>Ga0310811_10005025_pt1 | contig 16664 bp, 21 predicted proteins | sample YCmetagenome_FD_207642 | JGI IMG/M metagenome (GOLD analysis project Ga0310811, IMG submission 207642) | Soil microbial communities from experimental microcosm in Duke University, North Carolina, United States - YC | ecosystem: Engineered > Artificial ecosystem > Soil microcosm > Unclassified ...
TCCATAGACACTAGAGAACACTGGCTAAAATCACAGAATTTATTTGTGCAGTGTGTAGCTCGCGATATAATGATCAGCGAATTTTGAAACCCAATACCCATTTTGAAAAAGGGCGTCAGTGATAGTAGGGCTTGTACACAAACCACCAACATCATGTGATAAAGAGTGACTCGAGTGTGATTTTGTCATTTGGTGCTGTCGGAAATTTCCTAGCAGCATTGCAATGATGTGATGTGACATTGCAATTGTCATTGAGATGTCACTCCCACGATATCACGTGGTGTTCTAATTACCTTGTTTACAAGGTCACTAGAGCTGATGATTGTGGCAAATTCTCGTTCAAAGAATGTTCGCCTGGGAATTTATAGACAAATTAGTCTGCCTCAGTCCATTGGATTTTTTGCGTTCTGTTTGAATTTCAACAGATCCTCTAGAAAGGTAAGGTGTCTTCATGAATTCAGTTTGTGCATGGGGATGGCCAGGGTGTCCAAAGTTGCTTTGAACCCTGTGCCACCCAGTAATTCACTCAGATGGCACCTTACTTTTTGACACTCATACTATTTTGCTCGTACTGGATATCTATTCTGTCTTCTACCACTACTCCTAGCTCTCAGCACACAGCATCATCTCAAAAAGAGCGACATTGGCAGTATGTCTCCCCAGTTATCACCTCACCATGATCTCACTGATATGTTGCGTGTGGCTGCAGAAGGCGATACAATGCAAAGTCCTTGTAAGTACTTGCAGTATTTCCCAGATCCATTCTGATTGCTCACAGGTAAACTGAACAGCCAAAGCCAAGGCCGCAGCAATGGCGGGTGGCCCTCCTGGTGGTGAAAGAGGAGGATCCTCCACAGCAGGCAACAGTGCATAGTCACATCCACATTTAGCCACACACTCAATAGATGAATTCACAGGAGATGACCTCTTGGTGGCTTTGCCAGATCCATTGGGACAATATGCAGGTCTGATCACACAGTACAGGTTGCAAAACACTGTTGTGGTCACACCCGCAGTGCAAGATGGAAACGGTGCCATCATGTAAATATTGTGAATAAATGATGTGAAGGGGACCACACTAATTTCCCAGCCATGTGCAATATTTGATGAGTCATGACAACAGTTGGGGACTTGGTGCATCAGTACCACTATGATAACTATACTATCAAAGTCTGAATTCACATTCTTATCCCACCACTCCAGTATGAATCAAAACTCAAGGGTGCACTTGTTGAAGTCCATATGGCATTTTGCCATCATCGCATCACCAAGTCGAAATGCGATGTTTTAATACTGTTTTACAAGAACTCATTGTACTATTGCCACCCTCAGCCATGCCAGCCAGCCCCTTCAAATGCCGCTGCCTCCAGACTGGACCTTGCACGGAATGACAGTATAAAGGAAAACAACCAATCAGAGGCTCTGGGACTTCGTCTTAATAACTGTAGTATGTATTTGTTTTGATCATTGATTTTCATACATTAATTATGCCCTACAGTAATATTTTGCTGGATACTCAAATGAGCATTTAACAAGTGTTGTTGTACTTATATTACCATTATGCTCGACACTCGTCACTGATGTACTAAGAAACAACGGTCTCATTTCTCTATACAGTTGTATTTTACTATGCAATATTCCATGGAATTCTTTCCAGAACAAAGCCTGTCACTGTTTTAAACTGTACAGAAACAGTAAACAAGGTTCCTGCCGACGAAGTTTGGCCCCATTCTAGTCGATAAGAATAACTGATAATCGCGACACTTATCTTCCCTGACTCCCACAATTAGTGGGAGAGGGTTTTGTTGGATGGAAATGAACATTTTACTGTAAAAATCTCGCCCGTTACGTGGTATTGATAACATAAATACGCCTCCCTTATGTAGCGTTGCTGATGTGACCTTGTTTCAGAATGAAACTCTGTGTCTGCCTTTAAAATCCTGCAAGCAATTTTTTGGGTCTCTCTCTTCTTTTCCTTCATCTCTATCGCATCTTCCCTCTCACTGCCAACTCCTGTGCTATTAAGGTCAGCATCGTCTCTCTCTGCGTGTCGCATGCATCCTACTTATTTCATTCTGCCCAGGGAGCTGAGATGTCGCCATTCTTGGTGAAAATGCCGTCTGTTGTGGCATGTGTACTTGATGATGATCTTTGTCCACTGCATAACATTGTCCATGATATCAAACTGTATCCTGCATATTATGATCCTTTGTATTTTCCTCATTTGCATGCATCCATCTATGCCACTGCATACAGTTTTTGTTGCTGGTTGCACAACTCGTTGAGAATGCATTGTGCAGCCTGTCTGCGTTGTGTCTCTATTGATGCTGCTGTGACTAATGTTCTCTTTGATGGCGTTTTTCTGTGCATAGTTGTCGATGGCATGCATAAGATGTTCGAGCATGCTCATTTTGAGTCACAATTCTATGTTCCTTGTTCTGTATTTCACTGATTTGACCCTAATCATGGCGATGTGGTGCCCACTGTGGCGTCCTCAGCTCACTTAACGCAGCACAAGGATCCATTTTGGTTTCATTATGCTGAGAGTTGTTATGTAGAGAATCTGTGGCACTTACCATCCTCCATTTTGACTTCTAGTGCTTGATCATTTGTTTGTAGGAGGGACAATGCCTGCACCAAGAATGATGCCATTAGCATCATCCTTGCTCATTTCTTCAATTGGCACATGGAGTTTTCTCAGATGTCTGCTGACGAATTGTTTGTGACATTGTTTGATGTTTCCTTGCCAGAAGGCTCTATCAGAATGTGACTTTTGCTCATCGTGGCCCATCTTAGTGGAGCATATGGTGAAACGGTCGCTGCTGCTATTCACACCCCTCCTCCTCTTGTTGCAAGCATCGCTGCGGATGCCCTTGATTCTGATTCCTCAGGTTTTTTGGGTATGCCCTGGCTTCATTGTCCTCCTGAGGATTTGGCCTGTGCCCTTTGTGGTCTGAGTTGGACTGACATTTCTGCCTGCATTCGTCAGCAAGCTGATAACATACATTCCTCGATAGACACTTGATCACACAAGCAGTCGTGCAGTGGCCTTGCAAATGTGCTTCGACTGTGTTCCTTGGAGCTGTTTCATGGAGGTGCATGATTTTTGGCTAACATAGTCTTGGCCATTGCACCCTTACTCAATGTTTCTGTTTGACGATTGGTGAGATCATATGTCAAATTGTCTGGATCGAGTTCGGTTCCATTATGGTCGACTGTATATCAACCAGGTTGTGTACTGTGAAGGTTTCCAGCAGTGTCTGCAGCAAAGCTTGATGCTCAGCCTTGAAACAGGAGTCTGTCACCACAGCTCATGCTGTTCGTCATGATCATGAGGAGGCATGGCCTTTGCTCATCCCTCAGGATGTCATACTTCGCTGTTTGGAGGATTAATACACATGCTTGCAGTGGTCTGAGCCTCTGATGTGTGCTGTTTGTGCCAGGCATGCTGAAAGCTGTTTGGTTGTTGACCTTTCAGAAAACCTTCAAAAGTACAATCTGGAGCTGCTGTGGATCTTGGATCCCTTTATCATTCAACATTGCATTGTTCAGTGTCTATCGGCAAGCTTTTCATTTCATAATGAAGCGATTGATGGTTTGATGTTGGACAGGGGTGGTGTTCAGTTTGTACCCTCGACAGGCCATGCAAAAGGTTTTAATATATGTTCTGACTGTCGATCTGTGATGTTTAAGTGCAAAATTCCTCAGCTAGCACTTGCAAATCATCTGTACCATGGATCATTGCCCGACCAATTTGCAGATCTGACTTGGGTGGAAGAAAAGGTATGCGCTGTTTATTGCATAACCGTGCATGTCACTTGTTTGTTCCAGTCGTCGGATCCAACTCAACCCAGGGTTTTTCACAGCAATACTTGTGCTCATGAGATGAACACCATGTCCACTGCAACTGTTCTTCATCGTACACCCTCTGATGTCAATGGATTTTTGAGTGTCATGTTCATTGGTCCCAAGAAGTTTGATCTGAAGCGATTGGGTTCACTCTTTTGAGTTTGGCAAGGTAAGATTTGGAGCTTTCTCCAATGGTTGCGTCATAATAATGTATTGTATGCACAGATCCCTCTGGATTTGTCGATTATGTCATTGTACCCAGAAGATGGTCCTATTCCTGGCATCGGGGAACACATCATAGAGGACCACAGTCTTGACACGGATTTCATCTTCGCTGAGGAAATGGTGGGTTTTAGTGAACATCCTGTGATGACTTTCACCAACGACTCTACAGATTACACGGGTGAGGAGACAATCATGGTTGAGAAAATGGGTGTGTCAGATCCTGAGAGTGACAAGCTTACTGGACAAAGTTTTGTGGTGTCTGCGATTCAGAACCTACTACCAAAAGATGCGAAGGAGACGCACCCTGACCTCGTTATTCATCACAGTGGCTGACCTGTACCCGAGTACAACAATCTGTCATTTTTCCCTGGTCTGTTTCCCACTCTTTTTCCCTATAGACTTGGCGGTTTTGAACTGAAGACTTGTCTGACCCTGCTGGTGTTAAAGAAACACGCTAAGTACATCTTATCGCTATCTGACCGATCTTTTCATTATCATAACAGTTTCATCTTTATGCTGCTGAATATTTTGCAATGTTGACAGGCTCATCTTCATACCTACTTTACTGTAGGAAAGTCCAACTTTGATAGTGTGGCTCACAAACTTACAACTGTTACACCAGTGCTGCTCAAGCGTTTGGTGATTAAGTTGGAACAGGAACGCAGGCTAATTGACCTGTCTCCTGAAGAATGTGATGCTTTGCATCTGTTGGAGCAAGTGAACATGCTCTCTGCTCGTGTACCTGGGTTGCAGGCGTCCAAAATTTTTGTGAGGAATGAAATTTGCAACAACTACGGTTATTTTGGTCTGCCTCATATATTTTTCACTTTTAATCCTAGTGCCACTCACAGTCCCATTTTCCAGGTTATGTTCGGCAACAAAATGGTTGATCTCAGTGAGAGATTCCCTAGAATGCCATGTGGACATGAACATGCACTCAGGCTTGCACAGGATCCTGTTGCTGCCGCAGATTTTTTCAAATTCTCTTTCAAGTCATTATTTCGTCATCTCTTGGGCTGGGACTTCGAAGCCAGATGTTCCACTGCAGGGGGGGGAATATTGGGCTTCATTCGCACTTTCTATGGAACCTCTGAGCTTACTGAGTGAGGTTCATTGCACAGCCATTTTCTAATTTGGCTAGAAGGGGGTCTCAATCCTTTGGACTTACATGTCAAGCTCTGCAATTCCCAGGATTATCAACAGAAATTTTTTGCTTATTTTGAAGACATCATCCACCATCACCTACCAGACACCGACGATGTGATTGATCCAAAATTTGAACCGCATATTCAGTGACCTCCCTGTCCACCCAAAGTCCAATTGAACTTGGATATAATGTGGGATTGGGACACAGTATATGTTACTGAGGTCAAATGATGTGGTGAGGTTCTTCAGAGGCACAGATGTGGCCCTGTTTGTCACAAATATGGCAATGAAGACCAATGTTGTTTCTTGTTTCCACATGATATTGTAGAAGCTTCCTTGTTTGATCCTGAGAGCAATTCAGTTGTGCTTATGTGCTGTGATGCTAATGTTAACTACTTCAATCCATATATTTTGGTATTTTGTAGACACAATCATGACATGAAATGTATTTTGTCTGGCAGAGGGGCAAAAGCTGCCATGTTTTATATCTCGGACTACATCACAAAAATGGATGTAAAAACATATGAAGTGTTGTCCTTACTCTCTCATACAGTCACTCACGTACCTGCGCAAACCCCTGATGTATCTCTGACAGAGAGTGCAAAGGTGTTACTGCACAAGTGTTTATCGCAGTTCAATAGTCAGCAGCAGATACATGCTCAACAGGCAGCACGTTACATTCAGGGCTTTGGTGATGGTATTTTGTCTCATAAAACAACTCTGATGCTTTCTTCGCTGTTAATAGGGTACGTAAGGGAACATTATCCTTGGTTGAACTCGGCCCAGAGTTGTTCAGGCATTGAATACAGCTCTGGTAATGATGATGATGAAGTTGAACCCATGCACATGATGAGGATCATGACTAACAACAAGGGACAGCATATTGATGCTAATCAAGTACATCACTACGTATACTGCGCTGATTCGCTTTCACAAATGAATTTATATGATTTCTGTCATTGTGTGTGCCTACAGACTATCAGTAAGAGCTCCAAGACTAAGAACATGTTTTAGATGCGACTAGGTGTTCTCTGCAGGCATAAATTGAAAGGTGGACATCCCTACTGTGAAACCCATGTGTTAATCGAGCACATGAACGATGAAAGGGGGGATGGTGCTGTTGAACTCATTCCTTGTGTCATTGGTCTATCTATTCCATGGCCGACAAATGCAATGTTGTGGGCCATCTTCACTCTTGCACATTTCAAGCCCTTTAGCATATCGACAGATCTCTTGACTGCAGACAAAGATCTGATTGCATGCCAGGCAGCTTGTTCATTTTGCCCAAGAAGTCTTAAAGTGATGAAGGATTGGGAAGCCATTCATGAGTGTGAGGATGTGCATGACACGGAAAGACTTTGCAAACATGCACAACTTACTGCTAAGAGCAATGCTATGACAGCTTCAGTTGCCATGGCAGTTGATGATGACAAACTGGACTTTGCTTTCCCGAAAAATTCAACTTGCCATTCAGAGAGTGATTTTCGTGTACAGCAGGCAGTTCTTGAACTGCAACAATCAGGCTGGTTTGATCAATGAAGGGTAGTTATTGCCAACTCTTCCCAGATGACAGACAGTTGGCCTGATAGCAATGGAATCAGCACCAGGATCAGGCAATGGATGAATGAAATCAAACAGCAGGAACAGATGATTGCTACCACCCAGCATAATGTCTTCAATCCAGATCAGCAGGTTGTACACCACATACAGTAATTGCAGTAGATGCAGAGGTATTGTTCTAGGGTTTGGTTGGCTTGTTCCATTTGTCCATCTCCTTCCAGATGATATCTGGATGTGGAGTGGAGGATCATATCGAGTGCCTTTCCTAGAGAACAGAAGAAATGGGATACAAATTCCGTACCTCGGTCTGAAGTAACATGAGAAGGGATTCTGTGCTTAGAGAATACATGAAGCAGGAATAGTCTAGTGAGATCCGGAGAGGTAATGGTATCATGGGTTGGGACGAATATAGCTTGCTTGGATAAATGATCAATGATAACAAGGATGGCTATATAGCTGGATGAGTCCAGAAATTGTTCGATGAAATCCATGGATATGGAATTCCAAGGTCTTTCTGGTATGGGGAGTTGTTTTGATAATCCAAATGGCTTATGTCTCGGAACCTTGGCTCGGGCGCAGGTGGTACAGGATTTGACGTAGTCCTTAACATAGGTACGTATACTGGGCCAGATATATTCACATCGGATAAGCTCTAGGGTACGGTTCTGACCGAAGTGTCCTGATAACGGATGGTCATGGGTATTCTGAAGGATGTGTATCAGGCGAATGAGGGCGTAGGACTGGATTCTTAAGGATTTGTTTGCATACTTCATGGACAACTTCACAAATAATACTTTTAGCATCATCAGGCATAAGACGTATAGCAAGGTTCCTAATACACCTTTGTAAATGAAGGAGGATGTTGGCATGATGGGGGTTAGGGAGGATCTTGGCAGTTCATTCAATGAGCTCGGCAGCTTGGACGATGTTGATAAGGAGTCTGACAGCCGTTGCATCGTGCTGGGCAAGATATTCATCAATATCTTTGGAATACTGAATGTCTAAACAGGCAGATTCAATAAGGGTTTGGTTCTCTACTTCTTCGATAATAGTGAAGTAGTCGGTAGAAATGGTGGATGTGGGGGAAGCTGAAGCACTTTGAGAGGCTTGTATGGACGCGTCAATAGTGTCGGTGGAATCTAGGGTTTTAGTGACAGTGTTGAGGTAAGAGTCGAGGGAAATGAAAGCGCTGGCGAGGTCAGAAGTGATGTCGGAGGATGAGCTCATGATACAGTTGTTTGCAAGAGTAAGAAACTTGAGAGTGATAAACAGATGGAGGAAGTCTGAGAATTGCCAGACTATGTCGCTGGAGTATATGGGGATCGTTCAAGTAAGTTTATGCTTCTTTTTATAAACCTTCGTTATCTTCGAGGCATTACCCAGATTCTCTTCTGGGATCCATTCATTACTTGCCGATGAGTAGCTGACCCAGGATACAAGATAGCATCTTCATTTACCTGTACCCTTATGAGCGAGAATGGCCTCGACTTCATATTCTTCTTCTGCGATGATATCAGGTGGTGGTTCTTGGGAATTCAGCCCGTGTACGTCAGTTTCGCAATAGGATGATAGCTCCGAAGTGTGGAATGTGGGATGAATTCGCCATTGTTCTGGAAGCTGGAGTGTGAAAGTGATCAGACTGAGTATGGCTTTGATCGGGAAAGGTCCATATCTCTTTGGTCCAAGCTTCTTCTTTGGTATTGGGACGATCAAATTCTTAGCCGATAACCAAACCTTATCACCAACTTTCCATGGTGTATACTTTACTCTGTGAGATCATTCAGCCATTCGTTGCATGGTGATGTTGTGACAGGCAAGGGCTTCTTCTCGGGCTTTCTGCAAGAGGCATATGCGTTCTTCTGCAGCTGGAACTGGGGATGATGCTAGAGTATGAGGAAGCGATCATGGGTTATATCCCATCATAAGGTAGAATGGGGAGGTGTTACGGGAGTCGTGCTTTTGGTGGTTATGGACAAATTCTGCAAGGGGAAGATGTTCTACCCATGTTTCAGGGATAGTACGGCAATAGATTTGGAGATACGTTTCCAATTCTTGATTGAGGCATTCAGTTTGTCCATCAGTTTGAGGGTGATAGGCGGTGGACGGCGCAATGGTGTAGTCGAGGAGCTTGGCAAGGGCTCGAGAGAATTTGGAAATGAACTGGGGGCCATGATCAGAGATGATCTTATCATAGAGTCTGAATCATCGATAGATGTGCTTGAAGAAGAGTTTGGCTACTCCTTCCAAGGTAATTGTTTTCAGACATGGGATAATAATTACCCCCTTCATAAGGCCATGGTCTACCACGACCATGATAGAGTTGAAACCCCCCGATGGAGGAAGGTCAGTGATGAGATCCACCAAGAGGAAGGTGAAGGGCACAGTTGCAGTGGAAGGGATCGGAACGAGGGGAGGGGTCACAGGGTGCGTATCAGATTTCATTTGCTGGCACAAGGCGCAACTGTCAACATATTTATGGACATAGGCGCCAAGACCAGGCCACCAATAATCCTGTTTGACAAGTTCCTCCATTTTGAAGTGGCCAGGGTGGCCCACTGTGGGATGATCATGAAGCTGGCAGAGGAGGTCGTGGCGAGTGGCAGGAGACACATAAGCATGGTCTTTGTAGTACAAAATGGAATCAATAATTTTCCAATCCAACAATGTGGACTTCATGAGTGGGAGACAGAGGCCATGCAATGCATCAGAGGCAGTTGAGAAAATGGGGTCCAAGGAGGGATTGTCAGTGGTCAAAGCGTCGTGAAGGGAGTCATCAAGAAGTTGAACAAACATGGTATTGGGAAGAAGGGTGATGTCAGTGTTATCAGAATCCATGGGATGATGGTCAGGCCTGCGAGATAAGGCATCAGGGGCAACTAACTTAGTACCAGGGACATGATGGAGCTCAATATCGAACATGGATAGGATTAACTGCCAGCATGCCTGGTGACGGGTCAGTTTCTGGGCGGTATGGAAATAAATCAAATTCTTGTGATCTGTAAAAACAATAACTGGGTGCGGGTTGCCTTCAAGGTAATGGCACCATTCAGTGAGTGCCCAGATGATGGCGAGTAATTCTCAATCAAAGATTTGGTAATTTCGTTCAGCGGGGTTAAGGGATTGGGAAAGGTAACTGCAGGGATGATATTGACTGTTGTCATCAGTCTGTAGGAGTACTGCTCCAGTAGCAACAAGGGAAGCATCAGTCACAACAGCAAATTGTTGGGTAGGATCAGGATTTCAAAGTACTGGTTGATGAAGGAAGCAATCTTTCAGGGCCAGGAATGAATCATTGCATGCATCAGTCCATGAGAACTGAACATCTTTCTTTGTAAGATCTATTAGAGGGCATGCTAGGTCTGAGTAGTGCAAGATAAAGTTCCAGTAGAAGTTGCAGAATCCCAAGAAAGATTGAGTTTCTTTACCGTAGTGGGAACAGGCCAATCCTTTATTCCATCAAGTTTTGTGGGGTCCATGGTGACGTGGCCTGGCTTGATGATCATACCAAGGTATTCCACCTCTTCGGCATCAAAAGTGCACTTCTCTGGTTTCAAAAATGACTGTTCCCAACAGATTATCTCCAATATTCTCCTGGTCTGTTTCTGATGTTCGTCAAGCATCTTCGAAAAGATAAGAATGTCATCCATATAGATCACCAACCATCCCTCATTAATCTCCTGCTGGAAGATACAGTTCATATATGCTTGGAATGTAGCCAGCGAATTGCAGAGACCGAAGAACATAACGTTGGGTTCAAATAGTCCAAATTCCATAGTGAAAGCCGCTTTCCATCAATCATCAGGATGAATCTGGATATTGTTATACCCAGATCGGACATCCATCTTAGTGAAGTATTTTGCATCATGAAGGCGGGCGATCAGTGTTAAGGGGAGAGGAAGTGGGTAGGAGTTCTTTATTGTCCAATCATTAATATACCAGTAATCCTGGCAAGGGCGAAGCTCTCTGCTTTTCTTTCCAACAAAGAAGAATCCACTAGCTTGAGGGGACTTCAATTCGGAAATGAATCCTTTCTTTACATTTTTGTCAATGAAAGCTTTTACTGCTAACCGTTCCTTCTCAGATAATGGATAGATTTTCGATGTTTTAGGGATGAAACCGGGTTTCATTTCGATGTGATGATCAATTCCAGGGCATTTGGGGGGAAGATGATTTAGGCCATCTTTTGCAAAGATGACACAAAAATCATGGAGATACCCGGGTACCAATTCTTCAAACAGCTTCTTCTTCTGTTCTACTTTGCTATGAGCTCCGGCGATGGCAAACTGCTGTGCTTTATTACTGAATTTCATCTCATTCCTCAAGGTACCATCCTTCATGAGTGGTGTATCAAAGGATACATTCTCAATAAGGCGCATCTCTGATCCATCGTCAGAATACTCGATGAGGACATCTTCTTCCTGTAGCTGGTAGGTGGCGACGTCAGGGATTTCTTTGATCCTTGCAGTAAAGGGAGCTGTGGAGTCAACACGTTCAGGTTTCACTGGCTCTTTTGGAAGTCGGGAGTGTTCATACTTTTGTTTCTTTGAAAATAATGATGGGAGTTTATTCTTCTTTTGTTTGTTATCGATGTCTTCTTCAATCAAGTCGGATTTTGGAGTCCTAGGCAGGGAGAGCATCCCCACTTTCCATCGGATTATCGGGTCCATGGCGCGTAACCATGGGATTCCCAAGAGGATCTGGTCACGCCTCCCAAGACGCGTGACATTAAACTTGCCAATCATAGCACAGTCGTCTATCTTCACAGTTAGTATGCAGTAATGCATAATCGGGCTGCTTTTGGATAGGCTTCCATTGGTGGTAGTAACCTTGAAGGGTTTGGAGAGGCGATGAGTTTGGATCTTATGGAGCTTAATGAAGTCTTCAGAGATGAAAGTCCCTGCCACTCCTGAATCAATAATGGCTGTGGTTTCAACGGTTTTCAGAGGAGTTTTGGAAATAAGAGTCATCAGAACATGCAGTTCCTTTCATTCTCCAATAGCCTGTACAAGTCTTATTGTTACAGTGGCTCAAAAAAGTGTCTCAATGTTTGTGGATTTTCATGTAATTGCTTCATTGTGAGTCAGGGTGTGGGAATCTGACTATGCTATAGGGAGATGTTGGGAAGCTCTGCCTCTGGACATTACATTTGTTCCCTATGGCGTGGGAATAAAATGACATCATGCGAAGATATGCTCATTTTAATCTGGTGACTCATTGCGACACTTTTTTGACTTTAAGCCTGACCAACACAATCTCTATAATTATAGTACTTTGTATGCCTTCCTTTTACTCTAATTACTTCTGCCACTCTTTTAAATATATTATCTATCAATCTGAGGTATCCTTCCTTGGTAATGTTCTCCTATTCTACTGCAACTCTGTTCTATAGCTGAAATAGCCCCTATTATAGATTTTGATAGATTGCAAGCAATTCCTTGAGTAATCTTAAAAGATATTTGATAGAGTCAAGGTTCAGGGACTATTATGACCATGATAAAACAGTAATATCATAGTCTTCAAGCTATTCAATAGCTAACTTGGATGTATGCTCCCTATGACCCAAGATCTCTTGATCACCATATTCTAACTGGGCATGTTGTTAATGCAATCAAGGCCACCAAATCTATTAATTCTATTATATCCACCACTATCCTCACTCAGACAATCAGCAAGACCCTTAAGACAGCTAATCCTGAAGCTGTAACCAAGAAGAAAAAATGTTCTGATTTCCAGCCTATACAAAGAAGAGCTGAACTTCTACATTGAAGCACTAGTATTGGACTACTAGGAACTGGATTATAGTTACATGGTAAGATGAGATGAAAATACACAGGGATAGGGTCAGATGGACTTAAATAAAGGTAGAAAAACTACTAAGAGAAATGGAAGCTAAGTAAACACTCAAGTTTGGAGAAGGACACTTGATGGTATGGGACTATATAGGATGAAATTGAGTAAAATTTTCTTTGACATAAAGGGAATGATTCATGCACAATAGCACATCTCTATTCTAGACAAGTGTCTGATAAGAATTATGTAGGAATCATGGATTTATGATGAATATACAATCTTCTAATGAAATAATAACCTGAAGCACATCTTGAACTTGGCCACGAATGGTTTGAAGATTGTGATATTACTATTTTATCATGGTCATAATAGTCCCTGAACCTTGACTCTATCAAATATATTTTAAGATTACTCAAGGAATTGCTTGCAATCTATCAAAATCTATAATAGGGGCTATTTCAGCTATAGAACAGAGTTGCAGTAGAATAGGAGAACATTACCAAGGAAGGATACCTCAGATTGATAGATAATATATTTAAAAGAGTGGCAGAAGTAATTAGAGTAAAAGGAAGGCATACAAAGTACTATAATTATAGAGATTGTGTTGGTCAGACTTAAAGTCAAAAAGTGTCTCAATGAGTCACCAGATTAAAATGAGCATATCTTCACATGATGTCATTTTATTCCCACACCATAGGAAACAAACTTAATGTCCAGAGGCAGAGCTTCCCAACATCTCCCTATAGCATAGTCAGATTCCCACACCCTGACTCACAATGAAGCAATTACATGAAAATCCACAAACATTGAGACACTTGTTTGAGCCACTGTATACATTTCAAAAGTTGTTTCCAACTTTCAGACAAATTGAGATTATAATCGCTGGGGAAAGCGGCTGGACTTACAAGGTCTCTCGTTTGGACATGGTGATGGAGATGATCAATGAAGTGATAATTGTCCTGGAGTTCTGGTGAAAGTCGCGAGATGAAGCGGAAGTATACATTTCAAAAGTTGTTTCCAACTTTCAGACAAATTGAAATTGTAATTGCTGGGGAAAACAGTTGAACTTACAAGGTCTCTCGTTTGGACACTGATGGAGATGATCAATGAAATAATAATTGTCCAGGAGTTCTGGTGAAAATCGCGAGATGAAGTGGAAGTATACTATGTTTCCAACTTTCAGACACATTGAAATTATATCTGTAAAATGTAATTCTAAGTCGGTTTTCATGAAGAGACCAAGCGATGCAACTTAACCTATTATACAAACCTGTCCTCCCCCATTCTCAAATCATCATAGTTCTGCCATCAATAGGAATTTTTGAGTTTAGCTTAAACCATGCCAGGGACCAACCAAGAACGCGTCCGTCTGTCTGTCACATGACCGTGACCAATGTGTTGAACCAGCGTGCGTGAATAATTTGAAAATGTGATGAAGGCATACCTAGTACGTCTGTGTCACACTGTGACCACATTGTACTACTAGTAGCGCTGGGCCATTTGTTGGAGGAGTGGCTGTGCAGCTCGAGCCCATACTAGAATTGACTCAGATTTAGGCCTGGCGAGCCACAAAAGAATCTTGACCTCCCAGGGCCTGAGTCTGACTCGTCCATGCCTAGTACTAGTCACAGTAATTCGGATGCACACCATGACTACTACTACTGCTTGGCTCAAGATCATGCTGCGAAGCGGCATAGTCACGATGGAACTCACCATGGGTGTTTAGTGAGCCTGTCAAAGCTGCCTTGATCGTCCGAATCATTCTACCAGCCTCGCTGGCAGGCTATACTTTCAATCTGCCAAGGATATGAGTGAATTGTCAAGAGCAGTGGCGGCAAATTATGACATTGGGTCATGTGTCCAAAAATGGCTGACTGGATGTGCAGGGTAGATTTACCCCAAATGAACACAAATATGGATTAAAAAAACCTATATGGTAAAATCAAGTACAAAACTCGTCAGACTCGGGGTAATAGCTAGTTCTAGCACATGTGTAGCATGTGCATCATGCCACATCAGCTAACCTGACAATGGTGTAGGCCTTCACGTCCAACCATCGCTTTGCCAAGTTCTCGTCCTTCTCTATGATGTTGGTAATGTGATTCTTCAACATGTCATACATATATTTTAAATCTTTGGCCATAAACTTGACTGTACTGTTTGACTTTCTGGAAGAATACCACATTAAAATGCAGTAGATTGCAGCCGCAGCTGTGCAATACAGATTATTGAGGTTATCGACGTAGTTCCAGTATTTGAGTTTCCTCACTATGCCAAGAACCATGTCTAGAACCACATCATGTTCAAACACCATCCATTGGCCGGTCTTCTCATCCTTCTTGAAAATGAATCTGAGAGGCCACACTGCGTTGTGGATGAGGGCTTTGATCATGGTCAGCTTCACTTTTGATTCCGATGTATTGGACCAGAGCAAGGGACGTAAATTGTAGCCTTGGTTGATAATGATGGATGCTAACTCCTCAGCAGCCACTATTATAAATTTGAATGGCGTGGAGAGCCGCATGTCCAACGATTTCACATTTTTTGCAGCCCAATGTTCACCAAAATCTGTTGACCTACATCAACCCCTTCTCCAACTTCAAGATCTGATTTACCTTTAATTTCTTCTTTCACCGACTTTGCTGAGTCAGACCGAATAGCCTGAGCCTTTTCTAAGCATTCTTTAACTGCATCTGCTAATGCAACTTGAATCAAGTTCTCCCTTTCCGAAAGTGTCATCATTGTACAGCTGTTGACTGCCTCATTGATAAGTCGCTTCTCTGCAGCCACAACAAATGCTTCATGTATTGAGAGATCACATTGATATTCAAGAAGGGGAAGGTCAATGCTAGTAGATGTACATCGCGTCATGTCCTGTTCAGATGACAAGACAGGTTGGGTGTGGGATATAGAGACTGGCAAGGGTGGTTGCATGGAATCAATTGGGAGCGGATCGGAGGGCATTGTAGAAGGCGCTGACTATTTCACTATGAATGCGCATGTTCGTTTATGAAGGAGAGCACTTACTGGGGGGGCTTTTAACATTTTTGATCGCTGACCCAAGCACTCAATAAATTGCCACATACCATCGCGTTTTCGAGATCTTTCACTGACATTGGATCTGGGGACAAGTGTTGGCATCACAAGCTGTACATCATCTGGTGCTACCGGTGGTTGTGTAGAGATACCATCCATTAATACACGTGGTGGAAGAAATTTGCACCAATAATTGGCAAGGGCTGGTGGCAGTGGTAATGCCAAATCACCCGGATGATTCTGAGATGGGACTATGACAGGTGGTAGAGGCAAATCAGAATCGTTGCGGGTTGGTGGAGGTACGTGCATTTGCGTCATGGCACCCGGATGCAGATCGGATGAGCATTATGGAGGCCAATTGCCTTGATAAGAGTCTGGAGTTAGCAGCGGAGGTGCCCACATCAGTGCTGTGGCACCTGGATGTGGAGTGGATGAGATTGACAGAGGCAAATAATAGCCTTGATGACTTTTGCAGAAGGTTGGAAGAGGCGTGAATGTCGATACTTGGGCACCTGGATCATCCAGACCAGATGGGACTGGTAGAGGCGGAAAATTGCCGAGAGTTGGCTGACGCGTGTGCATTGAATGTGAAAAATTAGATGGGATTGGTAGATTCATAGAGGTGGCATGATTGCCTTGATAATCGTCGAAGGTTGAAGGAGCATACATTTGTCTCATGGGAGGTGGGTGATGAGATGGGACTGTGACTGGTGGAGGTTGGTGAGTGCCAATGACATTGCTGTGATCATCATGATAATTGCCAAGGGCCAGGGTTGACTGAGGCGCATACAGCTCAGTCGGCACTGCGTAACATGGATAATTAGATGATGCTGATGCTGGAGGCACATCTGACTCATGACTCAAATTGCCTCTGTGTCCCAGCATATGGCCCTCCCTGTCCAAGTCTCCATCGTGATACATCACAATGAATGGTCAGTGGTAGTAAGAGTTTAAGGTGGGTCTTGAAATCAGTTTAAATCGAAATCAGACCAGGACAGAATTCTGCGATAGGAAACAGCTCATTTATGAAACTGCAAACTAAAATACAACAAATGAAA
>Ga0310811_10005027_pt1 | contig 16661 bp, 16 predicted proteins | sample YCmetagenome_FD_207642 | JGI IMG/M metagenome (GOLD analysis project Ga0310811, IMG submission 207642) | Soil microbial communities from experimental microcosm in Duke University, North Carolina, United States - YC | ecosystem: Engineered > Artificial ecosystem > Soil microcosm > Unclassified ...
AGAGCACTGGAGAGGCGACTATCAGAGCAGAGAGAGAGGGAGGGTGTCATTGTTGTTGTGAAAGAGTTCAGGACTATAGCCAGCGATATGCTTGAGAAGTCGGTCAACAGTGAAGGAGTTATTAGTCCTTGATTATCGCGTTGCTTGCATGTTATACTAGAGACCAAAGGAAGGGATGGAGCAATACGAGTGCGGAAGGGATAACGAAGAGAGTTGACATTCAACATATGTACATCATGGAAGGCAAGTCAACTCGGCACTACACCCATGCAAGTCTATGCTTTTCATTATCTAACGGGTATATGTATGCTCAGCAATTCTACCCTCAACAACTATGATGTCCTTTATATATACGCGCCTTGAGCTTTCGGTGCAAGTCTAGCTGGACACTGCATCGACAAGGGAAGATTGATAGGGACTTTCGAAAGAAAGCAGGGAGAGTACAGATATCTAGTTTTGCGTATTTTTAGCATAATACAGCATAAACACACGGAATACCATGCAGGTAAAATGTGGGTAAAGTGTGAAAATTTTCGCATTTGTGCTGCGCAGCTGTGCAAGGATGACCTGCAGCTGGAGGGAAAGGCTGCCAAGGAAGCGCTTGTCAATGTCTCGTGAGCTGATTATCGATAAGCAACGAATACTAAGCTCGACTTTGGCAAACTGATTGTCATTGCATGGGGAGGATGCGCGCTTGAGTCGTGTGACACCCGATGTCATCGAAATGAAATGTCGAATTTCAAATTTCAAATTTAGGCGTTAAGCCTAAAGTCACCTGGCTCTGCAACTTACACCAAGATAGCGACTCAAGAACACTTTCAGCGTCAACGGCGAACATGTGTTCGTGATGGTCGTGGGTGCTCAGCGCTCATCCAGCTTCCTACATACCAGCTCTTATCTCTGTGCGCTAAGACTCTTCCATAAAATCAATCATAGAAACTGTTAAATGTACGCTCAGACTCTTCTTCATTCCACTCACTGGCTTGTATTTTGAATCTATAACTTTCACTCACTCATGTCAAAAGCATCTAGTACTAACGGCACCGAGGACCAGCGCGTCTATAACAATGACCAGCATGCCCCAGGACAGGGTACCCTAGGACCTTCAAAGTAAGTGGCTGATTCCTGGCATCTGTCGCTTGTATAACAGCAAGATAGGGAGAAGGAAAATTTTGAACATTCAGTGGTAAAGCTACCGTTAGGGAAGTAAGTGACTCTACCCTGATACTTCTGTGCAACTCTCACCAGAGCTGCAGCTCGAACACTGCGCCTTCCCAGGAAAGTGTTTCCAAAATTGCACCGGATGGCAATTTAGCTTCGTAAGTCTTTATCAACGGCGATTTTTAACAAACTCATGATTGCCTCAGCGGGGCGGAGAAGGACCAGCCAACTCTAAATGAATTGTGAGCAAACAATAAGACATGTGATCGCAGCTGATGACATCCTACGCTAGAGCGGATACCATGAAGAAAGTATTGGAAGTTCTCCAGAACTCGACAATTGTGCCAAAGACTCGAAGTTGCAAGGACGATCGGTCTCGTTTCTGGCAGTTGTACGGACAAGTCGCAGAGGAACATGACAGCGACTTCCTCGAGCGATACTCCAAAGACATGGATAGCATCTTGCTATTCGTAGGTTTAGCGTGCTTATCTTCGATCCATGTTGAGACTGATGTTTGATCAGTCTGGTCTTTTCTCCACTGTCAGCTCATCTTTCATCGTCGCAATGGAGTCCAATCTCAGTCCCGACCCCAGCGATACCACAAATGCCCTTCTTACACAACTCGTGCAGATTGGACTCGGCAACTTCTCTGAAGCGGGCTCCACGCCCGAAGACCCAGCATCTACATGGTCGCCGACTGCGTCAGTTGTGAGGATCCAAATGATTGCATATGCAAGTCTGTCCATGAGCTTGCTTGCAGCATTTGCGGCTGTACTAGGCAAGCAGTGGATCGGGTACTACAAATCGAACAGATATGGTCGCGGCTCGCAGGAGGAACGAGGGAAGCACAGACAAGATATGTTTGATGGCCTCGCCACATGGTATTTCAATACTGTTGTGCAGTCCTTTCCTGTCTTGCTTCAGATCTCCCTTCTTCTCTTTGAGATCGCCCTCAGTGCCCACATGTGGTACCAGCAACCCAGCATTGCTTGGGTGATCATTGCCATAACGGTCTCTGGATTCCTGTTCTATTCGCTGACAGCTATGGCATGTTCGATATCTCCTTCGTGTCCATTTCAGACGCCAATGTCGGCGCTCTTGCGCATGTTGGGCATCGACAGTAAGATCATTTTGTGATTTCTCGCGGTCGTTCCCAGTCTGAATCAGCATTGCAGGAGTTTTACTCATGATATTCGAACTAACCTCCAGGTATTTCTATCCGCTCAAGGCCTCAGCGCAAGGTGAACTACATTTTATTACGTGTGCACAGGTTTTGATCGTTTCTTGCCAGGTGTGCTGCAACGAAGGCTTGATACCCTCAGACCGAGATGGACACGATTGTCTGAAACATTGATAGGTTCTTATCTACTCTTGCATAGGATACCCAGTGCTCATTTCACTTCGCAGGCGCTGTGTGTGCTACTGGCGAATTCGCACGACGCTCTTTTGAGCCATTATCCGCCACGCTTCCCAAAAGGCGATGTTGGGTCTCGCGCCCTTCGACAAATGTTGAAGATTCAGAGGCACAATCGCTTGACCAGGATCTGGATGTTTTGGCGGAGGAGGATGGCAACCTCACACTCGACCTGCCGGAAATACCCACCAGCGATCTCGAAGCACCTAGCATCAAGTGGCTGCTGGAAACATCTACGGATCCTGAAGTGGTTCTCGCGGCTGTTAGCCTTGTTCCGCAGGTTCAATGGCCCCTTGATTTTGATGTATCAGACATGCTACATCAGTTGTCTGATATTTTCACGAGCTGCGTCAGCTTTGATGGGAAAATTGTACCGTCGTTGGAGGAAAAAGCTTCGGCATGTGCAATGGCTTTAAGTCATTTGTACTACGGCTGTGTTCACGCACATCCTGACCGTATTAATTTTTTTGGCGTCAAAAGACATGACGAGGACGTGTTGTATGATGTTTGGCGCAGAGACATAGCCAACCACACAGTGGTTGCCATGGCTCTAAATCTCTGTTCGTCAGGAAGTTCATCCTACATTATCCCAGATACCAACTCCGTTCCTGCCCTTGAGCAGCTGCTCCATGTGCTCCATGTTCTTCCGTATCACTTTGTCGCTGGGCGAGCAGACAAAGGTGTAGAAAATCTCGCTATAGCAGTGATGTCCAAACTGCTATACTCTCCAGTCTCTCCGTCCAGTCAAATCATAGCCAATTGCACTCTTCTTGTTTGCGTCATGATCGGCGTTCAGTTTGACAAGAAGGATATAATTCGGGTTGATAAAAGGTGCTATTGACTTATTATTCGCTGCTTCTGCTATATTTAATCAGGACATCGTGTAGTGCTGCTCTGCCTCAACTCACGTGGTCCCTTTTGACGCGCTCCCAAAGCATTCTCTGGGCATGGGACGGAGGCAGTCTCGAGAAAGACAGCACAGGAGTCACACGCCGGGCATGGAACCTCCTCGACATCATCTGTCGCATCCTCGAGATTGCTCAAAGTTACTATGATCCTTCACCCAACACCATGCGAAACCTGGCCGTGTGTAGGAAGATTTATTCACGAGCGAGGTCATCCAAACAAAATGATCCCTTGATTTCATTGGTAGCCCTTCGAAATACACTGCGCTTCACGCTCACCGCTGCCCAAGTGTTTCGGGACCCTGCCTCCTTGTGGAATTACTCGAATTCAAATTTAGGGTCAGGCAATTCCCACTCACCAGAAGACTTTGACTGGCTGGTGGACTACCTCTATTTCATCTATTCCGACGACCAGGAAGCGGCATCTGACATCCTTTTTCTATTGGGTGTCATTCAAGTGCGCTGCAGCCCTGCTAAACAACACCAATTCATCAAGAGCCTCATCGCCTGCATGGGCAATCATATGCCTGTCTCTTTGCGTTATGCCGCTTTTCACGCTGCTCACATTGTCCGTGAAGAAATCGCCTCGATCGATGCTATTGATGTGAAGCTGCGGGACATAGTTTTGACCAAGTTTTCCCCTTCTATCCTGACTACTGTCTGTCCACGACCAGGTACAACACTCGCCAATGATTCACACCACTTCTTCGATTATAACCGCGACTTATGCTATCTCAAATTGATTTTTGCTCTCGCGAGGAATCCTAAATGGCACCCCCATTTGCTTGAGGATCACCATATAGACCGTTGCATCAGCATGATTGGAGAGTGCTGCGAATCATACGTGCCACATGCCTTTTACCTAGTTGGCATCCTCCTCCGAATCGCACCTGAACAGTTGTCAGTTATACCGCTCGATGCTATCGCAGAGCAGCAGTGGTGGGGCATGATGAGAACGGCATGGAGCTATGCTGATTCTCAGGCTGTGATTGACGATATACATTGTTTCGAGTTCCTTCCCATCCTTGTGGAAGGCACGAAGAGACATATACAGAATGCTTCCGAAGATTGCCTCGAGCGACTGGTTAGATATGTGGATAATGTTATCAAAGCGTTGGAGAAGCGAGATTCAGAGCTGGGAGAGGGAGAGGGTGTCGTCGCTGCTGTGAAAGAGTTCGGGACTGTAGTCAGCGATATGCTTGAGGAGTTCGTCAACGGTGAAGAATCATTGATTATGTAGTCCCTGATCATCACGTTACTTGCACAATGTACTAGGGACCAGAGGAAGGGACGGAGCAACACAAGTGCAGAAAGGCCCGACCAAATTAATAATGATGTTCAATTCCATCATAAGAGGCAAGTTAACTTTGTACTACATACATGCAGGTCTATGGTTTTTATTCCATCTTAAACTAAGCATAATCTCGAGGATATGAATGAGGAGAGGTTCTTAGGTTTGACGAGAAGGTGGGGCCCATGCAGGGAACTAGTTTGTATTGTAGTTCAATACAGGTATCTGATCGATGTATATATGCTCACCGATTTTATCATCAATGATAGCCATAGCATCCTTTACGACTGCCTGGATACGCACCTTGGACTTTTGATGCCAGTTCGACACCACTTTTACAGATCGTCGTGGCGCACCTTACGGTTGCCTAGACTTCGCTCGCCAGACTTGGATTCATGATGGGGGCGATCTATTGAAGCCTCATGGACTGATTCTTCGAGAAGTGTTCATTCGCCCACACGCACACCCGACTTGCACTGAACATTCAAGATTTCTTCAGAGAGGGAGCATTCAAATGAAAGAACACGGTGAATCGAGATTTAGAGAACAAAACGAAGAACGTGAAGGCGATAAGGAAACTAAACTTGGCTCATCTTTTTTACACCCTCAGCGTCAACAAACATGTGTCCGTAAAGGTCGCAGGCACTCAACTACGTTGCCGCTCAGAGCCAAGGATCGAATTTTGTGTATTTTTAGCACAACACAGGAAAGATGCAAGGCTGCCGAGGAAGCGCTTGAGCCGGTTAGAACTTGTACCAGGGGAGGAAGCTCAAAACGCATGTGACACCTAATCGAGAACGTGTAAATTACAAGTTCAAGAACACCCTCAGCGTCAATGAACATGTGATGGTAGCTTCCTGTGTACCACCAGTCCTTAGGCCTTATCTTTGTGCGCTCAGACTCTTCCTCATTCCACTGGCTTTCCAAATACCCATACCTCTCACTTCCTCATGTCAAAAGCATCCAGTACTGACGGCACCGAGGACCAGCGCGTCCATACTAACAAGCAGTCTGCTCCAGAAAAGGATACCCTAGGACCCCCGGAGAATTCAGAGTAAGTGGCCAATTCCTTGGATCTGTCATCCGTATAACAGCAACATAGGGAAAAGGAAAGTGATGAACTTTCCGTGATAAAGCTGCCATCAGGAATGTAAGTGGTTATACCCTAATGCTTCTGTGCAGCTCCTCACCAGGACTACAGCTCGAACACTGGGTCTTCCCAGCCATCAGAACCTCATGAACAGAAAGGCGCTTCCAAAGTTGCACCGGACGGAGATTTAGCTTCGTGAGTCCCTTTCAGTGGCGATTTTCAATAAACTCATGAATTTTCTCAGCGAGGCAGAGGAGGACCAGCCAACTCTGAATGAATTGTAAGCAAACAATAAGCCGAACGATCGCTGCTAACAACCTACGTGCAGGGCGGATACCATGAAGAAGGTACTGCAAGTTCTCCAGGACTCAACTATTGTGTCGAGGAGTGGCAAGGACAATCGGTCTCGTTTTTGGCAGTTGTATGGACAAGTCGCAGCAGAACACGATAGCGACTTCCTCGAGCGATACTCTGAAGACATGGGAAGTATCTTGCTCTTCGTAGGTTTAGCCTGCTTATCTTCAATCTGTTTTGTGACTGATGTTTGATCAGTCTGGTCTGTTCTCCACTGTCAGCTCGTCTTTCATTGTCGCAATGGAGTCCAATCTCAGTCCCGACCCCACTGATACTACGAATGCCCTTCTCACCCAACTCGTGCAGATCGGACTCCACAACCTCACTGCAGCGGGCTCCACCCCTGCAGACCCGGCATCTGCGTGGTTGCCGAATGCATCAGCTGTGAGGATCCAAATGATTGCATATGCAAGCTTGTCTTTGAGCTTGCTAGCAGCATTCGGGGCCGTACTAGGCAAGCAGTGGATCGGGTACTACAAGTCGAAGAGATATGGTCGCGGCTCGCAGGAGGAACGAGGAAAGCACAGACAAGAGATGTTTGATGGCCTCGTCACTTGGCATTTCGATGATGTCGTGCAGTCCTTTCCTGTCTTGCTTCAGATCTCCCTTCTTCTCTTTGAGATTGCTCTTGGTGCCCACATGTGGTACCAGCAACCCAGCATCGCTTGGGTGATTATTGCCATAACGGTCTCTGGATTTCTGTTCTATTCACTGACAGTGATGGCATGTTCGATATCTCCTTCGTGTCCATTCCAGACGCCAATGTCGTCGCTCCTGCGCATGTTGGGCATCGACAGTAAGATTATTTCTTGAATTCTCGTGGTCATTTCCGGTCTGAATCAGCACTGCAGAAGTTTTACTCCTGATCTTCAAACGAGTTTTCAGGTATTTCCGTCAGTTCAAGACCTCAGCCCACAGTGAGCTATATTCTATTACGTGTGTACAGGTTTTGACTGTTTCTTATCAGCTGTGCTGCAACGAAGGCTTCAAACCCTCAGACCGAGATGGACCCAATTGTCTGAAGCATTGATAGGTGACATTCTTATCTACTCTTACATAGGATACCCAGTGCTTATTTCGCTCCCAAGACGCTGTGCGAGCTACTGGCGAGTTCGCTCGATCCTCTCTTCAGCTGTTATCAGTCACGCTTCACAATGGGCTGCGTTCTTTGGTTCCGCGCTATTCAACAAATGTTGAAGATTCAGAGGCACAACCGCTTGACCCGGATCTGGATGTTGTCCTTTCCCTCGACCTCCTGGACATACCCACCAGCAATCTTGAAGCACCTAGCATCAAGTGGCTACTGGAGACATCTACGGATCCTGAAGTATTTATCACGGCTGCCAGGCTTGTTCCGCTGGTCGAATGGCCCCTGGATCTTGACGTCTCAGACATGTTGCCTCACCTGTATGACATTTTCAGAAGCTGCGTCGGCTTTGATGGTAAAATTGTACCGTCATTGAAGGAGAAAGCCTTGGCATGCACAATGGCTCTAATTCATCTGTACCACGGATATGTCCTTCATGCATATCCTGACCATATTGATTTTTTTGGCAGTAATACACAAGACGCGGATATGTTTTATGCTGTGCGACTCACAAACATAGCCAACTACATGATGGTTACCATGACTATCAGTCTTTGTCCATCAAGAATGCTATCCTACACTCTCTCAGACGCCTATTCTATTCCTGCCGTTCCTGCCCTTGAACAACTGTTACATCTTCTTCCTTATCACTTTGTCACTGGGGGAGCATTTGGATATGTGAAAAATAATGATATTGCCATAGCAGTGATATCCAAACTGGTATCTTCGAGTCCATCCTCTCCGTCGAAGCAAATCATAGCCAATTGCACTCTTCTTGCTTGCGTCATGGTTGGGGTTCAGTTTGACAAGAAGGATATAATACGGATTGATAAAAGGTGTTGTTAACTTATTTGCTGCTTCTTCTGCTATGTTTAACAAAGAGATCGTGTAGTGCTGCTCTGCCTCGAGTCACGCAGTCCCTTTTGGCACAGTTTCAAAGGGTTCTTTGGGCATGGGATGGAGGTGATCCTGAGAAAGACATAACAGGAGTCACACGTCGAGCATTGAAGCTCCTCGACATTATCTGTCGCATCCTCGAGCTTGCTGAATGTCAATATAATCCTTCATCCGTTGACACCATGCGAAACCTGGACGTGTGTAGGAAGATTTATTTACGAACAAGGTCATCCGAACAACGTGATCCCTCGGTTCCATCACCAGCTCTGCGAAATGCACTGCACTTCACGCTCACCGCTGCCAAAGTGTCTCGGGACCCTGCCGACTTCTGGGGTCTGCCGGATTTAAGTTTAGGGACAGGCGATTCCCACTCACCAGAAGACTTCAACTGGCTGGTGGACTACTACCTCGACATCTATTCCGGCGACCAGGAAGTGGCATTTGAATTCCTTTTTCTACTGGGTGGCATGAAAATGCGCTGCAGCGCTGCTAAACAAAATCAATTCATCGAGAACCTCATCGCCTGCATGGGCACTAACATGCCTGTCCATTTGCGTTATGCCGCTCTTCGCGCCGCTCGCATTGTCCGAGAAGAAATCGCCTCAATCGATGCCATGGATGCGGAGCTACGGGACATAGTTTTGACCAAGTTATCCCCTTCTATCCTGACTACTGTCTGTCCACGACCAGGTACAACACTCGCCAATGATTCACACCACTTCTTCGATTATAACCGCGACTTATGCTATCTCAAATTGATATTTGCCCTCGCAAAGGATTCCAGCTGGCATGTTCGTTTGATTGGGGATCACAATATAAATTGGTGCATCAGCATGATTGCAGAGTACTGCGAATCATACTCGCTGCATTCCTTTTACCTATCTGGCATCCTCTTCCGAATTTCACCTGAACAATTGTCAGTTGCATCGCTCGATGGTGTCACAGGGCGACAGTGGTGGAACATGATAATGAAGGCATGGTACTATGCCTACTCTTTAATTGACGACACACACTGTTTCGAGTTCCTTCCTGTCCTTGTGGAAGGCACGAAGAGGTACATGCAGAATGCTTTGGAATATGAGCTCCAGTGGCTCATTGGATATATGAATGCTGCCGTTCGCAGAGCAGTGGAGAAGCGAGATTCAGAGCAGGGAGAGGATGGGTGTGTCGTTGTTGCTGTGAAAGAGTTCAGTAATATGCTTAAGAAGTTGGTCAACAGTAAAGGAGTTATTAGTCCTTGATTATCACGTTGCTTGTATGTTGTACTAGAGATCAAAGGAAGGGATGGACCAATACGAGTGCGGAAGGAGATGATTATCATAACAAAAGCTAGAGTCGGCATTCAATACATGTACTCATCATGGGAGGTAAGTTAGCTCTGTACTAGATCGATGCAAGTCTGTGCTTTTCACGATGTAACGGGTGCATGTATGCTTACCAATTCTAGCCTAAACAATCCTTTATACGTGCCTCAATTGAGCTTTTGGTGCCAGTCTAGCTGGACACCGTCCACAAGGGAAGATAGATAAGGACTTTACATAAAGAAAGCAGGGAGAGCGCAGAGCCAAGGATAGAGTTTTGTGTATTTTTAGCACAACACAGAAAAGATGTAAGGATGACCAGGAGGGCAAGGTTGCCGAGGAAGCGCTTGAGCCGGTTACGTGGGTGATAAGAAGATAGGTGAGGAAGCTCAAATCTTAAGCTTGACACCGAGAACATGTTGAATTTCAAATTCAGGTGATATCGCCAGCAACGTTTAAGAAGAACACCCTCAGCGTCAACGAGTGACCAGCTTCCTGTGTACCACCAGTCCTTATCTGAAGTAATTTTACCCTAATGCTTCTGTGAAACTCTCACCAGAATTGCAGCTCAATCGCTCCGCCTTCCTGGCCTCATGAGCAGGAAAGTGTTTCCAAAATTGCACTGGATGGCAATTTGAAACAAGCTCATATATTGTCTCAACGAGGCGGAAAGGGACCATGAATTGTGAGCAGACGATAAGCTTAACGACTGTGTCGAAGAATGACAAGGACAATCAGTCTCATTTCTGGGAGTCGTACGCACAAGTCGCAGAGGAACATGACAGCAACTTCCTCGAGCGATGCTCCAAAGATATGTATAGCATCTTGCTCTTCGTAGGTTTAGCGTACCTATCTTCCATCAGTCTGGTCTTTTCTCCACTGTCAGCTCATCTTTCATTGTCGCAATGGAGTACTGCAAATCATACTTGCCGCATGCCTTTTACCTAACTGGCATCCTCCAAATTTCACCTGAACAGTTATCGGTTACATCGCTTGATGCTATTACAGAGCCAGCAGTGGTGGGACATGATACCGTTTCGAGTTCCTTCCCGTCCTTGTGGAAAGCACAAAGAAGTATATGAGGATTGCCCCGCAAGATGGCCTCGGAGAGCTCATTGAAAATGTGGATCGTGTTCTCGAAGCGCTGGAGATGCGAGATTCAGAGCAGCAAGAGGGTGTTGCGATTATTACATTGCTTGCATGCTGCATTAGAGACCCGAGGAAAGGATGGAGCAATGGGAATGCGGAAGGGGACAAGTATCATGACAAGAGTATTGATATTCAATTTATTGCATCATGGGAGACGACTCTGTACTACATCCATGCAAGTTTTTGCTTTCCATCCCATCTAAGACTAGGCATGATCTCGAGGATATTGATGGGGAGAGCTTCTCTGGTTTGACGAGGGAGAAGATAGAACCCATGCAAGGCACTAGCTCGTATTTTAGCTCAATACAGGTATACAACGGGCAATACATGCTCACCGATTTCATCCTCAACAGCTATGATGTCTCTTATGACCGCCTCAAGAGACAATACGAGCCTTGGGTTTTTGGTGCCAGTCCGACACCCACTTGTGCAAATATTGGTGGCGCAGTTTGCAGTTGCCTAGACTTAGATTCGTGATGGAAGTGCTCTACTGCAACATCATGGACTGATTCTTCAAGAACTGTTTGTCGGTTTTCTGGGACGACGTGCGTGGTTTCAGAGATTGTTGGTGCTAATTTTGAAGCTTGGGCTTGTGTCAGTATTATTTTCCCGCCCTTGTTCAGGAGGGTACCTGAGGAGCAGTTAGTATGATTCAAATGAAAGAATGCAACACACATGACGAGTCGTGTGATAGGCTTGACCTCTGCAACGCGTCTGATATACGGTTTCCAGCTGCCCAAGTTCAGCTAATACACAAGGGATGCAGCTTTAGAGAAGATTGGCAGGATGTCAGAGGCCTCTTTGGAAGAGTTGAATGACACGCTATCGACGGTGGGCGCAATCTGCATATGAGGTTAAGGAAAATCGGGCATGGCATGTCAGAGAGGTGAAGCTTGCGTGCATCTCAGACTCAGATTAGTACTGTAAATCTATGTAGGAAAGTCAGCAACAAAGTAGGTAGATAAATGAAGCGCACCGCATACTCAGGCTGATAGCATGATGTGGATGCTGTAAGGCGTTGGGTGGACTTTCGATATGGTTTTACTAATTCTAAAGGCAAGGTACTTTCGTAATGTTCGCTCTGCAGTAGCGTTGCAGCTTGTTGACATGTGTGCAGCGCTGCAGCTCCAGGTTGAAGGCGTCCAACCTTGGACAAACTCTGTATGTGCAGAACACAGCCACAAGAGCAACTTCTATTTTCTGATAGTGGCAAGCATCTTCTTATTCATCACTCTGCTCGTCTTCCCAGTCCAGCTTTCATGGTCACAAGTCTAGATGCGTCAATCTTCTATGTCCTAAGGACTCCGAAAGAGGGGACACTGACATGGAAAAAGCAACACCATTACTAAGTGTACATCTGTCTCGAGTAAATGGTTATGGCGCTCGGCGCCCACACACACAAACATGGCAACACCTGCAGTGCGATAAGGATTACACCCTCAGCGTCAACAAACATGTGTCCGTGATGGTCGCAGGCACTCAACTACTTTGCCGCTCTGAGCCAAGGATCGAGTTTTGTGTATTTTTAGCACAACACAGAAAAGATGCAAGGATGACCAGGAGGGCAAGGCTGCCGAGGAAGCGCTTGAGCCGGTTAGAAGTTGTACCAGAGGAGGAAGCTCAAACGCATGTACATCTGACACCTGTTTGAATTTCAAATCACAAGATTCAAGAACACCTTCAGCGTCAACGAATATTTAAACCACCAGTCCTTATCTCTGTGTGCTCAGACTCTTCCTCATTCCACTGGCTTTCCAAATACCTATACCTTTCACTTCCTCATGTCAAAAGCATCTAGCACTGACGTCACCAAGGACCTGCGCGTCCATACTAACGAGCAGTCTGCTCCAGAAAAGGATGCCATAGGACCCCCGGAGAATTCAAAGTAAGTGGCCAATTTCTTGGATCTGTCACCCATATAACAGCAAGATAGGGAGAAGGAAAATAATGAACCTTCAGCAGTGAAGCTACCATCGGGAATGTAAGTGGTTCTATCATGATACTTCTGTGCAGCTCCTCACCAGGACTACAGTTCGAACACTGGGGATTCCCAGCCATCAGAACCTCATGAACAGGAAGGCACTTCCATAGTTGCACCGGACGGAGATTTAGCTTCGTAAGCCACTTTTAATGGCAATTTTTAACAAACTCATGAATTATCTCAGTCAGGCGGAGAAGGTCGTGGGGGGGAAGGACCACTTGAATCTCAGCGAATTGTAAGCAAAAACATAAATCGAATGATCGCAGATGATGACACCCTATGTGCAGAGCAGATACCATGAAGAAGGTATTGGAAGTTCTCCAGGACTCGACGATTGTGTCGAAGAGTGGCAAGGACAATCGGTCTCGTTTCTGGCGATTGTACGGGCAAGTTGCAGCGGAACACGATAGCGACTTCCTCGAGCGATACTCTGAAGACATGGGGAGTATCTTGCTTTTCGTAGGTTTAGCCTGCTTATCTTCGATCCGTTATGAGACTGATGTTTGTTCAGTCTGGTCTTTTCTCCACTGTCAGCTCGTCTTTCATTGTTTCAATGGAGTCCAATCTCAGTCCCGACCCCAGCGACACCACAAATGCCCTTCTCACTCAACTCGTGCAGATCGGACTCCACAATCTCACTGCAGCGGGCTTCACGCCTGAAGACCCGGCATCTACATGGTCGCCAACTGCGTCAGCTGTGAGGATCCAAATGGTTGCATACGCAAGCTTGTCCTTGAGTCTGCTAGCAGCATTCGGGGCCGTACTAGGCAAGCAGTGGATCGGGTACTACAAGTCGAAGAGATATGGTCGCGGCTCACAGGAGGAACGAGGAAAGCGCAGACAAGAGATGTTTGATGGCCTTGTCACTTGGTATTTCGATGATGTTATACAGTCCTTTCCTGTCCTGCTTCAGCTCTCCCTTCTTCTCTTTGAGATTGCTCTCGGTGCCCACATGTGGTACCAGCAGCCCAGCATCGCTTGGGTGATCATTGCCATAACGGTCTCGGGATTTCTGTTCTATCTGCTGACAGTCATGATATGCTTGATATCTCCCGCTTGCCCATTCCAGACGCCGATGTCGACGGTGTTGCGAGGCACTGTGCATGCTACTGGCGAATTCGCACGCTGCTCTCTCAAGCTGTTATCCGCCGCACTTCACACCGCGCTGCGTTCTTTGCTTCTGCGCTCTTCGACAAATTTTGTAGACTCAGAGGCACAATCGCTTGACCAGGATTCGGATGTTGTGGTGGCGGATGATGGCACCCTTTCCCTCGACCTCCCGGACATGCTACCCACCAGCAATCTCGAAGCACCTAGCGTCAAATGGCTACTGGAGACATCTACAGACCCTGAAGTATTTATCACGGCTGCCAGGCTTGTTCCACTAGTCGAATGGCCCCTGGATCTTGACGTCTCAGACATGTTGCCTCAGCTGTATGATCATTTCATAAGCTGTGTTGGCTTTGATGGGCAAATTGTACCGTCGTTGGAGGAGAAAGCCTCGGCGTGTGCAACGGCTCTAAGTTATCTGTATTATGGATGTGTTCTTCATGCACATCCTGACTACATTAATTTTTTTGGCAGCAAGAAACAAGACGAGAACGTGTTGTATGATGTGTGGCGCAAAGACACAGCCAACGACACGGTGGTGGCCATGGCTGTCAATCTTTGTTTGTCGGGAATTCCACTTGACGATATCTCCGGGCCAGCCGCCAATTCCGTTCCTGCCCTTGAGCAACTGTTACATCTTCTTCCTTATCACTTTGTCACTGGGCGAGTCAATCAAAGTATAGAAGTATTCGCCGTAGAGGTGATATCAAAACTGCTATCCTCTTCATTCTCGCCGTCGAATCAAATCATAGCCAATTGCACCGTTCTTGCTTGCGCCATGGTCGGGGTTCAGTTTGACAAGCAGGATATAATTCGCATTGATAAAAGGTGCTCTTGACTCATTTGCTACTTCTACTATGTTCGACAAAGAGATCATGTAGTGCTGCTTTACCTCAAGTCACGCAGTCCCTTTTGACACGGTTTCAAAGGGTTCTTTGGGCGTGGGATGGAGGCGATCTCGAGAACGATAGCACAGGAGTGACACACCGAGCATACAACCTCCTCAATGTTATCTGTCGCATCCTCGAGCTTGGTCAAAGTTTCTATGATCCTTCATCTGACACCATGCGAAACCTGGACGTGTGTAGGAAGATTTATTCACGAATGAAGTTATCCGAACAAGACGATGCCTCGGTTTCATTGGCGGCTCTGCGAAATGCACTTCACTTCACGCTCACCGCTGCCCAAGTGTCTCGGGACCCTGACTACTTGTGGTTTGAGCCGTATTCAGGGTTAGGAACGGGCGATTCCCACTCGCCAGAAGACTTTGACTGGCTGGTGGACTACCTTGACCACGTCTATGCCGATGATCAGGAAGTGGCATTTGATATCATTTTTCTACTGGGTCCCATGAAAGTGCGCTTCAGCGCTGCTAAACAGCAACAGTTCATCAAGAGCCTCATCGCTTGCATGGGCAATGACATGCCTGTCTATTTGCGCTATGCCGCTCTTCGCGCTGCTCACATTGTCCGAGAAGCAATTGCCTCGATCGATGCCATTGATGCGAAGCTGCGGGACATGGTTTTGACCAAGTTTTCCCCCGCTATCCTAACTACTGTCTGTCCACGACCAGGTACAACACTCGCCAACGATCCTCATGACTTCTTCCACGATGAACGCGACCTGTGCTATCTCGAGCTGATATTTGCCCTCGCGAGGGATCCCAGCTGGCACGCCCATTTGATTGGAGATCACCATATAGATCGGTGCATCAGCATGATTGCAAGGTTCTCCAAATCATATACGCTGCATCCCTTTTACCTATCCGGCATCCTCCTCCAAATCGCACCTGAACAGTTGTCGGTTGCACCGCTTGATGGTGTCACAGAGCAGCAGTGGTGGGACATGATGAGAAGGGCATGGAGATATGCTGACTCTCAGGCTGTAATTGACAACATACATTGTTTCGAGTTCCTTCCCGTCCTTGTGGAAGGCACGAAGAGGCATATGCAAATTGCTTCGGAATATGATCTCGAGGAGCTTGTTAGCTATCTGGATGATGTTCTGAGAGCACTGGAGAGGCGACTATCAGAGCAGAGAGAGAGGGAGGGTGTCATTGTTGTTGTGAAAGAGTTCAGGACTATAGCCAGCGATATGCTTGAGAAGTCGGTCAACAGTGAAGGAGTTATTAGTCCTTGATTATCGCGTTGCTTGCATGTTGTACTAGAGACCAAAGGAAGGGATGGAGCAATACGAGTGCAGAAGGGGATAAATATCATAACAAAGAGAGTTGATATTCAATATATGTACATCATGGAAGGCAAGTCAACTCGGCACTACACCCATGCAAGTCTATGCTTTTCATTATCTAACGGGTACATGTATGCTCAGCAATTCTACCCTCAACAACTATGATGTCCTTTATATATACGCGCCTTGAGCTTTCGGTGCAAGTCTAGCTGGACACTACATCGACAAGGGAAGATTGATAGGGACTTTCGAAAGAAAGCAGGGAGAGTACAGATATCTAGTTTTGCGTAATTTTAGCATAATACAGCATAAACACACGGAATACCACAAGAATACCATGCAGGTAAAATGTGGGTAAAGTGTGGAAATTTTTCGCAATTGTGCTGTTTATACTAGTGAAAAATACTAGACATAAATTATCTTGTACAAAGTTTCTGACACTACGACACTTTGTTTACTAAAGTAAAAGACATGTTATGTTTTACTACTATCCCCTACGGTCACTTCGTGACCCACCACTACTTCGTGATTTTCAACTACAGACCTCAAATCTACACCACTCACTTAGCTACTTCACTGAATACATTCAACATATTCCCGTATTCTATTCCAAGTGAAACGAAGCAATTTCATAAAGAAATGATAGAGATAGTATTTTCTACGTGACACCAGGAAAAGTCACGAATTAGTGTCACCTGCCGACACTGCCGATGTCGGACATTGAATTCACC
>Ga0310811_10005028_pt1 | contig 16656 bp, 29 predicted proteins | sample YCmetagenome_FD_207642 | JGI IMG/M metagenome (GOLD analysis project Ga0310811, IMG submission 207642) | Soil microbial communities from experimental microcosm in Duke University, North Carolina, United States - YC | ecosystem: Engineered > Artificial ecosystem > Soil microcosm > Unclassified ...
TCCAATGCAAGTTACTACTAATATAAAGGTGACGACACAAGCCTAGCAGTAAGCATGCTGCAATGCCCAACCAGAATAAACCCACACGTACGTACCTTTCAAGTCACTCCCACTAACTTCATTCTAAACTCGAAGTAGCACCGCTGGATGAAATTGCACCTCATATCCTTCGTCTTTGGAAGGCCCGCCAGAATGATCGGCAGATCGTTCAGGAATTACAAAAGCACATTGACACTACGCGCTATGGTATCGGGTGAGCAGTGCTTAAATTTGAATCTCGTTATTTACATTAAATCATTATACAATAGGCTTACCACACTTCGCAAAGTTCGAAAAACCATGGGTCTTGAACGAACCCGTAAACAGGGTCACACTGTTGAAACTATTCGTGATGCGATGTGTGCCCTACGTGATACCTATCCAAATGCTGGAGCCCGCGAGATGGTGAGCTTGCTATATCACGAAAGAGAAATGAGTGTTGCTAGGTAATACATTTATCTATACATTGTAAGCGCTGATTGCTGACCCATAAGTTTTGTACCTTAGGAGGGTTGTAACAGAGTACTTTGCTTTGTATGAACCGGAACTTGTGCGTCAGCGCAAAGCTTGTCGCCTTCGAAGGAGACGCTTCTGGGCAGCAGGTGTGAACGATTTATTCGCCGTTGATCAGCACGACAAGTGGCTTCGATTTGGCCTTGGGTTGCACACTGGCATCGAGCCTTTCTCAGGTCGCATAATGTGGATTCGGGTCTGGCACTCCAACCGAAATCCGCAACTCATTCTGAGTTACTACCTCAACACAATTGAGGCTCTCGGTCGTAAGTGTTTCGTATTTTAAAGCACGAACCTAGATTGATACAAATGTTAGATATGCCAATGGTCACTCAAAGTGACCCTGGGTCAGAAAATTACGGAATCGCAAACGCCCATACCATGCTGCGACAGTGGCACGATGAAGCTTTGCATGGTACGCTCCAGCACCGCTGGATGCGAAGTAAGAAAAACGTCATGCCAGAGATTGCGTGGTCTCAACTGCGCCGCCGGTTCACACCTGGATTCGAGAATCTTCTCGATTTTGGCATTATTTCTGGTTGGTATGATTCCAGTAATACCCTGCAATTGTGCGTCATTTTCCTTTTCTTTAAGTGTTAGTCTTAATGTTTGTCTGCAGGATGGTTTTCCGCTGGGTTTTCATACCATGGCTTCAGCAGGAGCTGGACGCATATCAAGAACGTGTTAACAACACCGCCAAGCGGCGCGACCGCAACAAAGTATGTGCCACTCCCACAAGTATCTTTTGCATTGACGTGCTATCTAGATTCTGCCTCATGGAGTACCTAATCTCATCTACCATTCAGCTGAAGATTTTGGCGCTTTGGATTTCAAGGTATGTGTTACACCAATTCGGCCATTGTCAACAGTACTCTAATCTCAACACTATCATAGATTAAAATTGAACCTGAGGCCCTCAATTATGTCCGAAACCTTTACATCAAGTCTTCTCATGTTGTATTTGACCTGGTGCCAGAGGCTTTCGGCAAATGCATCCAGCATTGTTTCGACGATCTCGGTCGCCCAGTTGTCACGCGGCAAACAGCCTGGAACACATATTGGCTTTTATTAGATGCACTCCGCATGGCTGACGAGTTACCACAGCAGATTCAGCTGCTGGATGATGAAGCCGAAGATTTCGTTCCACTTTTAGATGACTATCAAGACTTACCTTCTCATGAGGAGCCCAGTGGCGCCTATTACATGGGTGGTGTGGGCGGAGGGCTTGGCCTTGGTTTGTCATCTCCAATCACGACAGTGCAAATGCTGATATTTACTAGATACTGAACACCTTCATCAGCTAGATGTTCTTTCATCTAATGATGAGCCCAACATTACCCTCGGGACTGACGAAAACTTGGTTGGTCTTGATCATGCTGGTTTAGTAGTTTGGGAGTTCTCGGACTGTGAAAGCGGCGATGAAATAGTAGATGAATGGTGATTTTCTTTCTGTTCTTGTTATACCCTTTGCTGCGATTACAGATCGCAAATGTCTTGGTTGATTGGATTGATAACAAATGTAAGACCAAATATAGTGGAGTTGTGTACATCGATACGCACACATTGATGTCAAGCCATATGCATTGCGATGTGATTGTCCGATCAAAACGTCGTCCTGGTACAAAACTTCAACAAGTACAAAGAGAGAATTATGTGAGTCAGGGACCGCTATAGTATATTTAGTATTCTTGGATGGCGGTATGCGGAGTCCTACTGCCCGTTATGGATGTGTGACTCTTATTAATGAGCGCGCGCGTCCGGCTTTCCATAGAAAGGAGATTCTCTGATGTTCCTACAAAATTTTATGATCGGGAAAAGATCCTGATTTCGCTCAAACTCACAGTTGAAGCGAAGGTGTGGTAAAGGTCGACGGTTGAGCTAGATTAATCAATAATGTCATAACGGAAGGTGGGTTCACAACTGTGTCACCACCGCAAACGCGAGCAAACAAGACCTTCAAAGCGCAGGTTGCCGTTGGTTCGTGGTTCAAAACGTTCAACACGCCTCTTATGCCTGATCTCAGTGTTGCCACACATCCGTGGTACTCTCACCCGCACGGATGCAGGTAGGCCTCTGAAGCTTGAAGTTCCATCTACCCGCGGATTGGGTACGGGCGCTTGAAACAACCCTGACCCTGTTTCCTTGATACAAGCGCAGCTTGACGGCCGCCCACAGTCTCCCAGGCCCCTCGTGGTTGAACGCCGAGCTACCTGACCCTGCAGAAGATACAGGGAGCGTGGAAAATTTGTCTGTGTCCGAATGTACGTAACGTTGCCCCTTCAGAGAATGAGCCGGATTATTCGGAGTCTCACTCGCGGGTATTAACATGCGATTGATCGTTCGGCTTGGTCATCCGTTTGGCGCAGCGCGGCAGAGAATACTATCATTCGACCCGGAATGCACAATGGACGGGTAATGCACAATGCACTCCAGAGCTCACAACTCTACACATATTTCATTCGGAACAGCTGGAGAACAAGTATTAGCATATATTCAATAAGACTGCCAAATTAAATATTTAAAATAGGTGCTGTGAAGCCTTCCCGAGACGAAACATTGTGCGAGTGTACCCAAAATGAGTGATTTTTGGACACTAAATCCAAGATCCACCCAGATCCCATTAACCTATCAACATAAGAACTTCAACATATATAAAATACACCATTCTGAATCTACTCCAAGTGTTTCTATGTCAATAGAACACCACCACAGTGTGCTATTCACGATTCATGAGCAAAGCGTGACGGTCAGGCTAGATTGGGAAATCACACTAGATCTCGGCTTGGTTGAGTCTCCGTTTGATTTGCATTTGGCAGCACAGCAAATGAATGGTCCACTGCCCTTCCCCTCATTTAATCCACCACCTGCATACCCACTCCATTATCCAGGTAGCGAGCTGCAATTCATGCAGCCAGTGCTGGCCCCTTCTGAGGCTCGTCCCCTTCGAACTTCACCAGTCCTCCCACCACAGCTACATGCTGGACCGTCCACTGACAGATACATGCCTTATCCCCTGCATGGCTTTGCTGCACATTAAGTATTGATCACTCAGCACATCCTAGTGTTTATTACTAGGTATTATTCTCTCAATTAAATTTGATTTTGAGCTCGTTATTGAAGTTATGAACGGTGTGGAACACTGAACTTTCATTCGCTTTGCGCGCTGTCGGACTTTGGATATCATTGTGTATTGGCTGAAGTGCCGCGCGTGACATAGTGTGACGAAATTGCGCATATCCATTGCTTTTTCGACATGTCAACTTCCAGTGCTGCTGCTGCAACAAGCTCGCAACAAAATAAAAAAATCCTTGTTGGGCCTAATGCGTAGAGACCTAAGGTATACACTACAGTAGATTCGATACGAATATGTGTTGTTGTTGTGTCGCTATTTAGCAATAAGTGAAATTTGTGCACTTCCGGTCGAATGATAGTACAAGAGAATCACGTCGGATGGAGATATTATCGCACAAGTTAGAGACATGGCGTCTGTTGGCGACATGATGCACATCAGAACACTAGAAATAATGTGACTGCACGTATCTTTCATTGAACGGAGATCTTCGAGAAACGAACAACTCCTGTATACATAGATTCTTCTCATAGTACTATCCGCGTTGTATATTATATCACGACAGAACCACAAACCATCACCTAGAAACCATCCCCACTAATCAACATATGATTTGATTTCGACATACAGAACAATCTGTTTGTTCACCACGTTTGTGTCGCTGTCATCCACCGTTCACCGTATCTTTAAACGAATAAGTTATGATTACCACCCCACCTGTACATAGCATCTACGACGACATCAAGCAGAAGGCTTCCACTCAGCAAGCCACTCCTTCATGTACATCAATCCTGCTTCCTGCACAGCCGCGACTGTCGCGTCCACAATGCCATTCCGCACCACCAAGTCCGTACAGTGGAATCCATCGCCCTCGTATATCGGCCTGCTAGGAATATTGGGTTTATTCAGCCCATAAGCAGAGACAGTTGCCTCGCGCCAAGGGTCACGCAGACCATTGGCAAAGAAGAGACGTGGGATATCCACGTCCCAACCACCGTACATTGCGTTCGTCTCTGCTGTGCTAGGCTGAGGTGGATAGCTGAATGCTTGAGGGAACATGTTAACGCATTGACGCTGAACACGATATCGATGAATGGTCGTCTTTTAAGTCATACTGTACATACCTGCGAATACGAAAGTTCGAGGATGCGGCTCACGATGGCAGGCTCGCACTCGGGAGGGCCAATCTGATACCATCCGACTTGGTTGCACCTGGAATGACTCTCAATTGTGGACATTGAAGCGAGTGAGAGCACCTACACCATCCAGAACCACGACCTGTTTGAATTATTCACGGTGACATTGGTCCAGTATGGCTGGCTCGTGTTATACGTCCCAAGACAGGTTCTAGTTTCATCGTCAGCCAATCCGGACGACTATGTCTCAAGGATACGTACTCAGCACCCTCGTCTCCACAGACTTTGCCGTCAAGTTCAGCTACATCAATCAGAAATAAAGGGGATCGCCTACCATAGTCGTAGTATGTGGTATTCCAGAAGTCACCCCAAGAATAAATAGCATTATCAAGTCCCCATCCCTGAGGTCCAGCGCTAACGCCATCCTTGACCTCGAGCGCATCACAAAACTGGAAGAACATTGCTCCTGGGCCGACATCGGGCTGCAGAGATTGCCAATCGAACAGGTTGCTTTGAACTGTTGGTCCGAGTAGGTTAGTTGGGGTAATAAGGCAATAAATCCGTGTTCTCTGTCACAGACAAAGAGGACGACTCACGCGCAGCAGCGAAATCTCCTACGTGTACAATATCGCCGAGGCCAAATGTTTCCTTGAGAGTCTGAATTCCAGCAATATCACCAACCGCGTACATATCATCTAGGTAGGATATCACTGCTTCTACGTCAGAGGAACAGTTCTGTGGCATGAACTCGCGAATTGGGGTGAAATAGTCATAATAGTCGCTATTTTGGTTGACAAAGTAAGGAGAGCCATCAACAGGAAATGAGCAGTAATTGCATTAAAGTGACGTACGTGATTGCCTCTACAACACCAGAAGATGCATATCCAGCCCAGAAAATTCCTGGTTTGCTTTGTGTCGATTACTATACTGGAACAATAGAATTAATTCCTGGCTCACTTGACCATCGTCCAACTCGTGAGGGCGCCTGAATAGCTTCCCCCGATTAGTATCCACGGCGCCTGACCTGGCTTTACAGCATCACCCCCAGGCATAGGAAGGTCGGCTGTGGTCGCAAAATACACGAGATCATCAATGGCCTGCTGGATTGTGAGGAGCGCAAGAGATTGTGACGTGAGGTTGTCGTATGGATTGGAATATCCAAAGAAACGGTGTTCGATAATGATGGCCGCACCATTCTGTTGTTGAGCAATGAGACCGCTGACGGTTTCATTGGTGGTGTAGGCTTCGAAGCCTGATAAAATTCAAGAAAAAGGTACGAACTATGTAACATAGCACTCACCATCTGCGTTACCTTCTCCAGGTGTCATTAAGACGATGGGGCCACCTTCAATACATCGCATTAATATCGAGTGCAGCTCCATGCTCTCAACATACCAGGCTCATAGAACTCCCAGTTCATCCAGTACCGCTGCTGAAAGGTTCCGAGCTCTGCGTTATTGTGGTCTATAAGTTGATCAAAGTAATAGACGGTCGTAATGGGTGGAAGTGCTGTGCCATTCAATGAAGTGCGGGAACGTTCAGGGACTGAGATTTTTGGGAGAGAATGCATGCCACGAAGCATAGCATTGGGGATGGCTGCTTGGGCGACACTCGTAAGTAGGAGCGACATAAGGGCCCACATGATGCCGACCCTCAATTGCAAGGATGGGATTAGACAACATAATTGAGCAAAGACTTCTTATAGTCGTGGAAGATGCGTAAGCGGGTGTGGGTGTGCTGTTCCTCGATGCATAAGAAAAGCTGGGAAGGATATAATTGGACGTTTGCCAGTTGAGCTCAAAGGACCCAATATTAGCACTTTTCCAGAGTCTTTCAGATCGAGTTTCTTTACGTGCGCTAACCTAATGATCATCCTCCTCAGAGAAACTCTCGTTTCCTCAAGGTTTCTCTCGAGCAAGTTATGTGGCCGCTTTATTGTGTGAACCGAAGATGAGCTCTGTAGTTACAGTGCTTATCGTCACCCCATGAGTCCATGAGGGCTGGGAGCAACAAATCGCGAGGAACATTGAGCGAGGTTTCGGAAGAACATTTTGCCAACGATATGGTAGCTGTACATATATTCCTAGGCTCGTAACTGCTTTGATCGCGGTGGTGTGGTTGATCTTGGACTTGGCGTGCTACTAAAATCGCGGAGTTTAAAATTTAGCAGACTGCATATATAGCGGCCGCCGATCTCATGGTATAAGCACATCGACTATCAGGAAAGCTTAGGTTTCTCTGTGCTCACGAGCGCTCATCATCATGAGTGCTTAATGTCAACGTCATTATGATTTACTCGGGACCTAATGCATAAACTATCGGTGGTTAACCCTTTCTTCCTGCAATTTCATCTTTCTCGTTCCTCGGCGTCCCTGCAAGAAAAAGACCTTGAGTCAATGCGAAGTATGAAACATGGCGCCCGTGATTTCATATACCTACTTTGTTACATGGGGAACCTACGGTTGGTTTTCAGACAGCCTGCACCTTCACCTACCTGTTCACCGCGTTATAATAACTCGGCATCATGTTTAGCATATGCGAATGAATGTTGCACATACACTTTCTGCCAACTTGATTTCCTGCTGCGCCGCTGGTCGCATATACGCGCAAACTCAAAGCCCCCAAAGTGGTCTGTTCAATGTTTGGAGGTGCAAGGAATGGCCCAATTCTGGTCACTTCTTGCTCTGACGCTTGGCTACAAGGGAATTTAATATTTCACTCTTAGCGCCGTGGCCAGGATCATGCAACACTTGTGATCTCCTTGGGCTACCTGACGGCGATAAGCCGAGTTGGTCCGCGCCGGAGTTCTCGCCCAATTCGTTCAGTATCTCCTGGAGAGACTGAGCCTGTCGATTCAGACTCACGTGTTTTTGTGATTTATGTTCGCCCCGGACAGGGCATCCATATATAGAATACAAGAGAATTGCATTACATCGTAAATGTCATTGCACAAGTCTCAAGACATGGTTCCTGATGAAACGTTCTAGTGGACGGTAGAGGACACTCAAGATACTGCAGCTAAGTGCTTTTTTGTTGGGGGGAGAACATATATATCTAAGCAGTGTTCGTCACTATTTCTAATACCTCCTGGTCGACCAGCATGTACGCAGACTGAATTCCATATTATTGCCCTTTTGCCTGAACAACGAGAATACTAACAATGTTTGGCGTGCTCTTCCTCGATATCCTATGAGTGGGGAGGGGCGAACTTGATGATGCATACCGATACTTCTCAAAGCGGCCACTTGAGATAAGAAGGAACACTGGCAGCGGCGTACAAATGTGTGAGAGGGTTCGACAAACTTAGATCCGACATGTCATATATTGCCCCGTCAGCAAATATTAATGCCTCCGGGTCATCGAAGTACACTTTCGTCTTGTATAATTCATGTTGTACATTGCAAAGCCACCAGCTGATAGTCCATCTTCGAATGATAAAAGTTACTCTAGAAGGTAGTCCCTTCTGGAGGCTGGAGAAGCTTCCGATTGTTGGCGGTGGCCATCTCCCTGTGCAGGCAGGGCATCAGTAATATGATCACAGATCCTTGATAAGAGAAATCGAGATAAAAAAGAATGGGTACATACCTCCTGATGCCAACGAGGATGGTCTCGATGCTACTGTCCCGCCCCCACTGAGAGAGCACATTGAGCCTCATAGGATCAATCTTGCCATCGAGCTGAGATACAAAAGGAAGGTTTACACGAGAGAGGAAGTGAACGGTGGGTGGCTTTTCGGGATAATCGTCACCACAATGGATCTTCAGACTGTAGATACGGTTCTCGTGGACAGTCTGTGGCGCGTTGTACAGATAAATCAGCGTATTTTTTAATGGCAGATAATAAAGGTAGAAGAGCGTCCCCGAAGATATTCAGAGAAGCGTGCAGAAAAGACATGCAACACAGTAGCAGATCGAAGAATCCAATGCCAAGTACACCGATCAGCAAGCGATATGATAATAATTGGAAGCACATACGTGTCCTGGGCCAAGAATTGTTCCATTCCAGTTGCTCATCATTATATCGTCGCTATCCATGAGACCATATGAACAACTGCCATCTCCTATGCCTTTCTCTCCTTTCTCCAGCTCTTCTAGGAGGCGGAAATTGCGGGGAACTATAAGATATCAGTCAGCATTAACTTCTGTTGCAATCCATTATCAGACTTACTTCTGGCCGCCATTGTCGTCGTAGAATAGAAAAATGAGTGATTGTATACGATGGTATAAGTATGACTTGTTGATGACTTGGGACTAAGATAGCGTCTGGGAGGAACGGGTATTTGCGGTACAGCACTGCCTCCGCAGCGGCGCAGTTGGCAGTTGCTCATCATAACCAGTTACAGCCAGCAGTCGCATTCCTCATCTTGTTCAACGACCAGGTAGCTTAAAGCAACCATGTTTAGAGCAAATCAGGCGAATCCTTATGATGATATAGTTGGTGCGTGCGCAATACTCACTGTATAAACTATTGTATACTGATCCAACGTCTTGAATGCCTCAGCCAAGGCCACCGACGAGAATTTGACAGGCGAGAACTGGGAGGTCATTCTCAATTTATGTGATAAAGTACAGGAAGAAGGCGAACAAGGGTGAGCTCATCATTTTATCACGATCTCAAACCAATCAATTTGTTGGTACCTAATAACCGATCCTAACGCGAATTGCGTTTGGTAGTGCCCGAAACGTGATCGCAGCACTTTTAAAGCGTCTGGCCCACCGTAGCCCCAATGTACAACTCTACGCACTCTCGCTAGGAGAGTCTCTCTCAAAGAATTGTGGCATCGACCTTCATCGTGAGCTTGCGAGCCGAGCATTTACTGGGGCATTGGAGAAGCTTGTGGTTGATCGGGTGCGTGCATTCTCTTGATTTGAGACCGTCTTTGAGTCCCAATTTGATACTGCTCCATATCATGCTTCTGACTAAACTGACTCGGATGCATGTCAGACAACACACGAAAAAGTTCGTCGGAGGGCTCTCGGCCTCATCGCCATGTGGACAGCAGAGTTTGAACACGACCCTACTCTAGGCATTATGGAGGAATGCTACAACAATCTGAAAGCAAAGAGTACGTTCGGGCCCTTCTTTTTGACCCACCCCTCTTCTACACCAACTCTGATTCCCATCGTTCTCTCCTTTCATGCACCACCCTATGGTATCCCCACTCATCCCTTGGCTCACAGGCTATCAATTCGAAACTCCCTCCGAGCCAGCCCCTCCCAGTGTTGATGATGAGGCACGGCGACGTGAGGAGGAGGAACTCCAGCGGGCCCTCGAAATCAGCATGCGTGACAAGGGCGGGCGATCTACTTATGCATCTGCTGCCTCAGCTGGTCCCTCTGGTGCAGCTGCAAAGCATGCATCTGGGTATGTCCCAGCGCAGTCGCCGAGTCCAAAGGCTCCCGCGTATGTAGCGAATAGTCAACCTTCAAATGCCAGGACAACGTCGGGATATTCTACCACAAGCGGCGGGGTTCCAGCCATGGCTGCCACTTCGACATCGTCGCTCCCGTCCCAAGTCTCTACAGTAGTAGTCACCCGTGTCCGCGCTCTGCACACCTTTGAGCCTACGGAACCGGGCGAACTCGCATTTGAAAAAGGTGATGTGATCAAGGTTGTGGATCGAGGCTATAAAGATTGGTGGCGAGGGCAATTGAAGGGACGCACAGGAATATTTCCTGTGAATTATGTTGTACGTCTGTTTTCTCACACGATCATGGTAATCGGTGCACATGTTCCCAATCATTGCTGTTGCGCCCGCTCTGCTCCATGCGTTTGACATTCCATCATTGATTCAATTATGTGTAGGAACCTCTTCCTGAACCAACTGCTGCTGAGCTTGCGCGTGAGGCGGAGCAGGAGGCAGCTGTCTTCGCTCAAGCTGCGAATGTCGATCGACTATTGTCGATGTTGAGGAATTTGGATGCTTCAAGAGAGAACCTAGCCGATAACGAGGAGATCCAGGAATTATACCGCTCATGCATGGCCCTCCGTCCCAAGATTGTCAAGCTCATTGATAAATACAACCAGAAGCGGGGTGCGGTTTCTTTCCTTTGTATGCTGTTGAAATCGTGTTGATGGATCACATAGCTGATTTGGTATCGATGAACGAGTCCTTTGTGAAAGCACGCACAATATTTGATCGGATAATGGAAGACAGTCTTGCGCGTCACACCACCAGTAAGCAAGTCAGCTCTCTGTTATTGCTAGATCTCACTATCTTCTGCAGTGTACGATTCCGGTCCGCACCCGGCACAACCCTACCCGTACGGCTATGACCAACCCCAGCCATATGGGTATGGTGGCCCCAATAATGTTTATCAGCATCAACCCGAGCATCAGCCTCAATCCCAGCCTCATCCTGGACCACCACAACACCCCGACCCTGCATATGCGTACCAACAGGGGCAAGTTTACGGTGCCCCTGTCGGTGGGGCACCGTACCCTCAGCCTGCACAGACACCGTATCCACAGACTTCGCAAACGCCTTATCCTCAGCAACAACCTCAACAGCAACCTCAACAACAACTTCATCCACAACAGCAACAACCACAACCACAACCACAATTACAACCCCAACAACCTGCTGAGTTTTCATCCGGAGTACATGCCCAACAGCCACAGCCACAGCTGCAGCCGCAACCTCAGCAACAACCTCAAAGTCCTAGCCCGCCTTACGTTTTTGATCCAAATGCAACATATCCGGATCCAAACGCTCAAGCGTGGGCGCAATACTATGCGCAGGGTGGGACGGATCCTGCCGGGGCGGTGTACTTTATTTCAGTGCCAGGCGTCAGTGATACATTGTCACCGCCAGAGCAAACCTTCCAATCGCACCAATCATCACAGGATCCGTACCAAGCTCAGGCTCATCAACCACCTGCACACCAGGAAGCCGTGCGCCAATCGCCGACCTCTCAACCCCCAACGTACATGAATCCTGACCCCCAACAAGGTCAATACCCCTCACAACCATACTACCAAGACCCTGCATCTGCCCCGCAGGTGTCCCCGACCAATGCAACTGGTGGTATATCTTCGCTGCAACGGGCATCATCTATGACTACAGGTGGCCCAACCTCGTATAACTATCACTCTCCACCACGTCAGCAACAGCTCTCTCCCGCTGGACAGGGTGGATATGCTGGACCAGGGTCTGAGGGACATGGGTATGCGCCGCCTGCAAGCGATGGTTATGGGCCACCTGCAGCAGGTGGCTACGCTCAGAGTTCGCCGACAGGACCAGGGTATGGGAGTCCACCGTCGGGCGAGTACCCACAAGGTCCTGGGGCGCGTGGCAATGTGCATGCTTTACAAAACCAATTTTTGGACATGTCGATTGGAGGTCCACAGGTTGCAACGTCGTGAGTAAAAGATGCATGGATGAATGCCCGGATGTAGTATCGTTTGTAACCATTTCTAGGTGACCTTAAATTATTGTTTCAAATCTGATTGTGATATGTGGATGATTTTTGATGGTTTTTCAGTGATTTATGAACGTAATTAGACCAATCATCGCATGTCGGCCTGGGGTGATGGAGAAGACGAGACTGACATTTCCATTCCTCCTGACTTGATGGATGTATATCCACCCCGTATTTTAAAGCTGATCTACAGCGAGTGCAAACCCGATGAGGCTGACCTCAGGCCTCAAGCTTCAAGCCTAACTACTACTAACTTGTAGTGTACTTGGAACGTGTTTAGAATCCGATTTGAACTGGAAGGGCTTTATAATATAGAGGGATAATACCGTCTGACATATCTTATATACTGGAGACTGGGCCTAAATATCTCCCTTCGCAACTGGATAGTGTGATCATGTCATGTTACATGAAATCGACTTGCGACAAAGATCACCCAGGAACTCGGGGGAGACATTCCTAAATGCACAGGTTGGGTTGTTATCCGAGTCGGACTGTCGGAGAAAAACACCACTGCCTTTCGAGTCAGGAGAGGAGATTGTGATTCCAAAGAGCGTCGGAACTCGATTCCCAGTGAGGACAGGCAAAGTTGAGGTGGGCGTATGTCAAAAGAAGAATGTAGCTATTTGGCGCGCGCCTTGTCGGACCCTGGGCGAGCCACTCCAGTGCTTCAAACACGCCACATTGTAATTCCCAGAACCCTAATCTAAGTGTAGATTGTGGGAACTTTGCTGCTACGCCCCATTTCCGGTCATCTCGTGGATCTCGACATTTCCTACACTTCTCCGAGCGCCAGCACATTCCTGCTCATCAAACCATTCCATATCCACCTTATATAGCATTCTGCAAATGACTACAAAATATTAGTATTTAAACTCGGGAGTTTTTCACGGAGCCCTACTCCCAGGGGCATACATTAAGTACTTAGTAGGGCCAGGAGGCCTTGAGGGCGCCAATGTACTACTGGTGTAGGTCCCATTTTTACGTTTTTCCTTGACTTCGACCACGTAACTTATGAGCTTCCCTGGACTTCCTCTTTGCTTTTCGGCATGTACACGCCAAATCATCCCAACGTGTTGCAAAGTACCGGGTTTGTCGCACCTCATTATGTATTTGATGGATCGCGAAGGCGTCAACCAGGTCTAGCACACCAAACAGGTGGTAAGCACTTCCATTTTGCAAGGAGATCCGATGGTTCTTTGCTTCTTACTAGCGCCTTCTTCACACAGGTCACTGTGCCAGCAGGTGACGCCAGGGCCCTAGGGGTACCTAAATTGCTTGCTCGCTTCACGCTTTCCGCGGTACACATGCACCGAATTGATAGCGTCCTGCAACATACTTAAGATGTCGGAAAGGCGTCCTCACCTTTATTCCGCACTTCTACCTTTGAAATGAACTTTGCAAACTTTGTCAAAATCGTGAGCCAACCTCCATTGCTCTCCAGGGCCTCGTTGATTGGGCCTTCTTGCAGTGCTTGAGTCGTACTACTCTGCTCCTCGTGACTATCTTCGGCCAGACCGTGATCATGGGTTTTGCATGGGGCTTCACGGGAGGAATCTTGTTCACAGAGGTTCTCGCACTGCCTGATCATATCGTTCATCTGATCGTAGAGTATCCGACCGAGCTGACCTTGATAGTTACGCTGATCTCAACTACTTTGTCCATAATTACTTCAATGTGCGTCTTCATCTGCATATCCAGTCCGAAATTCTACCCTTTTGTTATTATACAGGTTCTTCACAATCGCCGTCAAGGAAGCTCTTCGACACCACAACCTCTCAGGGCCGATTACACTGTTCGAGCTTCGCACTGCAATAGCGTTGACCAAGCCGACCTGGGTATTGCGATGGAGATATCTCAAGTTGTCGGCCCTCACGTTGGCGGTTTATGCGGTGGTCGTATTTCTAGACTCGAGGTCTGCACTCTCAATGAACCCAGCGAAGATACGTTTGACTAGTTTGTACAGTTGGAACACTTTGCTCCTACCCACCCGTATCCAGTGGCCTGTGAAAATGTTCGGAGCGGAACTAGACTTGGGATCTGTTGCGTTTGCAAACCAGTTGAGTATGGACCTTAATCTCATGCAAGAGAGCGCTGGTATGTTATTGTTTCAATCTCAATAGTTGGGGTGTTCAAGAGAAACTGTTCTAGTACAGGCACCTATGTTTGAAACCATCAATGTCTTGACTCTCCTCAGTGGTATTGCTGCGGTTGACATTCAGGGAGGTGCGCAAACGAGTAGTATGTTCAGCTTCAACGGAGTTTCATACAATCAGTCGACTGGTGAGCGCTTCGATACTTAAAGATGATGGGTTCACTTGAGACTCCAAAGGTGGAGTTCTTCCTGCGATAGAGGAGTACTCTGGATCATCAAACCCGCCGGGTCTTAATGTCGGCCTGGCGTTTTCTGGGGGACAAGTACCAGTCAATATTAGTTTTGACTGGGCACACACTCGCGATGCAGGCACTGAAGGCGTTGGGAAGAGCTACACTGTTACACAGCAGGGTGTCACAGCGAATGTTTCATGCCAGCCAATCGACCGCAGTCAAAACTTCTTTGCTGTCTACCCGACAGTGTCGCAAGGACCAATTAACACGTTCATCACGTGGGAAGTCGTTGCGAATTGTTCCGGAGGTGTGTTCATCTCTGCCATGAACTCATTCGCAGCTAATCAGGTTCAGGTTCAAATTCGCTGCCCTTTTTCACCGCTGGCAATATGAGCGGTCAGATGGATAGCGCAAGCGCGGGATTTCTCCCCATTGTTGTATGTCCCAGTCCAGCATTGACGACATTCAACCCATACAAGTTTGGTACGGCTTTTGTTATGTTTCTCGGTGTCTTGCGAGTAAACTCTTTGTAGATATTGTTATGGCGGGCATGTACAAGTACAGCTTTCTGCCAACGACTGTTTGCGAGGTCGTTCCTTACCTGACCACAGTCAATGTCACTTATAATGGAGGCATCATATCTGTCGAACGGATTGATGCATCTTCTAGTGTGACAAGCAGTCCGAATCTTCCTTTATCTCAGTACATCGCAATTGTGCTAACTTATCAAGCGGGGTCAAACCAAGGCATGGTTGCGAATACAATTGGTGACTTCTTGACCGCATACGGTACCAGCAATGTATCAGTCATGTACAGCGAACTGGTAGCTATTTTCGCTTCCTCTGATATCAACTTGACTGATTCTTTCGCAGGAAGATTACTGGCGCGGTATTGCAGAGTTCGCCTCCACTGTAAGCAACATTCATACATTCCGTGGATGTTATTGAAAACTGCATCTAGCAACTTCGCTCCGGATACTCTGCCTTAGGAGTTCCGTCGAATATGACAAGGTCGACGAGTGGCACGATGTATATCACGACGTATGGCTGGCGAAGCAAAGCCTACACGTACATCCTTCTACTTGTGGTGATGACCCTGATCTGGGGAACCACCGTATTAGCCGCCGGGTACAGCCTCATCGAAGAAAAAATCCGTCACTCCGATCCATCTTTCGACTTTTCTGATCCCATTGATCTCATCATGGCGGCATCTGGTGGAAGGCTTGAATCACAGCTTGGCAAAGGTGATAGAGAAGCGGATAATAGCGAGGACATCACCGTTCGCTTTGAAGATGTAGCTAACAAAGTGGGGAGGATCAATAAGAGACTGGTCACTGTAGCTCCGTAACCCCCTGCAGCCCCCTGATACTTGGACTGTTCATGGTGATCGAATTACTATGTAGATCTGCATATAAAGGGTACTTGTCTGTTCTGGAACAAGTACTGATCAGACAAGAATCGGACGCATGTATGCACTGAGGCGAACAGCCTCGAGAACTAGTCCTGAGCGTCTAAGGAAATGAGGTTGACGCAGCGAAGCAGCGTAAAACACACAATATCCATGGCATATACTAGTACTTCTGGGGGTCATCCCATTTCCAATGCAGGCCAAATGTAAACAACTTCGGAATTAGGACATTAACAACTAATTTCGTTCAACTTGTTATGTTGAAAAAAGAATTTACGGTTTTACTTTTTGTTTCTGTGTGGAAGAATTCTTGTCTAGTGCGTCCCGTCATATACATATACATAACCAATAAAGTAGCTAAACAATTACTTTATATAAATTGGAGTGTTGTAGACAAAAACCACGAAATAGTAGTTTATGTAAATTACATTCACAAACGCAAACATTCCGGCTCCGAAAAAGACACACGGGTAATGTATTCGATCATCGATCATCCGACCTTAAAAGCCCTCCTTTACGAGTCAGGGATGATTCTACTACGTGACTTTGCAGCCATGTCACAATTTAGGCTATGTGCACGAGGGTCAGTCGTGTCGACTCGTTAATAACTGAGTCTTGTTGACTAAGTGATGCAGTGATGACTCGGAAGGGGGTGGCTGCGGCTGTCTCTAATGTACTGATGGTCGGGTTGTAAGACCTTGAAGCTCGGGAGATTGGTAATTCTTTTGCCAACAAGCACGGTCCC
>Ga0310811_10005030_pt1 | contig 16656 bp, 12 predicted proteins | sample YCmetagenome_FD_207642 | JGI IMG/M metagenome (GOLD analysis project Ga0310811, IMG submission 207642) | Soil microbial communities from experimental microcosm in Duke University, North Carolina, United States - YC | ecosystem: Engineered > Artificial ecosystem > Soil microcosm > Unclassified ...
GTTGTCAGTCCGCTGACTCGGGCCGCAAGAGCCGATCAGCCTGCAGTTTCAGAAGTGAAGATCGATAATTTCAGCTTCAGCACTCCCAGCCTTACCGTGAAGGCGGGCACCGAGGTGACGTGGGTGAATCGCGACGACATTCCCCACACGGTAGCCAGCGACGACGGCGTGTTCCGCTCCAAAGCGCTCGACACTGACGATAAGTACAGCTTCAAGTTTGAGAAACCCGGCACTTACCGTTACTTTTGCTCCATCCATCCCAAGATGACGGGCGAGGTGGTGGTTAAGTAGAGAGCCATGTGCAGGTCGGACATTCCTGTCCGACCTACACTTGGGGAGAACACCGTGCTAGTTGGTTCCCCTTCGCGCTGAAAGGTACACTATGGGTACCCGCGGAGGGATGCGTGAGCGGTTGAAACGGGTGGTCTTGAAAACCACTGTACGGGAAACCGTACCGGGGGTTCGAATCCCTCTCCCTCCGCCATTGCCGCCTGCGGGTTCCCAGACTGCATCGAAGCATTGAGGCAAATATGAACCAAGCCAAAATTGTCATCCTCGGTGGAGGAATGGTCGCCGGTTACGCCGCCAAGCAGATGGTTGAACTCGGGCTGCCTTCCGGCGAGTTAGCAATCATCTCAGCTGATAATGCAGTTCCCTACGAGCGGCCGCCGCTTTCTAAGGGCTTCCTCGCAGGCAAGGACACCGAAGACGCGATCAAGATCAGCCCCGAGGACTTTTACAAGCAGCATGGAATCGAGCTAAGGCTGAACTGCGAGGTTACTGCCCTGGACGTGAAACGCAAGCGGCTCATTCTCAAAGACGGGGATGAGTTTGGCTTTCAAAGGCTCATCATCGCTACCGGCGCTCGCCCGCGAAGCCTGAATGTTCCCGGGGCTCATCTTCAAAACCTGCTTTATTTGCGCAGTCTGACTGACTCCAGACGTATTCGTGATGCGGCGCGAAATGCCAAACACGCAGTCGTTATCGGCGGAGGATTCATTGGCATGGAAGTGGCAGCGGTGTTGGCGCAAAAAGAGATCGAAGTCACCATGGTCTTGAGTGACGACCGCATCTGGAAGCGAGTGTTCACGCCGGAAATGTCGAACTTCTTTGAGGGCTACTACGCCGCCAAAGGAGTTCGGATCGTCAAATCCAGCTCTGTCAAAGAGATGCAGGGTGACGCAACCGTGCGTTCGGCTATGTTGAACAATGGCGATACGATCCAGTGCGATTTGGTGGTTGCTGGAATCGGCGTGGAGCCGGCGGTCGAACTGGCATCGAGTAGCGGACTCGATGTGAACAATGGCATCGTGGTCAACGAATATCTGCGGACCAATGACACCGATATCTTTGCCGCAGGCGACGTCGCGAATTACCAGGACGTACTGTTTGGCAAGCGCAGGCGCGTAGAGCATTGGGACAATGCGGTCTCACAGGGACAGTATTGCGCCCGGTCGATCATGGGAGACACGGCTCCCTTCAAACACGTTCCGTACTTCTTCTCTGACGTTTTCGATCTCTCGTACGAGTATTGGGGTGATACCGACGGTGCCGACCAAATTGTGCATCGCGGAGAGATGAGCAGCAACAGCTTCAGCGTCTGGTGGCTGCATGAGGAACGGGTGCGGGCGGCGTTCGTGATGAATCGTCCTGATGAAGAGCGAAACTCGGCGCCCCAGTGGATCGAGTCGGGGCAGCGTGTATCGGCGACGAAATTGGCAGATGCGTCGCAACCGCTTGTGTCGGCATCGGCCCCGGCCGCGGCGTAACCGAGAAGCCGTTTAAGCCTTGAGTCTCTCAAGCATCGTCCTGGTCACTAGCTTCTTTTCAATGTGGCGTTCGAGCGTTTGCAGAACGAATTTGCTGAGATCGGGCGCGGACTTTTGGGAAACCTCAAGCTTTGATAAAGGCAGGCGCAGCATCTTTGCTGCGAGCGCGCGTGACTCCGAGGAAATTTCGGACGAGGCCAGCCGCTTGTGCTCTGGACACATCAGTCCGTCGGCGAGGGCGTGAAAATAAGCGCGGCTTCCATTCAAAGGGCGGCCGCAGGCAAAACACTCGGCGAGATCCGGCAAATAGCCCATCAGACGTGCCATCCAGAGCTCGAAGTATGTAAGCGGAATCCACAACTCGCCGCCATTCAGCCGCCCCAGCACAGACAGCGCCAAACGGAACACGGCGTCGTTGGCGTCGCGGTCGGCGAGCAATTCGTCGAGCAACTCGGCAACATGCGCTAGCGCCACCGCGCGCGGATAGCTCACCTCTGCGGTCAAGGGAGATGCCAGCACCTCGCACGCATCCAGCCGGGACAACTCCTGCCGCTCCCTGTCTTCGTAGGTGACTTTGACGTAAGTCAGCGGTTCGAGTGCTCCGCCAAATCGGCGCCGGGACTTCTTGGCGGCTCGAGCAACGCCGCGCACTTTACCCTCCGCGCGAGTAAAGAGCGTCACCAGAAGGTCGGACTCGCGGAATGGATACGTGCGCAGAACGATCGCTTCTGATTCCTTCAGAGGCATGGATGGGGACAGATTAACAAAGCTATCTTCCGCCAGCCATCAGCCGTCAGGCTATAGCCCGAGAGAAAAGCTTTTAACCGCAGAGGGCGCTGAGAACAGCCGCGGAGATCGCTGAAAAACCAAAAGGCGCATGCCCTGGGCACGCGCCTTAGTTATTACCGGTTGTCCTGACGGCTGAAATGCTGTCGGCTACCTGCCGAAGTATTTCGCATTGCGCTCGGCGTAGCTCTTCCACTTCTCCGGAAGGTCGTCCAAAGCGAAGATCGCCGAAACCGGGCATACCGGAACGCAGGCGCCACAGTCAATGCATTCCACGGGATCGATGTAGAGCATCTCTTCGCTCTCAAACTTTGCGTTGTCCTTCTTGGGATGGATGCAATCGACCGGGCAGGCGTCCACGCAGGCGTGGTCTTTGGTGCCGATGCACGGTTCTGCAATTACATAGGCCATGAGTACGTTTCTCCTGAAATTCTGCTGGGCTGTAACGGAAAACTAATTCTAACAAGAATTGAGGAGAGAGGTACAGACCACGGCCGAAACAAGGTTCCTCGACTTCGCAGGATTCTGGCTGCGCCTGCAATCCCGCTTCGCTCTGGGTGACCGTTTTGTGGAATTACGCCGGCATCAGTTCACGCTGCTCACTGGGATGATATTCGGTGATGTACCCTGCCACCGCGCTGGCAGCCACCGTAAGCGGGCTCGCAAGGTACATCTGTCCCGGGCCGCTGCGGCCGGGAAAGTTACGATTTTGAGCGCTGATTACAACTTGGTCGGGACGAGTCGAAACTCCGGGGCCAGCGTTGATGCAGGCGCCGCAGCTGGGCTCGATCACCTGAGCACCAGCTTTCTGGAAAATCTCGAGATAGCCTTTGCGAATGCAGTAATCGCGGGTCTCTTGCGATCCGAACTGAATGTAGAACTGCACCGAATCGGCGACCCGCCTGCCCTCGCGAACTGCGTCGTCGAGGACGCGCGCATACATGTCCATGTCCTCGTTCTTGCCGGCGGTGCAGGTGCCGCCATAGGCCAGTTCTACCGGCACGGGCGTGTTCAGGTCGCGAATGTGCTTCCCATTACCGGGATCGCCCGGAGTGGCGACCATGGGATGAATTTCTGATGCGTCGAGCTCGATGACTTCCGCATATTGCGCATCCGGGTCACTGGTTAGACCCTCGATCATGCGCTCGGCGTCGCGACGGTCCATTCCGCGGCGCTGCACCAGGAATTCGACCGCCTTTTCGTCCGGCGCGACGATGCCCGTAAAGCCGCCGATCTCCGCCGCCATGTTGGTCATGGTGGCGCGTTCATCCACGCTGAGTTCTTCGATCGCCTCGCCCGCGTACTCGATGACTTTGGCCAGAGCTTTGCCGCTGCGCACGTATTCGAGGCTGAGGATCTTCAGAATGATGTCTTTCGCGGTCACGTTCGCATGCTTCTTGCCGCGAACGACAATTTTCACTGACTCCGGCACACGGACACGAACGTCTTTCGTGATCCAGGAGTTGAAAACGTCGGTGGTGCCGATACCGAAAGCGATGCAGCCGATCGCGCCAGAGTGAGGCGTGTGCGAGTCGGAACCGACGATCAGCTGACCGGGCAATGCGTAGCTCTCAAGCACGACCGAGTGACAAATTCCTTCCGCGCCTTTGCGGTCGGCGAGCTCTCCGTGAAGGCGAATGCCCTTGCGTTCGGCGAATTCGCGTTGCTTGAGCTTGAGCTGCGTGGCCAGATCGAGCAGGCCCATCTTGCGCTTCTGTTCGGAGAGGACTTCGTCGAGGAAAGTCAGGTGATCACGGAAGAAGAGGACTGACTTAGGGTCGTTGACTGGCGCATCCTTCCCGACCAACTGATCAAAGAAGATCGCGGCCATCGGAGTTACATATTCATGGCTGAACCGAAGATCGGTGCGGGCGAAACCGGCATCTCCGGGCTTGACGGCGGCTGGCGAGCCTGGCTCGCCCGGACCCATTCGACTCCCGCGCTCCGCTCGTTGGCTCAGGACAGGCTGGGTGAGGGCACCCCTCCCCGCGTGGTCATCGCCGGTGGACACCACTTTGCTGGCCATGTGCTTTGCAAAAATCTTCTCCGCCAAGGTCATCGGACCCGGATTGGTCGCGATTGCCGGTAGCGAAACCTTCCCCTGCATTCTCGCCACGTTGAACTGGAAGAGCCCGCCGTGCTCGATGATCTGGCGTGTGATTTCATCTTCGCCGGTTGTGAAAGTGGAAAGGGGAATCTCTTCTCCCACACGAATCTTGTCAATCAATGAAAAGTCGGTCGAAGTCAGCACGCCGAGGTTCTGACAATTCTGCTTGTAAATCCGCTCAATGTTCTCCGCGATCACGAGTTGGATGCCGGCACAAAGCTCGGCATACGGAGACTGCTCGCGGCTCGAGCCCTTGCCGCGCCGCTTTCCGCTGACAGCGACTACGAATCGTCCGCGTTTTACATCTCCTCGCTGGATGGGAACTTCGTTCCCGCACTTCAGGCCGGTGTAGGGAAACTCGCCGAGAGTCTGATCGAAGAAGAAACAGATATGTGCCGGCGTGATCTCATCAGTCGAAATATCATCCCGCAGCTTGGGATTGTTTTGCGGATTCTTCGTGTCCCAGGCGAGGTCCTCACCGGCAAGCTGTCGCCTGATGAGTTCCGGGTCCTCGGTCAGGAAGAGAATTCGTCCTTGCAGGCGGACGGCACTGGGGCGCTTCTCAATCTTGTGGTTCAATAAGGCTTCAATCACAACTCACCATTGCCTATTTTACGCCGCATCGCGAATGCTGGAGCAGACCGTTCGCGGTGATTTGCGGCGTTTCCTTCCGCATACCCCCCGAATTCCTCGTTGTCACAGCAACCCCAGATGGTCGGGATATTTGGCTTGCAGTGACCTGACCAGTAACTCAAACTCGGGCACCGACCGTAGTTTCTTAAGGCACGGATCTTTCAGGAAGAAAGGCCAGCAGGCGAAACCGCTATTGACGCTGCGCTCAAGCCACTCAAAAGCGGTCTCAGATTCATCGAGCAACGCGTAAATGCAGGCAATTTGATAGTAGGCGTGGTGTGCGTGACCGAAAGTCTTCGGGTTGGCACAGGCTTTCGCTATGCACTCAATCGCCGGTTCAGCTTCTCCCTTTAATGCATGAAAAAGTCCCTTCAGGCTGATAGTGAGCGGTTCGTCCGGCAGCAGCTTTAGGGCTTCGTCGAGCAGCGGCTTGGCTGAGTCCCAATCTCCGGTCAGCAGAGCTGGCTGCGGGCGAAAGTAGATTGCGTACTTGTTCGACGGGCTTTCTCTATACCACGCTTCCAGTTGCTCGCCGGCCCGGTCGAACTCCCCACGCCACAGGTGAACCTGGAACACGCTTCGGCTGATTTGTTTGCGGGGATGGAATGCACATCCTCTGCGATACATCTCCTCTGCCTGATCCAGCAACCCGATGTGCGCCAGGATCGTTCCCAGCCGGTTGTATGCCTGGGGAAGGTTACTTTGCAGTCCGAGCGCGCGCTTGAGGGCAGCGATGGCGTCGGCATGCTGAAAATTCTTGGACGGTCCCCAGAGCAGAAAGGCTCGGGAAACGTGCCCTTCGGGCAGATCGGGACGAAGCTCAAGAGCCCGATCACAGTGAAACTCTGCTTTTTCCAGCCAGACGCGCGCCGGGTCGGATTCGAAATGACGGGTGGCGCAAACGAAAGAAAGTGTTGCATGGGCAAGCGCGAAACCCGGGTCTCGACTGACGGCATTAGTCAGGCGCTGGATCGCCTCTTCAATCGCTCTGGCATCATGCGAAGCGCTGAGTTCGAATCCTCGCATGAATTCGGCGTTTGCAAATGCATCCCGGCTGTGGCGAAGCTTTGGTTCAGAATGTAACGGAGCCGGCCGACGATTGAGCGCCCCAGCGATTTCCCGAGCCAGAGATTCCTGCAATTCCGGCAGCTGGTTGATCTCGCAAGTACATCTCCGCGTCCATCGCGCTCCGGGCAGGTGTGCGTCGAACAATTCCAGGGAAAGGTGCCACTGATCTTTCAGCTTCTGAATGGCCCCTCTCACGACAAACCGGACATTCAGGCGCGACGCACTCGAGGCCGGCTGCATATCGCGAGGTAAATTCAGGACTGCAGAAGCCGGTAGCACGGCAAGCCTTTCGATGTTGCCCAGCAAGGAGATCAGCGCCTCGGCGAATCCAAGGCAAAGGCCGGCATCATCCGTCGCTTTGCCGGTCAATACAAGCGGCAGCACGGCTAGAGACGCGTGTCCGGACGCGAGGTTGCGGTCTACTGCATCGCGCATGAATTCGGGCTGCGTGCTTGAATCGTAAGTCCCGTTCACCCGAAGCGGTCCCACCAGCCGATATCCCTTCCCAATCACGGTCTCCAAAAAGCGCGGATTGGCCGGATCGTCAGCCAGCGCGGTGCGCAGCTTGCGGACGACGTTATTCAGGTTCCGTTCCGCGTCGATAAACAAATCCGATCGCCAGAGTTTGGCTATGAGCGCCTCCCGCGAGACCAACTGCTCACGATGGCGGGCAAGATGGATCAGCAACTCCATGGGTTTGCGCTCCAGGTGGATGCGGCGTCCGCCGCGCCGCAGCTCATAGCGGCCAAGATCCAGCTCAATATCCCCGGCTGATCTATTTTGCTTTAGCATCAAACTTAACCCAAGTAGCTCACTTATGCCTCATATTCAGTAGATTACGGCGATATACAAAAGATACAGAAAAGTTATCCGGCCTTCATTGAGGAGCGCGAAGAGTGGCTCGATGATGCATTGCAAGGAGACGATATGTCGCAAACAACTCAGATCAAGTTGCTGAAGCTTTCGATGCAGGTCGTCGGAGTAATCTTCATTGTGGGAATTTATGCCTTGATGGTTCTGTGGCCATCGGGCTGGAGATGGCACACCGGCCATTCCCACTACCCGGCCATGATTCTAGGCGTTTACGCCACCCTGGGCCTCTTTCTTCTGCTGGCCAGCCGTAATCCGCTGGCGCATTTGAGCCTGATCTGGTTCACGGTATGGTCAAGCGTTGTGCATGCGGGAATTATGGCGGTGCAGTCGTTCACGCATCCAGATCAAATGGGCCACCTCTGGGGAGACGTCCTGGCGCTGTTTTTCGTGGCGGGCCTGCTGGCATATTTAACGCCGCGGAGTGCGGCAGCAGAGGGATCCACGGGATTGAAGCGCGTTGCCTAAGCGGAGCGCACTGCGCGGCGCGGGCGAACGTCGCTCGCGTTTTTTTCTGGTGGAATTTATTTCGCCTTCAGCGGCATCACCGCCAGCGTGCTGGAGGCCTTGGCGACCATCACTCTGCCTCTTTCGCCATTGGCCATGACCTCAGATTCTGTGAAGACCAGACTCTTTCCCGACCGTAAAACCATGGCGCGGCAGATGAGGTCGGAACCTGTGGCCGGGCGCAGGAACGAAATCTTGGTTTCGACGGTGATCACGTCCCGACCCTCCGCCATCGTCGATGCGGCCGCACCACCGCAGGTGTGGTCTGCAAGCGTCATCAGCACGCCCGCGTGAATAAACCCGTGCTGCTGCCGATGCGCGGGCAGCACCTTGACTCTGGTTTCACACCAGCCCTCGCCCCATGAGTTCAGTTCGATGCCGAGCGATTGCACGAATTGCGCGTCCTGAAAGATCCTGTCAACCAAATGGCGTTTTTCATTGTTCATGATTATTCGGACCTTCCCTGTTCACGTTGGCGATCAGCATAAACGCTTTCCGCTTTCGCGGGTCTTCGAGCTTTCTCCAGGAATTTCACGCGGTATCGGAGCAGCAGCTTGCGGCTTAAGCGATAGCGGAAAAAGGAGCCGATCGGGCCTCGATTAGAATCTACAAAGAGCAGTCTCCTCATGGATCTTCAGCAGAAAATCCGGTCGATTCCGGCCTCTCCGGGCGTGTATTTGTACAAGAACGCCGAAGGCCAGGTGATCTACGTTGGCAAGGCGAAAAGCCTGCGCCATCGGGTGAGCTCGTATTTCCACGAGGGCCGAGTTGCGGATGCGAAGACGGGAACTTTGCTGCGCGAGGCGGTGGACGTTGACTACATCGTGGTCGCAAACAACAAGGAGGCGCTCGCGCTTGAAAACCACCTGATCAAGCAGAAGCAACCCCGGTTCAATATTCTGCTGCGCGACGACAAGACTTACCCATACGTGAAGCTGACGCTGGGCGAGCGCTATCCGCGGGTGTATGTGACGCGGCGGCTGCGCAAAGATGGAAGCGCCTATTACGGCCCGTTCTTTCCAGCAAACCTTGCTTACCGGATCGTGGATTTGATTCACCGCAGCTTCCTGGTGCCTTCCTGCAATGTGGATTTGAATCGGTTTCATCCGCGTCCGTGCCTGCAGTACTACATCGGACGCTGCTTAGGGCCGTGCGTTGAGGGTCTAACAACGCCTGAGATTTATCAGGAAGCTGTCCGCGACGTGAAGTTGTTTTTGGATGGAAAGCAAGCTGAGCTGGCGAAGTCACTGCGTGCGCGTATGGCTGGTGCGGCGGATGCACAGGAGTTTGAACGGGCCGCCAAGTATCGCGATCTGATCTCGACCGTCGAGCAACTGCAGGAGAAGCAGCGGATCGCTGCGGCGGAAGGCGACGATGCGGATGTCTTTGGATATCACTTCGAGAATGGGATGCTGGCAGTCAACCTGTTCCACATGCGCGGCGGGCGAGTGCTGGACCGCCGGGAATTCTTCTGGGAGGACTTGCCGGAACTGGAAACCATCACAGACCACGTAGGGGCGGGTGTCCCCACCCGCCCGGTCGAGCGAAGCTCGACGGCAGAGTCGCTGTCGGGCGTTGATTCTGCGGAACTCCGCTCCGCTGGGCGGGTGGGGGCACCCGCCCCTACGTGGTCTGTGGATATACAAGCTTTTAATCCCGGCGAGTTCTTTTCGCAATTTCTGACTCAGCTTTATATCGGGCAGCCCTATGTGCCTCGCAACGTCTTCGTTCCCGTGGATTTTGAAGACCGAGAACTGCTGGAGGAGTTGCTTTCAGAACAACTCGCGGCCGGGGGAGGTCGTGCCACCCGTGTTCACATTTCCGTTCCATCGCGAGGGGAAAAACGCTCCCTGATCGACCTAGCCGCCAACAATGCCAAGCAGCTTTACGATCAACGCTTCCGGGTGATGAAACCTAACGCCAAAGCCATACAGGATGCATTGCAGGACGCTCTCGCACTACCGGAACCGCCGAATCGCATCGAGTGCTTTGACATCTCTCACATTCAAGGTGCGGAAACCGTGGCATCGATGGTCGTCTGGGAAGACGGAAAGATGAAGAAGTCGGACTATCGCAAATTCATTATTCGAACGGTAGACGGGGTGGACGACTTTGCATCGATGCGAGAAGTGGTGACCCGGCGTTACAAGCGGATTCAGGACGAGAAGAAAGAAATGCCAAGCCTCATCCTGATTGACGGGGGACTCGGCCAGCTTCATGCGGCAGCCGACGCGCTAAATTCTTTGCAGATCATCAACCAGCCGCTGGCCGCGATCGCCAAACGCGAGGAGATCATATACGTGTGTGGGCAGGAAAACGAACCGGTCGTTTTGGATCACCACAATCCCGTGCTGCACCTCGTCCAGTTGATCCGTGACGAAGCCCACCGCTTCGCCGTGACCTTCCACCGCAAGCGCCGCCAGATACGCGACCGCGCTACAGAGCTGCGGGAAATCCCAGGCGTGGGTGAACGCACTACGCGCAGGCTGCTGGAGCATTTCGGCAGCTTGCAGGCAGTGAAGCAGGCTGACGTGGCGGCGTTGTCAGCGGTAGTAACGAAGAGTCAGGCGGAAGCCATCCAACAGCATTTTCAACAAGTAGTTACGAAATAGTTTGATCATCTCTGGCGTGGTTCAACGCGCCCCTCGCAGCATCAACAACTTTCGACGAGAGCAAGGCGTGTGGGACAAACCCTTCAACCGTGCGCCAAAAGGACTCACGTAACTGAGTACTGGCAGTAAACACCCCGCCGTAAATCGCGATCTCTACTGGCGCCTCCTGAAACAGTCTGGTAATTAAGACTTGGGTCAAGTCTGCGAGTTCTTCCGCGGCGTGCTCCAACACTGCTAACGCCACTGTGTCGCCCTGTTCCGCGGACTGTTGAGCCACAGGGAACAATGCCGCATAGTCCGGCTGTGGATCGGCGTTGATGCGGACTATGAAATCGTCAAACTCGTTGACTCCGAGCGCCATCACCAATGCTGAAAGCAAAGCTGAGTGCCTCTGCGCATCGTGCTGGCACAACGCTGCTTTTACCGCCTCGATCCCAATCCAATACCCGGAGCCTTCATCGGAAACCGTATGGCCCCAGCCTCCGGCACGCCCGGTCTCGCCCGCGGCATTTCTTCCGTAAGCGATCGAGCCGGTTCCGGCGATAACCAGCACGCCCGGCCCGCCACCGAACGCATCCTCAAATGCGACCTCCACATCGCCGATGACTTCGACCTCACCCTTGACGATACTAGCAATCAGGCGCTGCATAGCGTTTGCGATCTCCGGTCGGCCTGCGCCGGTAACTCCCGCGCAGATCCGGGTAATCTGACTCGGCGAGACCTCCGCCTGAAGGCAAGCTTCATGAATAGCCGCCGCGAGTGCATCATGCGCGCAGGCCTCTCCCACGCGCTGTACCTTGCAGCTGGTGGAAGTGCCACTGCCAAGAATGCTCGTTTCGTCACCCACCAAGCAGCGCGTCTTGGTTCCGCCGCCGTCGATACCGAGGAAATACGACACAGAGGAAATTCTAAATGGCTGAGCCTAAAGTACTACTGGTAACTGGTTACCAAGGAAACCTCCGCCGGCCTGAATCTGTTGCCCCGGCTTTATCGCGCCCCCATACTTTCTAAGGGCTCACTCCGCCCAGCGTTTTGAGCCTTGGGTGCAAGGATTTCCTCGATGTCTGACAGCAAGCAGATCAAGGCTCTCGGGTTGCGCTTCGCTCGCGCCCTGCAGATGACGCTCAAGACCGCGGTGATGTTCACCGTGGAGCACAAGAGCGTTGAGCGCCCGATTCAACAAAGCTTCCTGCTGCTGAACAACCTTCTTAAAGAGACCGGGCAGTTCACCTTTGGATTCATCGACAACCAGGTGATGCTCAACAACGTGCTCACCACAGACACTACCTTACGGCAACTGGAAACTGAGCTTCTCAAGCGAGGAATCGCAGCGGTGACGTTTGAGCCGGGGCTGACTCTGGGGCGATACAAGAAAGTAATCAGCGTGCTGGCAATTCCCAGCAAAACCATTGACGAAATAGGCGGACTACTCAGCTATCTTGACCAGAACGAAGTCGAAGGCGCCCGAATCTTACCTGCAGCAAAGAACCAGAAAAAAGACGAGCACGGCGACACGATTATCGAAACTGATTCCGAGTCCTACATTCTGTCGAAACAGATGTCTGAGGAACAGACCGGTCGTGACTTTCTTGATTCCATTGATGCCTTGCTCGAATCCGCTTGCTTTGATCCCGCTACACGCGGGGAAGTATTGGCTGACTTCGCAACCCAGGGTGTGGACGGCTCCGGTTACGGGGTTCCCGTCGGAGTGCCTCAGCTGGTTGTGCTGAAAGACGGAGAGACGGTCGCATCGGGTGAACCACAGACGGGTGGAGTTTCAAGCGGAGGCAGCGGCGGTGGTGGCCATTTCACGGGGAGTGGCGACAGCGCTGATGGGGGTGTGACAGGAGTCGGTTCCGCGGGCGCTCGGCTGGCGATTGCCAGAGGACGCTCCGAAAGTGAAGATTCGTACGGCGGTTTTGGCGGTGGAGGCAATGGTGCAGGAGGGAGCGGCGGAGGAGGCGGGAATGGCGCAGGCGATGGTACCGGAAGCTTTCCGAGCATTCGCCGTGGCACGAATTCCAGTAGTTTCATGGAACTGGTAGAGCAGTCCGTCCAGCGTTCTCTGCTCGAAGAAGAAGGAAACCCGCAGAAATCGTACTCATCGTTAGCCCGCATTTTGCGCAATATGGGCGTTGACAAAGTTCTGGCGCACTTTCCGGCTGAGCGCCAGCAGGAATTAAAAAGTCTTCCCCCGGAACAGCTCGCCTCCGAATATATGGCCGATACGGCTTTGCAAATCGCCGGCGAGAAACTCAAGGCGGCGGAGGGCAGTTCAAAACGACTGCAGATTGAGGAGGATGTGGTTCGTGTTCTAGCACGCAGCCTGCAGGCCACGCACATGGCGGAGCGACTCGCGCAGAAGCTAGGCCAATTCATTCAGGACTTTGCTGTCCCTGCGCACATGCAGGAAAAAATTCGCGAGGAGCTGCACTGGAGCGCATTGAATCCAGCCAAGAAGTACGTGCGGCTGATGGAGATCAAGCACTACTCATCCACCGAATTCCGGCGATTGACGGACCTGCTGAAGGAATTGGTGGCACAGCGAGAGGTCGATCGCGCGGCCGCCCTGGCCGGCCACTATTTTGATTTCCTTGACGACGCTGGCATGGCCATCGATCCAGTGGAACTCGGACGAGCTCCGGACCTGATTCGCAGCGTCCCTCTGGCGCAAGCAGCATTTGCAGGCAAGACCGCCGAGCGGCTCGCACGTGTCCTGTTGCGCGAAGATCTCTCTGATTTCAGTCACACTCAGGTGGCCAGCGCCCTGACGGTCCTGTCACAAGCGGTTGCGGCTTTCGAGGGCTTCCAGGCGGTGCAGATGATGGGCGCCGCGCTCGAAACCTCGATGAAGCGAGATCCGGCCAAACACAAGAAATGCTGCGAACTGGGCCTCAGCCGGCTGCTTCCGCCTGCGGCGATCGACAGAATCATCGAGCTGTATCTACAGCAACGTGGAGACTCCAACTGGAGTAAGACCGCGGCTTCCTTGCTGCGATTCTCCGCGCCCGGCAGCATTGTCTCGGTGTTTAACCACCTCGTGGAAGAGCGCGATGCACGAAATCGGCTGGCATTGGTACGTCTCGTTGGTTTGCTGGGCTCTGCCAGCTTGCAGGTTGCGTACAAATATATGAGCGATGAGCGCTGGTACGTGGTGCGCAATATTTGCGGAGTATTGGCGGAACTGAAAGATCCGGATTTGGCAGATCACATTACGCCAGCGCTTGAGCACCCGGACGCCCGCGTCCAGCAGGCGGCGCTGAAAGCTCTCATTACCAGCCGAACCGTCCGCGCGGCACCGGTGTTGGCGACGTCTCTTTCAAAGTTGGCACCGAATGTGGTTGACGAGGCTCTGGATGAGCTGATGTTTCTTCGTCACATAAAAACCATTCCTGGACTCGAAGAGTTCATTGCGAACCACAAAGCCAACCCGGTAAGCGCAAGAAAGGCGCTCCAGGTCCTGGCCGCGATTGATGATGACGAGGCACTGCACGCGCTTGCTCGCCTGTTTCACCGCGAAGAACTGGACAGCAAGATTCGTCGCATCGCCCTGACCACGCTTTGCCGCCATCAGTCTCCGGTGGCCGTGGAGCTTTTGCAGGAATTGGCGAAGGCGCATGGCCCTCTGGCCGACGAAGCCCGCGCCGAGTTGAGCCTGCGTAAGACCACCTGAGGCCGCGGACATAGCAAGGAACTGGCTGGAACCGCATTGCCGCTGCTAGCATCTTCTCAGCATGGCCCTTGGCAGACTTACCGCAAAACTGGGCGACGCCACCCGCAAGCTCAAACACAAGAAAAGCACTCGTGATGGCCACCGGGACGGCGAACTCGTGATCATCACGGGTATGAGTGGCTCGGGGAAGGCGTCCGTCTTAAAAGCGTTCGAGGACCTTGGTTACTACTGCGTCGACAACTTACCGGTTGGCCTGATTCCCCGCTTTGCCGAACTCGCCGGCCAGTCCTCCGAGATCGAACGCACCGCGCTGGTGGTTGACGTCCGCGAAGGCCGCCAGCTAGAGGAATTACCGGCGATCGTGAAATCGGTGCGGCGCATGATTGCCACCAGGGTGATCTTTCTGGAAGCTTCGGATTCGGTGATCCTTCGCCGCTACAGCGAGACTCGCCGGCCGCATCCGCTAGGGACCCACACTTCGGTGAAGGCATCTCTCGCCGCTGAACGCCGGCATCTCAAACCCATACGCGCGTTATCAGATCTGGTGATCGACACTTCGAAGTTCAATGTCCACGAACTGAGGGCGCATATCACCAACCTGTTTCAAAAAAAGGGCGATGGCAAAAACATTCTGGTTTCATGCGTGAGCTTCGGCTTCAAACACGGCGTGCCCGACGACGCTGATTTGATCTTCGACGTTCGCTTTCTGCCGAACCCCCATTTTGTGCCGGAGTTCCGTCGACTGACGGGCCGGCACCCCAAGGTCGCGAAATATATCCGCTCATTTCCGCAGACTGCCGAGTTCATTCAGCGTATTTCTGATTTGCTCGTCTATCTTCTGCCTCACTATGTGCACGAGGGAAAGAGCTATCTGACGATCGCCTTCGGGTGCACCGGAGGGCAACACCGCTCCGTCATGATTGCCGAACAAGTCGCAAAGCATTTGAAGAAAGCCGATTATCGACTGAAGGTGGTTCACAGAGACAGTCCGAAATAGTAGTTACTCTCGGAGTTTATTTCTCTTTCTCCTGAGGCGTGCCATCTCGCGGGGCAGCCAGTTCCATCTCCCAGATCGGCCCGTCCTCGTACATCTGTCCGCGAAATTTCAGGAAGCTAGGCGACTCACTCTTGGCCAGCCACATGTCGATATCTTTGGGCTCCTTTCCAATCAGCGGCGCGACCTTGCCTTTCACGCCAGTGATCTCGATCTTGAGTCGGTAGTGTTGCGCCTTGTAGGACACAGGGCCGACATGAAAGATTGCTTCCGGCTGCGGAGAATACTTGACCTTCACGATTTGCAGGCTGGACGAACCCGCAACCATCGAAACGGTAGTGCTCGGCGCGCTCGGGTCAAGGTTCTTGGCGATGGTCATGAGCAGACCATTCGCCAGATCAGGCGGCAGGTCGAGGTGCTTGGTCACCTTCTTTTGTTTTCCCTTCTCGTCGATGGAACTCATCGTCACGTTACCGCTCGCGGTGTCGATCAACGCATCCACCTGTTGCTTGAATGAGGGCCCGCGCTGCACCAAATGATTGCTGATGACGTGCAACACCCTGTGCTGCGTGAACTTCGTGATCTCCTGATAGAAGGACCCATCGTTGAACTTCAATTTCATGTCATCCATTACGTAATTCTTGGTGACAACCTGCTGCAGATCGCCATAAGCGATGGGCGTGCCGTCCTCGTCACGCAAAATTAGAAAACCAAGGCTGGTTCCCTCAATGTGGTGGACTGGAATTTCTTCCCCCGCGGCGCAGTGGGGGATTGAAAATACTGCAAGAAGAAGAACGGCACAGAAGACATTGGGCGAGTTCATCAGCATTCTGATGGTGGTCGCGTTCTGTCGGGCTTCCTGTACCACCAGCTTTTACAACTTAATGATTTTTCCCCCTCCGGGCCCGAGAAATGAGGACGGGGGTTAACAGAACGATGGCGTTCCCGATAAAGCCTGTTGGCTCAAGTAGAATAGGTCTCACCTGATGCCGCTTTCACTATGCCGCCGTGTGATTGCGAAACCGCAATCCGCACACCCTCCTTGTCTAAGGAGCATCGCATGCGCCAGTTGATGCGCCTGCTGCGATTCTTGGTTCCCTATTCCGGGCAGTTCATCCCTTCGATCCTATTGCTGGCAGCGGTGGGATTTCTGGACGCTTTTCGTGTGTTGCTGGTTGGGCCAATCCTTGATCGCGTTTTGAATCCGTCTTCGGGATCTGGAAACATTTTGCTTTTCACAATCCCGCATACGCAGAAGACCATTTATCTTCAACGCTTCGTCCCTTCTCACTTTCACAATGCTTGGACCGTTGTAGCCTTCGCATTCGTGGCTTCGACGATGTTGAAGGGGATTTTCGACTACGCAGGCACTTACCTGGTGAATTATGCCGGGTACGGCTTAATTACCGATCTGCGCAATTCCCTTTACGAGTCCGTTCTGCGACGGTCCGCTGCCTTCTTTCAGAAACATACAACGGGCACGCTGGTCTCGACGATCGTGAGTGATATAGAGCGAGTGCAGTTTGCGATGTCGAGCATTCTTGCCGAATTTCTGCAGCAGTTCTTTACATTTCTTTTTACGGTTGGAGTCGTCATCATGCTCGGCCGTAAGCTGTCCTGGCTCCTGCTCCTGTTCG
>Ga0310811_10005031_pt1 | contig 16655 bp, 19 predicted proteins | sample YCmetagenome_FD_207642 | JGI IMG/M metagenome (GOLD analysis project Ga0310811, IMG submission 207642) | Soil microbial communities from experimental microcosm in Duke University, North Carolina, United States - YC | ecosystem: Engineered > Artificial ecosystem > Soil microcosm > Unclassified ...
CGGCGAGCGCCTCGGCGCCCTGAGCGATCAGGATCGATTCATCGAAGGCATACGTGCCGGTGCCGCGCCGCGCGGTCATGGCATTCTCGTACGCGATGGCAGACGCCAGAATGGTGCCGAGCGCCACCAGCAGGATCGCGACGATCAGCGCCACGCCGCGCTGTGCACGGCGTGAGGGCCAGGCGGGCCGGCGCGGTGCGCGCGAACGATTCGGCACGCGCTTCATCCGGCAATCTCAACGATGCGCACGATCTTGCCCCAGTCCTCGGTATCGAGCGTGATCTCCACCGCGAGCGGCCGCTGCCGCAAGCTCAGCTCCTGCGTCTGGCCGATGAGAACCGTGTTGGTGGCCGGGGGCCACTGCTCGTCCCATTGCCGATTCACATCCATGTAGCGGATGGTGACCGCCTTCACGTGCGTCAGCAGCTCTCGCTGTGTGGTCGTGCTGGCGAGCGTCGGGTCGAGCACGCTCCAGAACTCACGCCGCAGCGTGCCGTTCTCGAGAAAGTAGGCCACACGCTGCAGTCCCGCCCGTTGCAGTCCGACGGGATTCGCCCAGCCGGTCCGTGTGAAGGCCACGATCGGCAGCGCACCTGAGCTCGAGCCCGTGGAGAGCGCGCCCTGGGTGCCGGTCACCCCGCCCGCGATGGCCGGCTGCGCCGGCTCGTTGCCGACCGCCTGGCGCACCGGCCGCGGCGCGAGCTGCACGAAGTCCTGCTCGAGGATACGGATCGCGTTCTGCAGCTCGAGCAGATGCGCCTGCTGCTCCTTCAGCGCCTCGTGACTGTTGAGCGCCTGTCTGATCGCGCCATAGCCCATGGCGAACATGATCGCGGCGATGAACATCGCCACGAGCAGCTCGATCAGGGTGAAGCCACGCGCTCGCATCAGTCGGAGTCCGGGTCTGAATCGCTCGGCGGCTGGGGTGGCGGTGGCGGGTTCGGCGCGGGCGGTGTCCCGAGGCCACCCTGGACGCCGATGCCGCCTTGCACCCCTATGCCCCCTTGCCCTCCGATGCCACCTGGCCCGATGGGAACGGGAGAGCCAACACCGCCCGGCGTACCGACGCCCTGACTGCCGAGTCCGCCGGAATTCTGGCCCTGAAACCCCGGAAGCACCTGCGCGCCCCAGTCCGGCACCACCGTATTGGGCACACCGACCGCGTCGCCCTGGATGCCGCTCACGGTCGTGAACCAGCCCTTGTCCTCGTCCGCCTTAATCTCGGCCGGGCGGACCTTGACGTCGATCCGCACCACGCCCGGGACCTGCGTCGTGGTCACCTCGCGACGCCAGTGCCAGTGGCGGCCCGCGAACTCGGTGTCCCCATCGCTGTTGCCGGTCGCAGTCATCTGACCGGAGAGTCGCAGCGTTGCGATCTGGTTGAGCCCGACCCACTGCGCAAAGGTCTTATCGCGCAGATACGAGACGGTGTTGGCGGAGGAGGTGAGCGCACCGAGCACCGCAGCCATGCCGATCACCACGATGGCGAGAGCTACCAACACCTCGATCAGAGTGAAGCCCCGACAGCGCCTCACGGCTTGCGCTCCACCAGCGGCTGCAGGACCACCTGGCCCTTCGCATCCTCCGTGAGGGTGACGCTGCGCAGCCCGCCCTCGCGCTCGAGCGTCGCTGCGAAGGTGGTGAGATCGCCGTTGGAGAAGATCATCACCTGCGGGGTCTTGTCTTTCGAATCCTTCGGCCGTGCCAGCACCACGGGGCGTGCTTCGACGCTCAGCTTGAAGCCGAGCCCATCGGGAAGACGGCGCGCGCCGAGCGCATCGTCCTCGAATACGCTGCGCCAGCCGGCGCGACGCGCATCGTAGGTGAGGAACTCGTAGCCATCGTCCTGGAACATCACGCCGTACTCACGGGTCTGGAGCTCCGCCTGCTCGCGCGCGTAGGTGAACAGCGCAAGTAGCCGGTCGCTTTCCTTCTCGAGCTCGCGATCGCGGCCGGTGATGTTGACCGACAGCACGATTCCGGCCGTGATGACGCCGATGATCACCACGACGACCAGCACCTCGATGAGGGTGAACCCGCGCGGTGCGCGGCGAGCGCCCGGCGTGCGCCCGCGCCGGGAGGTAGCGCTAGTCGGTGATGTTCCAGTTGCCGATATCGGCATTGATGCCATCACCGCCCGGAGCGCCATCGGCTCCGAGGCTGTACAGGTCGTACTCCTGGCCGTGCGAGCCGGGGAAGACATACTGATAGTCATTGCCCCAGGGGTCCTTGCTGATGCGCTGCAGGTAGCCGCCGGGCCGCCAGTGCTTGATCGAAGGATCGGTCGGCTGCGCCGTCAATGCCGACAGGCCCTGCTCGGTGGTCGGGTATTTCGAGTTGTCGAGCCGGAACATGGTGAGCGCGGTCTCGAGACTCTTGATGTCCTGCTTCGCCTTGGTGACGCGCGCCTCATCCACACGGCTCATGATCTGCGGCACGATGACTGCCGCCAGCAGACCGATGATGATCACCACCACCATGATCTCGATGAGGGTGAATCCGCGGGCGCGGTTCACCCCGTGAGATCGGGCTCGCCAGGCTCTCGTGAGGAGGCGATCGGTCTGGCCGGCGGGCGGTCTGCTAACCTGAAATGTGTGGCTCATGAGCTGCATGTCCCGGCCGGACTGGCGATTTGGCCCAAAAACGGCTCGGGATGATAACAAATGGGGATCTCCGGCTTCGTGAACCACGTGCACCTGGCGCTCAGGTCGGTCAATTGCGACGGCCGCCGCGGCTTGGCGCTGCTCTGCATTTGCCTGCTGCTGCTGCTGTTGACGGCCCTCGGCGGCGATGCCGGCCAGGGTCTGCTGCGTTACGAGCGCGGCGCGCTCAGCCAGGGGCAATTCTGGCGGCTGCTCAGCGCACACCTCGTTCACCTCGACCTGCGGCATGCGCTGCTCAATGCGGCCGGCCTCGCTCTCGTGTGGGCGCTGTTCGCCCGGGATTACTCGCCGAAGGCATGGCTTGCCATCCTGCTGGGGACCATCGCCGCCATCGATGCGGGCCTGTGGCTCGGCGATTCGACCGTGCAGTGGTACGTGGGTTCCTCTGGCGCGCTGCACGGCGCCATGGCGGCAGGCGCCCTGGCGCACATTCGCCACGGTGAGCGCGATGGCTGGGTGCTCGCGGCGCTGCTGGCCGCGAAGCTCCTGTACGAGCAGACGGTCGGAGCACTCCCTTTCTCGGGGCGGGACCCGGTGGTCGTGGACGCGCACCTCTACGGAGTGCTCGGAGGAGCGGCGGTCGCCGCGTTCCTGAAGCCGCGCCGCCTGCCGCTATAATCGCCAGCTTTTGCGACGACGGAAGGGCTCATGGCGTTCGCGTTCGTCTTCCCCGGTCAGGGCTCGCAGTCGGTCGGCATGCTCGCATCGCTCGCCGCCGCAGAGCCGGCCGTGCGCGAGACCTTCGCGGAGGCCTCGCAGGTGCTCGGCTACGACCTGTGGCAGCTGGTGAGCACCGGGCCCGAGGAAGCGCTCAATACCACCGAGCGCACCCAGCCGGCGATGCTCGCCGCGGGAGTGGCCGTGTGGCGCGTCTGGCGAGCGCGTGACGGAGGAGTGCCGGCGCTGGTCTCCGGCCACAGCCTCGGGGAATTCACTGCGCTCGTGTGTGCGGGAGCGTTCGAGTTTCCGGAAGCCATCGAGCTGGTGCGCTTCCGTGGCCAGGCGATGCAGGAAGCGGTACCGGCGGGCAGCGGCGCGATGGCCGCCATCCTTGGCCTCGAGGATGAGGTCGTGGTGTCCGTGTGCCGCGAGGCCGCGCAGGGCGCGGTAGTCGAGGCAGTCAATTTCAACTCGCCCGGTCAGATCGTGATCGCGGGCGATGCTGCAGCCGTGCAACGGGCGATCGAGGACGCGAAGAGCAAGGGAGCGAAGCGTGCCCTGGTGCTGCCGGTCAGCGTGCCAGCGCACAGCAGCCTGATGGGCGCCGCGGGCGAGCGGCTGCGGACACGGCTCGAGGCGCTCAACGTGCGCAAGCCCACGATCTCGTACGTCAGCGCGGTCGATGCACGTCAGCATTCCGAGCCTGCAGATATCCGCGAGCTGCTCGTGCGCCAGATCTCGAGCCCGGTGCGCTGGACCGATGCGGTGCGTACGCTTTCGCGTAGCGGGGTGTCACAGATCATCGAGTGCGGACCCGGCAGAGTGCTCACGGGGCTCAATCGCCGCATCGAGCGGCGCGCGGACCTGAGCTTCCCGCCGCTCGATGATCCTGCCGCCCTCGACGCCGCGCTCACCGCCACAGCAGGGTAGACCCATGCTCGAAAATCAGGTCGCACTCGTCACCGGCGCCTCCCGTGGTATCGGCAGTGCCATCGCGCTCGCGCTTGGGGGGGCGGGCGCCAGGATTATCGGCACGGCGACGAGCGCGGAGGGCGCCAAGCGCATCGGCGAGACGCTCGCGTCGCACGGATACAACGGGCGCGGAGCGGTGCTCGACGCCGCCGACCCGGCGTCGATCGACGCCCTGATAGCGCAGCTCGAGCAGAGCTCCGAGCTGCCCACGATCCTCATCAACAATGCCGCCATCACCCGCGACACGCTGCTGCTGCGCATGAAGCCGGAGGACTGGGATGCGGTGATCGCCACGAATCTCACCGCCGTGTACCGGCTCTGCAAGGCTTGCTTACGCCACATGATGAAGGAGCGGCGCGGCCGGATCGTCAACCTCACCTCGGTCGTCGGACTCACGGGTAATCCCGGGCAGGCTAATTACGCGGCCGCCAAGGCAGGGTTGCTCGGATTCACCAAGTCGCTCGCGCGCGAGATCGGTTCGCGCGGCATCACGGTGAACGCCGTAGCGCCAGGGTTCATTGATACCGACATGACGCGCGCACTCTCCGAGGAGCAGCGCGCTGCGCTGCTGCAGCAGATACCGGCCGGGCGGCTCGGCACAGCGGCCGAAGTCGCTGCCGCGGTCCTGTTTCTGGTCTCGCCGCAGGCCGCCTACATCACCGGCGACACGCTGCACGTAAATGGCGGCATGTACATGCCATGAACCGCGCGCGCGTTGGCGCTGCGCCACAGGCGCTGCCGACACTCCCGCGCAGGAACACCCAAGAGTGCGAGTTTCACCAGCAAAAACAATCACTCGCGGGTGTATGCCCGAGTGGCACCCCCGGGGGTGTTCCCCTACAATACCGCGCCCGCCGTACCCCGTGAGGGCGAGCGCCGCGGCAGTTTTGTCTCTATCTATCTATATAAGGACCAACCGCTAATGAGCACAGTTGAGCAGCAGGTCAAAGCCATCGTTGCCGAACAGCTGGGCGTCAAACAGGAGCAGGTCACGGACGATGCATCGTTCGTGGACGATCTGGGAGCTGACTCGCTCGACACGGTCGAGCTCGTCATGGCTCTGGAAGAGGAATTCGAGATCGAGATTCCGGACGAGGACGCCGAGAAGATAACCACCGTCCATCAGGCCATCGACTACATCAACGAGCGTCGCAGCAAGTCCTGATCGCAATCAGGTTTCTGCAGGAAGCGCGTGAGCAAGCGGCGGGTCGTCGTAACGGGTCTTGGAGTGGTGTCCCCGGTCGGGAGCACCGTCCAATCGGCATGGGATGCCATTCTGCGGGGAGAGAGCGGCATCGCTCCGGTGACGCGCTTCGATGTCTCCGCTTTCCCAGCCCGCTTCGGCGGAGCCGTACGCGACTTCGATGTCGCGCAATACATTTCGCCGAAAGAAGCGCGCCGCATGGACGAGTTCATGCACTACGGCGTCGCTGCCGGAGTGCAGGCTGTCAGCGACAGCGGCATTGATTTCTCCAAAACCGATCCCACGCGCGCGGGCGCGGTGTGTGGCTCGGGCATCGGCGGACTGTGGACGATCGAGGAGGACTTCGAGGCGTACCTGAAGACCATGAATCCGCGCAAGATCTCGCCATTCTTCGTGCCGGCGACCATCATCAACATGATCGCCGGGCACCTCTCGATCCGCTTTGGCCTGAAAGGTCCCAACCTAGGCGTCGTCACCGCCTGTACGACCTCGACACATGCCATCGGACTCGCCATGCGCACCATCCAGTTTGGTGATGCGGACATCATCATCGCGGGCGGCGGCGAGATGGCCACCACCCGCATCGGCCTCGGCAGTTTCGGGCAGGCCAAGGCGCTGTCGACGCGCAATGACGCGCCCAAGGAAGCCAGCCGGCCCTGGGACAAGGATCGCGACGGCTTCGTGCTGAGCGATGGCGGCGGTGCGGTACTGCTGGAGGAGCTCGACCACGCACGCGCGCGCGGCGCGCGGATCTATGCAGAGGCGCTCGGCTTTGGCATGAGCGGCGATGCGCACCACATTACCGCCCCGCCAGAGGACGGCGAGGGCGCCCGCATCGCCATGGTCAATGCGCTGCGCGATGCCCGGCTCGATGCGGGCGATGTGCAGTACGTCAATGCACATGCGACCTCGACGCCGCTCGGTGATGCGGCCGAGACGCTGGCGATCAAACGCGCCTTCGGCGAGCACGCCTACCGGATGGCAGTCAGCTCCACCAAATCCATGACCGGGCATCTGCTCGGCGCCGCGGGGGTGGTAGAGGCGATCTTCTCGATCCTCGCGATCCGCGACAACGTGGCGCCGCCGACTATCAACTACCGTACCCCCGATCCCGAGTGCGACCTCGACTACGTACCGAACAGCGCGCGGCAGACGAAGATCGACGTGAGCCTCTCGAATTCCTTCGGTTTCGGTGGTACTAACGGGTCACTCATCTTCCGGCGTTTCGACGCCTGAACGATCCAAGCCCGGGGATCCTGCCACGCGCGCTCCGTTCGTTCGCGATCTCGAGGTTGCACCTGAGGTGCTGCGGCGACTCGCAGCGCATCACCCGCAGCACTATCCGCTGCTGCTCGACAGTGCGGCGCTTGGACCTCTCAGCCGGACGAGCCTGCTGCTCGCAGCGCCCTCTGCGGCACTGTGGCTCGATCGTGCAGGTACGCTGCAATCGGCGGGAATGACACCGGAGGGCGCGGGATTTCTCACCGCGCTCGAGAACTGGTGGCGCAGCGAGCGTGCGCCGGCCGCAGGCGGTGAAGGTGCAGCGGCGCCCATCGCGGGCGCGTGGGCGGTGTTCCTCGGCTACGAGCTCGCTGGCGAGATCGAGCCGAATCTCGCGCTACCGGCAGCGCCGCTTCCCTGGCAGGCGTTTGCCTTGCGCACCCACGGTGCGATCGAGCTCGATCTGCAAACCGGACGCATCCGCGCGGTCGCCGAGGATGCCGCGACTCTCGCGCACCTGGTTGCCGACGCGCTGGAGGCGGCGCGGGAGCCGGGCGAGGAGCCGTCGCTGCGCATCGAGAGCGTGCGCGAAGAGGACCCCGACGCCTATCTCTCGCGTGTGCTGCGTGCCAAGGAGTACGTGCGCGCGGGCGACATCTACCAGGCGAACCTTTCCCGTCCGTGGGATGTGCTCATGCACGCGCGTGAAGCTACGGGGCATGACGCACACCACTCGCGCTCCGGTCTCGCCGCCACGCTCTATGACCGGTTGTGCGCCGCCAATCCGGCTCCCTTCGCGGCACTCGCGCAGTGGCAGGGCATCTCCATTCTCAGCTCTTCGCCCGAGCGGCTGGTGCGCGTCGCTGAGCGGCAGGTGGACACTCGACCGATTGCCGGCACGCGCCCGCGCAGCCGCGACCCGGCGCGCGAGTCGCGCGAGATGAGCGAGCTCGCCGCGCATCCCAAGGAGCGCGCCGAGCACATCATGCTTATCGACCTGGAGCGCAACGACCTCGGGCGCGTTTGCGAGGCGGGCAGCGTACGGGTCGATGAGCTCATGACCATTGAGTCCTACCAGCACGTGCATCACATCGTCTCGAACGTAAGCGGAGTTCTGAGGCCTGAGGTCACACCGGTCGGGGCGATCCGCGCGGTCTTCCCCGGCGGCACGATCACCGGCTGTCCGAAGTTCCGCTGCATGCAGATCATTGCCGAGCTCGAGGGCGAGGGGCGCGGTGCGTACACTGGCTCACTCGGCTACCTGACACGGGATGGTCGTCTCGATCTGAACATCCTGATCCGCACCATGACGCTGCACGGCCGTGCGCTCTGTTTTCGGGCGGGCGCCGGAATCGTCGCGGACTCCGATCCGGAGCGGGAGCTCGAAGAGACGCGTGCCAAAGCGCGCGGGCTCCTCGCCGCGCTCGAGGAGCCCGCCTGATGGGCGATCTCCAGGCGGTCCTCATCGATGGGCAACGCATCGATCCCTCCACCGCCGGCCTGCCGGTGCTCGAGCGTGCGCTGCACTACGGCGATGCGCTGTTCGAGACCATGGCGTGTCTCGAGGGCCGACCGCGTCTTCTCGAGCGCCATCTGCGCCGATTGGCGCTGGGCTGCGAACGGCTCGGGCTCGAAGCACCTGCGGCTGGGCTGCTTGCGAGCGAGTTGGCGGATCTGGCCCGTGGTACCTCGCGCTCGGTCATCAAGCTGCTGCTGACACGGGGTGTGGCACTCGCCCGTGGCTATGCGCTCGCAGGTGGCGAGCGCCCGAGACGCATCGCCCTGCGCTACGCATGGCCGCGCGAGGATTCCACGGCGCAGGTGGAGGGCGTGCGCGTGCGCCTTGCAAAGCTGCGGCTCGGTGAGAATCCCGCGCTCGCTGGCATCAAGCACTGCAACCGCCTGGAGCAGGTGTTGGCGCGCCGCGAGTGGACCGACCCGACGATCGCCGAGGCACTGCTCTTCAGCAGCTCGGGGGCACTCGTCTCAGGCACCATGAGCAATGTGTTCCTGGTTCAGGGGTCGAAGCTCCTGACGCCGCTCATCGATCGCTGTGGCGTCGCGGGGGTCATGCGCGGACTGGTGCTGGAGATCGCGTCCGCCACCGGTATCTCAGCGCAGGAACGCCGACTCGATGTGGCGGAGCTCGAAACGGCGGAGGAGCTCTTTCTGACTAATGCTGTCAACGGCATTCGGCCGGTGCGCGAGCTCGCGGGAGTCAGCAGGGCCCGCGGCCCCGTGACGAGGCTTTTGCAGGAAGGGCTCGCCGCATACTTTGCCGCGCAGGTGCAGGCGGGAGACGCAGGTGGCTGAGTCGCTGGTGCGCGCCAGAGTCTGGGGCAGGGTGCGAGTTGCCGTGCTGCTCGTCACCGTGGTGGGCGTAGTCGCCGCAACCGCCGGTGCGGCTTGGGCTTGGGTGGAGCACGAGTTTCGTGCGCCGGGCCCCGCCGCTGCCGCGACGCGCATCGAGGTGGAGCCCGGCACGAGTGTGCGCACCGTGCTCGTGCGGCTCGAGAGCAGCGGCAACCTGCGCCATGCGCGCGCGGTGGAGTGGTACCTGCGTGTGCATGGATTCAGGCCGCGCATGCAAAGCGGCGCGTACGAGCTCCCCGCGCACTCGAGTCCGGCGCAGATTCTGGCGCTCTTCGAGGAGGGCAAGGTGATCCTCGAGCAGGTCACAGTGGTCGAGGGTGCAACCTTCGCCGACTTCCTCGGCGCATTGGAGGAGCATCCGCGCATTGCGCACACCCTGCACGGCAAGAGTCCGGCCGAGATCATGGCGGCGCTCGGGCATCCGGGGCTCGCCCCCGAGGGCGAGTTCTTCCCCGACACCTATCGCTTCGCCGCGAATACCACCGATGCCGCCATCCTTACTCTCGGCTACGAGAGCATGCAGCGCGCGCTTGCGGCCGCGTGGCGGTCGCGTAGCTCCGGACTCCCCCTCGAGACGCCTTATCAGGCTTTGATTCTCGCCTCCGTCATCGAAAAAGAGGCGGCGCTGGAGAGTGAACGGCCGTTGATTGCCGGTGTGTTCATAAACCGGCTGCGCAAAGGAATGCGGTTACAGTCCGATCCCACCGTGGTCTATGGCCTCGGCGAGAACTATGACGGCACGATTCACACGCGCGACCTGCTGCGCGACAACCCCTACAACACCTACACGCGCGAGGGGCTGCCACCCACACCGATTGCGCTGCCCGGACGGGAATCGCTCCAGGCTGCGGTGCAGCCGGCACCGACGGCGGCGCTGTACTTCGTCGCCACCGGCCTCGGCGATGGCGCACATCACTTCTCCAGCAGTCTGCAGGAGCATAATGCGGCGGTGCAGACCTATCTCGAGCGGCTGCGCGCGAGCGCGCGCGCCGCTGCCACCACCAAATCGTCTCAAAGTGCTCCCGTCGCAAGCGGCAGCGAGGGAGCCCATCAACCGTGAGCGCTGGGCGCTTCATCACACTCGAAGGCATCGAAGGGGCAGGCAAGTCCACCATCGCGCGGTACATCGTCGACTGGCTCACCGAGCGGGGGATCCCCGTGCGGCTCACCCGCGAGCCCGGAGGGACGCCGCTTGCCGAACGGCTGCGTCACATCGTGCTCGAGCGGGGTACGGAAACGCTGTCGCCGGTGACCGAGACGCTGCTCATGTTTGCCGCGCGCACGCTGCACGTGGAGAACGTGATTGGCCCGGCATTGCGTGCGGGGCAATGGGTGGTTTGCGATCGGTTTACCGATGCGACGCGCGCCTACCAGGGAAGCGGACGTGGTGTGGACGGTGCACTCATCGATGCGCTGGCGAGCGCGGTGCATCCGCAACTCACGCCCGACTGCACGCTGCTGCTCGATCTACCGGTTGCGGAAGGCCTTGCGCGCGCCCGTGGGCGCGGCGGCGGTGCACGCACTGACCGGTTCGAGGCGGAGACCGTCGGCTTCTTCGAGCGGGTGCGCGCAGGCTATCTCGCGCTGGCCGCACGCGAGCCCGAGCGCATCCAGCTGATCGACGCCAGCGCGCCGTTAGCCGAAGTGCAGCAGCGAGCGGCTGCCAGCCTCTCGAGACTCACCTCATGAGCGTGTCGATCCCGAGCGCCACACCCGTATGGCTGGCGGCCCAGACCGCCGCGCTCGGCAGCGCCCATGGGGCGGGAAGGATGCCGCATGCGCTGCTCATCCATGAGTCCCCCGGCACGGGCGGCGAATGGCTTGCCACCTGGACAGCCGCGCTCGTGCTCTGTGAGCGTGGCAAGGCGGCTCCGTGCGGGTCGTGCACCGCCTGTCGTCGCGTGGCCGCTGGCACGCATCCGGATGTGCTGTGGCTGCGGCCGCTGGAGGATTCGCGGCAGATCCGCATCGAGCAGGTGCGCGAGCTCTCGGCGGAACTCGCGCTCACCAGTCACGGCGGCGGGTACAAGGTAGGCGTCATCGCGCCTGCGGATGCGCTCAACCGCTTCGCCGCCAATGCACTGCTGAAGACCCTCGAGGAGCCACCGCCCCGCACTCTGCTGATCCTGGTGGCGAGTGAGCCCTCGCGGCTGCCGCCGACCGTGCTGAGCCGCTGTCAACGGGTAAGGATCCGCGCCCCCGCGCGCGCGGAGTCCGTTGCCTGGCTCACCGCCGTACGCGGCAAAGCCGATTGGGACGCGGCCCTCGATACGCTCGGGGAAGCACCGATGCAGCTCGCGCAGACCGATCCGGTCGAGCTCGCCGCGGTGGGGGCAGACACCCGCAGTACGCTCGATGCGCTCGCCGCCGGGCGGACCGATCCCGTCGCCGCGGCCGAGCGCTGGGCACGCACGCAGCTGCCGCTGCGGCTGCTGTGTTTTGAGAATTGGCTCACAGAACGCATTCGGAGCGGCGAGCGCAGCGGCGCACTTTTGGCGGAACTGCGGCCTGCCCCCTACTTGTCAGAGGCGCCGGCGTTCTTGAATATACGCGAGCTGTTCGGGCTGGTGGACGAGGTACGCGACCTGCGCGCGACGCTGGACGTGCCGCTGAACAGGGGAGTGGCGCTCGAAGCTCTTTTCAGACGAATCGTACCCGCGGGCGGGGTGCGCAACGGGGTACAGGGATGAACGCGCGGCCGGAACAGCTGGATGGGGACCGAAACTTGAGAGCGGGTGGAAACAAGCCGGGTCTGCTAACCCTCACCATCAAGGACAAGAGTGCGCTTTATCTCGCGTACATGCCGTTCGTGAAGAACGGCGGCTTGTTCATCCCCACCAACAGCAACTACCGCCTGGGCGATGAAGTGTTCATGCTGCTGAACCTCATGGGCGAGGACGAGAAGCTGCCGGTCGCCGGCCGCGTCATCTGGGTGACGCCGAAAGGCGCGCAAGGCAATCAGGGCAAGCGCACGGCCGGCATCGGCGTGCAGTTCTCCGAGCAGGATCGCGGGCAAACGCAGAAGAAGATCGAGACCTACCTCGCGGGCGCCCTGTCGGGCGACAAAGCCACTCACACGATGTAGAGTCAACCCGGTGCCCACTCGTTCGCACCTGTTCGCTTCCATTCGCTTTCTCTCGCAACTTCAGTAAGACCCTGACAGCCCCTGGTTATCGACCTGCTGCGCGCCTGCTGCGTCGCAACGGTCGAAATGCGGGCCGCCGAGGCTGTCGGGATCCCGCCGGGAGTTTTCCGGCGTTGGTATCCACTTGCTGTGCGGCTCGGTAGTGCCGCGCAGGCGCGCCGTCCGCGCCGCCATCAAGACACAATCCGTGGGCGGATTTGTCACCGCTCCTCATGGCGCGCAGCGCTCTGCTAAGAAGAGGAAGGCACTTCGGCGGCAAGTGCGGGGCGCAAGGATGATTTCGGCACGGCGCCTCGGCTCCGATAGGACTGCTAGCGGCAAGACTACCTGAAGGTCACTTAACGAATGATTAGGCGCATCGACCTGGCCATGTCATGTCCTTGTTGAGATCCTCTGTAACCTGCACGTGAGTGAGAATGCCTTATCTGGCGTTGTGATGACCGGCCTGAGCCAGGACGAGGCCCAAGCCCGGCTGGAGCGCGACGGCTATAACGAACTGCCGCGCAGCGGGCGCCGCACGCCGTTTCACATCGTCGTTGAGGTCATGCGCGAGCCAATGCTTGCACTGCTGGCGGCGGGCGGCGCCGTCTATCTTGCGCTTGGCGATCTGCAGGGAGCCATCATCCTGCTCGCCTTCGCCACAGTCTCGATCGTCATCACTGTTGTGCAGGAAACCCGCACCGAGCGCGTTCTCGAAGCACTGCGTAATCTCACGAGCCCGCGCGCGCTGGTCATCCGCGATGGCGTGCGCAGGCGCATCGCAGGCCGCGAGGTCGTACGGGGCGATCTGATCGTGCTTTCCGAGGGCGACCGTGTGCCTGCTGATGCTGTGCTGCGGCAGGCGACCGAGCTGCACGCCGATGAATCGCTGCTTACCGGGGAGTCTGCGCCGGTTCGTAAGGTGCCCTGCGAGGGCGCCAGCGGCGCGGCAACGCGGCCAGGTGGCGATGATCTGCCCTTCGTATTCTCCGGCGCGCTGGTGGTGCGTGGCGCCGGGATTGCCGAAGTCACCGCTACCGGCGCACACAGCGAGATCGGCAAGATCGGCCAGTCCTTGAGCACGCTGACCACCGAGCCGCCACGACTACAGGCGCAGACGCAAAAGCTGGTGCGATTGTTCGCGATCGCCGGCGGCAGCGTGAGCGTGCTCGCCGTCGTCCTCTACGGCCTCCTTCGGGGCGGCTGGCTCGACGCGGTGCTCGCCGGCATCGCCCTCGGCATGTCGATGCTGCCAGAAGAGTTTCCGGTCGTGCTCACCGTGTTCATGGCGATGGGCGCGTGGCGTATTTCGCGCGCGCACGTGCTGACGCGCCGCGCCTCGGCCATCGAGACGTTGGGCGCCGCCACCGTTCTGTGCACGGACAAGACTGGCACCCTGACCCTCAACCGTATGTCGATTGCCGAGCTGCGCCTGAAAGGCAGTAGCGTCCATGCGATCAGGGACGCCGGCGCCCCGAGCCCCGCTTTCGCCGAATTGTTGCGCATCGGAATTCTGGCGAGCGCGCCCCAGCCCTTCGATCCCATGGAAAAGGCTTTTCACGAGCTGGGCGCGAGGTGGCACGTGGAGACGATGGAGGGCGCTGCACTGGAGCGCATTTACGGCCTGAGCCGCGAATTGCTCATCGTCACGCATGTGTGGCGGGATGGTAAAGGATTGCTGGTCGCGTCCAAGGGAGCGCCCGAGGCTATCGCACGACTGTGCCGCTTGGGTATCGAAGAGCTGACCGAGATCAAGGCGACGGTGGACACAATGGCGACCGAGGGGTTGCGTGTTCTCGGCGTCGCGCGTGCGCGGTTTGAAGGAGAGACCCTGCCGGATGATCCGCGGGTCTTTGTCTTCTCGTTTTTGGGGTTGGTTGGTCTTGCCGATCCGTTGCGTGAGAGCGTATTGGGCGCAGTTGCTGACTGCGGGTCAGCCGGCATCCGGGTCGTCATGATTACTGGGGACTACCCTGCCACCGCCCGGGCCATCGCCAAACAGGCCGGGCTTGAATCATCTCAACTCATGACCGGCGAGGAGCTGAATGCATGCACGGAGGACGACCTCACCCACCGGGTGCGGGATGTGACTGTGTTCGCGCGCACGATGCCCGACCAGAAGCTGCGCATCGTCAAGGCGCTCAAAGCCTGTGGTGAGATCGTCGCCATGACCGGCGATGGCGTCAACGATGCGCCCTCCCTCAAGGCAGCCCATATTGGCATCGCCATGGGCGAACGGGGCACTGACGTGGCCCGCGAGGCTTCGTCAATCGTGCTGCTGAACGATGATTTTGGTTCGGTGGTGGAGGCCGTGCGGCTCGGGCGGCGCATCTACGACAATCTGCGCAAGGCGATGGGATTCATATTCGCGGTCCACCTCCCAATCGCAGGTCTGGCGCTGCTGCCCCTTGTCTCCGGCCTGCCGATCATCTTCAGTCCGATCCACATCGCTTTTCTGGAGATGGTGATCGATCCTGTGTGCACACTCGTCTTTGAGGCCGAGATCGAGGAAGAGGACATCATGCGGCGACCGCCGCGTGCACCCGATGAGCCTTTGTTTTCCGGGCGGCTGATCTGGTGGAGCATTCTGCAGGGGGTAGTCGCCTTTGCTGTGGTGGGAGCGATCTACGCTGTGGCCTATCGGCAGGGCATGCCGGCAAACGAGGTCCGTGCGCTGACTTTCTTTTCGCTCGTAACCGCAATCGTGGCGCTCATTTTCGTGAACCGAAGTTTCAGCGCATCGATAGCGGCCACGTTGCGGCGATCTAATCGTGCTTTGAAAATCGTTTTGCTGGGCGTCGTTGGGATACTGACCCTGACGCTGACGTGGCCCGTAGCGGCGCATCTATTCCGCTTCGGGCCGTTGCATGCGAACGATCTCGCCCTAACCTTGGCGACAGGCGTGACTGTTCTGCTGATACTTGAAATCCTCAAATCGCGTTGGGTTGTGCGGAGCTGATTCATCAGGCAACGGCCCGTGAGTGAGCGCAGCTAGCGCCGCCGGCTCCGCAACAAGAGATGCCACCCGGCGCCGCGGCATGACCTAGGCGCTCGCGCAGGAGCCGCGCCTTACCGGGCCGGACTATGGACTCTTCACGGAATAGATGCAGTCCCCGTGAGCCATCGAGGGATTCGCCGCCAGTGCTTCGTTGAAATCCCGGTACCACGGACAAGCGAAGTTCCCGGGTCTGACAAAGTATTGCCACAGGACTTCCTGACCATTGGCCGCTCGCACGACGATCTGCTGCTGGTGTACGTCGAATGATCGCCCGCCGAGGCGGCTATAACGCGTGGTGCCCTCGACGACCTGGACTACATCCTGACAGGGATAGAAGGGGAAAGCGGGCTCGCACACGAACTTCGTAGCGACGGCTCCGGCGAAGACGCCGACCGTACCGTCCGGTGGGTCCGGAAAGCCAAGAGTGGGCTCGGCACGCTTGTCGTAATGGCCAACCCAGCCGGGCGCTTCGACCCAGAAGTGCATGACCTCGTGCTCTGAGTTAGACGGACTCCCGCCGCTGTAGCGGGTGTTCAGTCGATGCCACTCGCCAAATACCGGCTGTTCAGCGGGAGGAGCGAGCTCCACGGTCCAGCCGATGAGACCCAAAAGCAGGACGACACTTCCCGAGAGGCCGACGAACTTGCTCATAGGACCTCCGAAAGCGGGTACCACGAGCTCGAAACCGTTGAGGGCCGCCCCTAGGCTACAGCCCCTCCTGAGAGACCGCTACCGTCGGCAGAAATTCAGCCGCAATCACCCGGCTGTGTTGTCGACGATCAGGTGCATGGCTGCGCGCCTCGCCTGCGCAACCTTATTTGCGCGCTCCTTGACTCTCTCGGCGCGCCGCATCGCCTTCGCGTCCGCCCGTGCGCGCCAGGCGGCTTCCTCGGCATCCTCGATGCCCCGCATCCACGTGAGCCGCTCGTGTGCCGCCTTGGAGAAAGCCCGGACGGCAGTTCCGATCTGAGCCGTCGGATAGTGCTCGGCTGCGTTCCGTATGATCTTGTCGAGGCAGCTGGCGAATGCCTCTCTGACCGCTTCCTCGGCGATCGCGGCCACCGTCGGCGGACGGATCGTGGTGCTGTCGTTGTTCACGGCGCCTGCCCGTTTGTTGGTGTTATCGGGGGGCGTATTGTGGCTCCACAACCCATGCCCTGTCCTGACTTTCGCAGTCGGCTTCAGGGGCGCGGTGGCCGGCGATTGCGGTGTTGGATCAGCTGGACGGTGCTCCGCTCCCAGCGGCTGGTCACCGTACGCGCGTAATTATTTCGCTAAGTTATTGAGCGCACGGGCAAGGCGACGCACTGGGCAGCCGTCAGGGCTTGTCGGCGGCGCCACCGCGGGTGAGCTGCAGGCCCGCGCCGGAACCCATTCCTCCCTGCAGGACGTAGGCATCGAAGCCACGCTCCACCAGGATGTAGGCGGCGGCTGAGCTGC
>Ga0310811_10005032_pt1 | contig 16654 bp, 11 predicted proteins | sample YCmetagenome_FD_207642 | JGI IMG/M metagenome (GOLD analysis project Ga0310811, IMG submission 207642) | Soil microbial communities from experimental microcosm in Duke University, North Carolina, United States - YC | ecosystem: Engineered > Artificial ecosystem > Soil microcosm > Unclassified ...
CGCCGCCAAACTTCTTCGACAATACCGTCGCAATCGCCGCCGTCAGCGTCGTCTTGCCATGGTCAACGTGACCGATCGTGCCCACATTCACGTGCGGCTTCGTCCGCTCGAATTTGCCTTTTGCCATTTGATTCTTCCTTCAAAAAGAACGATTTATCTTATTTACATTCATGCCGCCGGGTGCGTTCGCAAGCCCGGCGTCCAACCTGATTACTTCGCTTTCGATGTGACGATTGCGTCGATCACATTCTTCGGCGCTTCGGAGTAGTGCTTGAATTCCATCGAGTAGGTTGCACGGCCCTGAGTTGCCGAACGCAGCGAGGTCGAGTAACCGAACATCTCAGACAGCGGCACCTCGGCCTTGATGATCTTGCCACCACCGCCGGCGATTTCATCCATGCCCTGCACCATGCCGCGGCGGGACGACAGATCGCCCATCACGGTACCGGCGTAGTCTTCCGGCGTCTCCACCTCGACAGCCATCATTGGCTCGAGAATGACCGGGCTGGCCTTGCGGCAGCCTTCTTTGAACGCCATCGAACCAGCCATGCGGAACGCGTTTTCGTTCGAGTCGACATCGTGGTAGGAACCGAAGAACAGCGTAACTTTGACGTCAACCACCGGGTAACCAGCCAGCACCCCGGTCGTCAGCGTTTCACGCACACCTTTTTCAACTGCAGGAATGTATTCGCGTGGAACCGTACCGCCCTTGATTGCATCGACGAATTCAAAACCTTTGCCCGGCTCTTGGGGCTCGATCTTCAAGACTACGTGACCGTATTGACCACGACCGCCGGATTGCTTGACGAACTTGCCTTCGATCTCTTCGCAAGTCTTGCGAATCGTTTCGCGGTACGCAACCTGCGGCTTGCCGACCGTTGCCTCCACGCCGAATTCGCGCTTCATACGGTCGACGATAATATCCAGGTGCAGCTCGCCCATACCGGCGATGATGGTTTGACCCGATTCTTCGTCGGTACGCACACGGAACGATGGATCCTCAGCGGCCAGACGGTTCAGCGCCAGACCCATTTTTTCCTGATCAGCCTTGGTCTTTGGCTCGACAGCCTGCGAAATCACTGGCTCAGGGAAGACCATGCGTTCGAGCACGACAACTGCTTTGTCATCGCACAGCGTGTCGCCGGTGGTGGTGTCTTTCAGACCCACGACTGCAGCGATATCGCCCGCCAGCATTTCCTTGATTTCTTCGCGCTGGTTGGCGTGCATCTGCACGATACGGCCGATACGCTCTTTCTTGCCCTTGACCGAGTTCAGCACGGTGTCGCCCGAATTGAGCGTACCGGAATAGCAGCGGATAAAGCACAGCTGGCCAACAAACGGATCGGTTGCAATCTTGAATGCCAGAGCGGAAAACTTTTCATTGTCTTCTGCCTTGCGCACGACCGGCTCATCATCGCCATCCACGCCTGGCACCGGTGGAATATCCACTGGCGAAGGCAGGTATTCGATGACGCCGTCCAGCATCGCTTGCACACCCTTGTTCTTGAATGCGGTGCCGCACATCATCGGCACGATTTCGCCGGCAATCGTGCGTTGACGCAATGCGCCCTTGATTTCAGCTTCCGTCAGGTCGCCTTCTTCAAGGTATTTGTTCATCAATTCTTCGGTCGCTTCAGCTGCTGCTTCAACCAGCTTTTCGCGCCATTCGGCAGCCTGCGCTTGCAGTTCTGCAGGCACGTCGCGATAGTCGAATTTCATGCCTTGCGATGCATCATCCCAGATGATCGCTTTCATCTTGATCAGATCGACCACACCGAGGAAGTTTTCTTCGGCACCGATAGGGATTTGCAGCGGAATCGGGTTCGCCTTCAGGCGAGCGCGCATCTGCTCGTAGACCTTGAAGAAATTCGCGCCGGTACGGTCCATCTTGTTGACGAATGCCAGACGCGGAACCTTGTACTTGTTCGCTTGACGCCACACCGTTTCCGATTGCGGCTGCACACCGCCGACCGCACAGTAAACCATGCAAGCACCGTCGAGCACGCGCATCGAGCGCTCCACTTCAATCGTGAAGTCAACGTGGCCCGGGGTATCGATGATGTTGATGTGGTGCGGCGGGAAGTTGTTCGCCATGCCCTTCCAGTAGCAGGTCGTCGCAGCAGACGTAATCGTGATGCCGCGCTCTTGTTCCTGCTCCATCCAGTCCATGGTGGCAGCGCCATCATGCACTTCACCGATCTTGTGGTTCACACCGGTATAGAACAGGACGCGCTCGGTCGTCGTGGTCTTACCAGCGTCAATGTGAGCCGAGATACCGATATTGCGGTAGCGCTCAATGGGGGTCTTGCGGGCCATAATGAGTCCTAATTCGTTTTAATGAACAAAACCGAGCGCCATTTTTTCCAAAATGTGCCCGGCCTCGAACAAATTACATATGTGACGCACGGCACCTGCAAAGGCAGGCGCACGGCACGCCAATTTATTAGAAGCGGAAGTGCGAAAACGCTTTGTTCGCTTCTGCCATGCGGTGCACTTCGTCGCGCTTTTTCATTGCGCCGCCGCGGCCTTCCGCTGCTTCCATCAATTCACCACCCAGACGCTGCGGCATCGATTTCTCGCTGCGCTTGTTGGCAGCTTCACGCAGCCAACGCATCGACAGCGCCATACGGCGAACTGGACGCACTTCAACAGGCACCTGGTAGTTCGCACCGCCAACGCGACGGGATTTGACCTCGACCATTGGCTTGCAGTTGTTAATCGCAGCAGCGAAAACTTCCAGCGGGTCCTTACCGGACTTGCTCTGGATGTGCTCGAAGGCACCGTAGATGATGTTTTCAGCGACCGACTTTTTGCCGGACAGCATCAGGACGTTGACGAACTTGGCAACATCCACATTGCCGAATTTCGGATCTGGCAGAATTTCCCGTTTCGGGACTTCACGACGACGTGGCATTTCGATTCCTTTTCATTCTTCAGTTGAGCCAACGGCAACAATTTACCGCCTGCTCGCGGATAGTCATCACAACCATCCACTTACTCGACCCATCCGGGGCCGACACCTTCTCCGCCAAGGCGGAAATTCGATTACTTCTTGGCTGCTTTCGCACGCTTCGCACCGTACTTCGAGCGCGCTTGTTTACGATCCTTGACGCCTTGGGTATCCAATGCACCGCGGACCATGTGGTAACGCACACCCGGCAAATCTTTCACACGGCCGCCGCGCAGCAGCACGACACTGTGTTCTTGCAGGTTGTGGCCTTCACCACCGATGTACGAAATGACTTCGAAACCGTTGGTCAGGCGAACTTTGGCGACCTTACGCAGAGCCGAGTTAGGCTTCTTTGGAGTGGTCGTGTAGACGCGGGTGCAAACGCCGCGTTTTTGCGGGCTGTTTTCCAGCGCCGGCGATTTGCTCTTGACGCGCGCCGAAACACGCGGCTGGCGAATCAATTGATTGATGGTTGGCATCGCTCTTAATCCAGCTAATACAACATTGATAATACGAACCCGAAAACGGTTGCTCGGGACCAGGAAATCGTGCGGAAGAATGGAGTTTCATCGCGCGGCTCGATCGAGCCTTGAAGGAAAAAAGCGCGCAAAGGAAGTGCGGGAGGGCAGACCAAAGAGCGCTTAAGCCAAACAGAGCTTAAAATCGAGAACTCGCGAGTATATCCTCGTGCCGCCGCACGGTCAACTTCTCGATGAGAAATTGACGAGAATTGCCACAAAAGCATGTGACGGAACCTATGGCGTACCGTTCGCCCGCTCAAATCACCGGCCCGTCCAATTAAAAAACGGCGCCAGGTTGCCCTGACGCCGCTTCGTTTTTGATGCCCCTTATCAGGAAGCGTCGGTATCGCTATCCGGCACGCCGGTCGATTCCACCGCCGTAAAGTGCGCTTCGGCTTCCGCCGCACGCGCTGCCTTTTCGGCAGCGAGCAGGGCTTGACGCTCTTCGGCTTCCCATGATTCCTTCTCCTTGCGGGCACGGTGGTAAGCCAAACCGGTACCGGCAGGGATCAGGCGGCCGACGATCACGTTTTCTTTCAGACCGCGCAGGCCGTCTTTCTTGCCCATGATCGCAGCTTCGGTCAGGACACGGGTCGTTTCCTGGAACGATGCAGCGGAGATGAACGAGTCGGTCGACAGCGATGCCTTGGTAATACCCAGCAGCACGTTTTCATAGGTTGCCGGAATCTTGCCCTCAGCTACGACGCGATCGTTTTCGTCCAGCAATTCCGAACGCTCGACCTGCTCACCAGTGATGTAGCTGGTGTCGCCTGGCTCGACCACTTGGACACGGCGCAACATCTGGCGCACGATGACTTCAATGTGCTTGTCGTTGATCTTCACGCCCTGCAGACGGTAGACGTCCTGCACTTCGTCGACGATGTAACGAGCCAGCGCTTCGATACCCAGCAAACGCAGGATGTCTTGCGGATCGGCTGGGCCGTCCACGATCATCTCGCCCTTGTTCACAACCTGGCCGTCGTGTACCAGCACTTGCTTGTCCTTGGTGATCAGGAACTCGTGCTTGTTGCCGTCCATGTCCGTGATTTCCAGACGTTGCTTGCCTTTGGTTTCCTTGCCGAACGCCACTGTACCGGTAACTTCCGCCAACATGCCGGCATCCTTAGGCGAACGCGCTTCAAACAGCTCGGCAACACGTGGCAGACCACCGGTGATGTCACGCGTTTTCTGCGATTCGGTCGGGATACGTGCCAGCACTTCGCCGACCGTGACTTGCTGACCGTCTTTCACGGTAATCAGCGCGCCGACCTGGAAACCGATCGTCACCGAATGTTCGGTGCCGGCGATCTTCACTTCTTCGCCCTGCTCGTTCAACAGTTTGACCTGTGGACGAACGCTCTTCGCAGCGGTGCTGCGACGTTTCGCATCGATAACCACCAGGGTCGACAGACCGGTAACTTCGTCGATCTGACGCGCAACCGTGACGCCTTCTTCGACGTTCTCGAATTTCACCGTGCCGGTGTATTCCGTAATGATCGGACGAGTCAGCGGATCCCAGGTTGCCAGCGCGGTACCGGCCTTGATGACGGTGCCATCCTGAACCAGCAAGGTCGCGCCGTACGGCACTTTATGACGCTCACGTTCACGGCCATGGTCGTCCGTGATCAGCACTTCGCCGGAACGCGAAATGACGATCTGGCCGCCCTTGCCGTTGGTAACGTAACGCATGGTTGCCGTGAAACGAACCGTGCCGTTCGATTTGGCTTCGACCGACGATGCCACCGCAGCACGCGATGCCGCACCACCGATGTGGAAGGTACGCATCGTCAACTGCGTGCCTGGTTCGCCGATCGACTGTGCAGCCACCACACCAACCGCTTCGCCCGCATTGACCAGCGTGCCGCGACCGAGATCACGACCATAGCACTGTGCACACAAGCCGAAGCGCGTGTCGCAAGTCAGTGGCGTACGAATCTTCACTTCGTCGATGCCCAGACGTTCGATCTCTTCGACCATGTCTTCGTCCAACAGCGTGCCGGCGGCGTACAGCGTCTCCTGTGTTTCCGGATTGACGACGTCGTTCGCAGCGACACGGCCGAGGATACGATCACGCAGCGCTTCGATGACTTCACCGCCTTCAACCAGCGCCTTCATCGAGGCGCCGTTGTTGGTGCCGCAATCGTCTTCGATCACAACCAGATCCTGCGTCACGTCGACCAGACGGCGGGTCAGGTAACCGGAGTTCGCGGTCTTCAATGCGGTATCGGCCAGGCCTTTACGTGCACCGTGTGTCGAGATGAAGTACTGCAACACGTTCAGACCTTCGCGGAAGTTCGCGGTGATCGGCGTCTCGATGATGGAACCATCCGGTTTCGCCATCAGGCCGCGCATACCGGCCAGCTGACGAATCTGTGCAGCGGAACCGCGCGCACCGGAGTCGGCCATCATATAAATCGCATTGAACGATTCCTGCGTGGTCTTGGTGCCGTCGCGGCGCGTAACGTCCTCGACCTTCAGTTGGTCCATCATGGCCTTGCCGACGTCATCGCCGGCCTTGCCCCAGATATCGACCACCTTGTTGTAACGCTCGCCTGCCGTGACCAGACCGGATGCATACTGTTGCTCGATCTGTTTGACTTCGCTTTCGGCGGTCGCAATGATGTCCACTTTTTGTGGCGGCACCAGCATGTCGTCGACGCAGATCGAAATACCGGCACGCGTTGCGAGACGGAAGCCCGATTGCAGCAACTGATCCGCGAACACAACGGTGGCGCGCAGACCGCACTTGCGGAACGACAGGTTGATCAGACGCGAAATTTCTTTCTTCTTCAACGCGCGGTTCAGCACGCTGAAAGGCAGGCCCTTCGGCAGAATTTCTGACAGGATCGCGCGGCCAACCGTGGTTTCGTAACGGGTAATCGTTTTTTCGAATTCGCCGGTTTCCAGATTTTTCGGATACTCGGTGATACGCACGGTAATGCGCGTCGCCAATTCAACTTCCTTGTTGTCGTAAGCACGGATGACCTCGGACACGTCCGGGAACATCATGCCTTCGCCCTTGGCGTTGATCGCTTCGCGGGTCGCGTAGTAGAGACCCAGCACGATATCCTGCGACGGGACGATCGACGGTTCGCCGTTCGACGGGAACAGGATGTTGTTCGACGCCAGCATCAGCGTACGCGCTTCCATCTGCGCTTCGATCGACAGTGGCACGTGAACCGCCATCTGATCGCCGTCGAAGTCGGCGTTAAACGCCGCGCAAACCAGCGGATGCAGCTGAATTGCCTTGCCTTCGATCAGGACCGGCTCGAACGCCTGAATGCCCAAACGGTGCAGTGTAGGCGCACGGTTCAGCATGACCGGATGTTCGCGAATCACTTCTTCCAGGATGTCCCACACGACTGGCGTCTGGTTTTCGACTTCTTTTTTCGCAGCCTTGATCGTGCTGGCGATGCCCATCACTTCGAGCTTGTTGAAAATGAACGGCTTGAACAGTTCCAGCGCCATCAATTTCGGCAAGCCGCATTGATGCAGTTTGAGCTGCGGACCAACCACGATGACCGAACGGCCCGAGTAGTCGACGCGTTTGCCCAGCAGGTTCTGACGGAAACGACCGCCCTTGCCCTTGATCATTTCAGCCAGCGATTTCAGTGGACGCTTGTTGGCGCCGGTCATCGCCTTACCGCGACGGCCGTTGTCCAGCAGCGAATCGACCGCTTCCTGCAACATACGCTTTTCATTGCGGGTGATGATTTCCGGTGCACGGAGTTCCATCAGACGCTTCAAACGGTTGTTACGGTTGATCACGCGGCGATACAAGTCGTTCAGATCGGAGGTCGCAAAACGACCGCCGTCCAGCGGTACCAGCGGACGCAGTTCCGGTGGCAGCACCGGCAGCACTTCCATGATCATCCAGTCAGGCTTGATGCCCGAACGCTGGAACGCTTCGAGCACTTTCAGGCGCTTGGCGTATTTCTTGATCTTGGCTTCGGATTTCGACTCTTTCAGTTCCTGGCGCAGCGTTTCTGCATCGCGATCGATGTCGATCGAACGCAGCAATTCGCGAATACCTTCGGCGCCCATGAATGCGGTGAAGTCGTCGCCGTATTCTTCATACTTGGCGGCGTAATCGTCTTCCGACATGATCTGGCACTTTTTCAGCGGCGTCATGCCAGGATCGGTCACAACGTAGGCTTCAAAGTACAGCACGCGTTCGATATCGCGCAGCGTCATATCGAGCACCATGCCCAGGCGCGACGGAAGCGATTTCAGGAACCAAATATGCGCGGTTGGCGATGCCAGTTCGATGTGACCCATGCGCTCACGGCGCACTTTGGCCAGCGTCACTTCAACGCCGCATTTTTCGCAGATCACGCCACGATGTTTCAGGCGCTTGTATTTGCCGCACAGGCATTCGTAATCCTTGATCGGGCCAAAGATTTTTGCGCAGAACAGGCCGTCACGTTCAGGCTTGAATGTACGATAGTTGATGGTTTCCGGCTTTTTGACTTCGCCGTAGGACCACGAACGGATTTTTTCGGGAGACGCCAGACCAATCTTGATCGCGTCAAATTGTTCGTTCTGCTGAACTTGCTTGAATAAATCGAGCAGTGCTTTCATGTATCACTCCAGTTGAGTAGTGCTACTTGCGGGACAGAGTTATGAAGCGCCACAGTGCGCCGAATTACTCTGTCCCCAACCATATAAGAAATGCCGCCCGCTCTTACCCTGTTCGCATTTGCGGGAGAGCCGAGTCCTCAAGACTAGGTGCCGCGCATACCGGGACAGATGACAATTCTTTGCTGCTTACTTCTAAATCTTTGTACTGCTGAATTGTGTCGATGCTGTTCTGACCAGTCGAGGACAGAGTAACGCGCCGCTCACGGCGCGCAAACTCTGTCCCACGAGAGTTAATCTCGCTCCAGATCAATATCGATACCCAGCGAACGGATTTCCTTCACCAGCACATTGAAGGATTCCGGCATGCCGGCGTCGATCACGTGATCGCCTTTGACGAGGTTTTCGTACACTTTGGTACGACCATTCACGTCGTCCGACTTCACGGTCAGCATCTCTTGCAACACGTACGATGCACCGTAAGCCTCCAACGCCCAGACTTCCATCTCGCCGAAACGCTGGCCGCCGAACTGTGCTTTGCCGCCCAGCGGTTGCTGCGTAACCAGCGAGTAAGGACCGGTCGAACGTGCATGCATCTTGTCGTCAACCAGATGGTGCAGTTTCAGCACGTGCATGTAGCCGACCGTGACCGTGCGCTCGAATGCTTCGCCGGTGCGGCCGTCGTACATCGTGACCTGGTTCTTCGAAGGCGTCATGCCGAGCTGCTTGGCGATGTGATCCGGGTATGCCAGATCCAGCATGCGACGAATTTCATCTTCGTGCGCACCATCGAACACCGGCGTTGCGAACGGCACGCCGTATTTCAGGTTGCTTGCCAGTTCCAGGATCTCGTCATCGGAGAAGCTGTCGAGGTCTTCGGACTTGCCGGATTCGTTGTAAATCGTTTTCAGGAATTTACGCAGTTCGGCTGCCTTTGCTTGCGCCTTCAGCATTTCGCCAATACGCAGACCCAAACCTTTTGCCGCCCAGCCCAGGTGGACTTCCAGCACCTGACCGACGTTCATACGCGATGGCACGCCCAGCGGGTTCAGCACGATGTCGGCCGGTGTACCGTCTGCCATGTATGGCATGTCTTCCACCGGAACGATGCGCGATACGACACCCTTGTTACCGTGACGGCCTGCCATCTTGTCGCCTGGTTGCAGGCGGCGCTTGACGGCCAGATAAACCTTGACCATCTTCTGCACGCCTGGCGGCAGTTCGTCGCCTTGCGTCAGCTTCTTGCGTTTCTCTTCGAAGGCCAGATCGAACTGGTGGCGCTTCTCGGCGATCGATTCCTTGATCGCTTCCAGCGCATTCGCAGCGTCGTCATCGGCAGGGCGGATATCGAACCAGTGATACTTGTCCAGATCGGCCAGGTAATCCTTGGTGATCTTGGTGCCCTTGGCGATCTTCTTCGGACCGCCGTTGACGACCTTGCCGATCAACATCTTTTCCAGACGTTGGAAGGCGTCGCCTTCCACGATACGCAGCTGATCGTTCAGGTCCAGGCGATAGCGCTGCAGTTCATCGTCGATGATCTGCTGAGCGCGCTTGTCGCGCTGGATGCCTTCGCGCGTGAACACCTGCACGTCGATGACCGTACCAACCATGCCGGACGGCACGCGCAGCGACGTATCTTTCACGTCAGATGCTTTTTCACCGAAGATCGCGCGCAGCAGTTTTTCTTCCGGCGTCAATTGCGTTTCGCCCTTCGGCGTCACTTTACCGACCAGCGTATCGCCGGCGGTGACTTCCGCGCCGATGTAGACGATGCCCGACTCATCCAGACGTGCCAGCTGATTTTCAGCCAGGTTCGAGATATCACGAGTGATTTCTTCAGCGCCCAACTTGGTATCACGTGCAACAACGGACAGCTCTTCGATGTGAATCGACGTGTAGCGATCGTCAGCCACAACTTTTTCGGAAATCAGGATCGAATCTTCAAAGTTGTAGCCGTTCCATGGCATAAATGCCACGAGCATGTTCTGACCCAATGCCAATTCACCCAGATCGGTCGATGCGCCGTCAGCGATCACGTCGCCGCGCGCCACTCGGTCGCCCACTTGCACGATCGGACGCTGGTTGATGTTGGTGTTCTGGTTCGAACGCGTGTACTTGATCAGGTTGTAGATATCCACACCGACTTCGCCCGCCGCTGCTTCGTCGTCATTGACGCGAATCACGACACGGCCCGCATCGATGTAATCGACGACACCGCCGCGCAAAGCCTGCACCGTGGTGCCCGAGTCAACCGCAACGGTACGTTCGATACCGGTACCGACGAACGCTTTTTCAGGGCGCAGGCAAGGCACTGCCTGACGCTGCATGTTGGCACCCATCAATGCGCGGTTCGCGTCATCGTGCTCGAGGAACGGAATCAGCGATGCTGCAACCGACACGACCTGGCCTGGCGCCACGTCCATGTACTGTACGCGTTCTGGCGAGACCAGAATCGTTTCGCCGGCTTCACGTGCGGAAACCAGTTCATCGGACAGTTGGCCGGATTTGTCGATCGTCGCATTCGCCTGAGCGATGATGTAACGGCCTTCTTCAATCGCGGACAGATAGTCGATCTGGTTCGTGACTTTGCTGTTCTCGACCTTGCGATATGGCGTTTCCAGGAAGCCGTATTCATTCAGACGCGCGTACAAGGCCAGCGAGTTGATCAGACCGATGTTCGGGCCTTCAGGCGTTTCGATCGGGCACACACGACCATAGTGAGTTGGGTGCACGTCGCGCACTTCAAAGCCGGCACGTTCACGGGTCAAGCCGCCAGGTCCGAGAGCGGACACACGACGCTTGTGCGTGATTTCCGACAATGGATTGGTTTGATCCATAAACTGCGACAACTGCGACGAACCGAAGAATTCACGGATCGCGGCCGAAATCGGCTTGGAATTGATGAGGTCATGCGGCATCAGGTTGTCCGCTTCGGCTTGGCCGAGACGTTCCTTCACCGCGCGCTCGACACGAACCAAACCGGCACGGAATTGGTTCTCAGCCAGTTCGCCGACGCAACGCACACGGCGGTTACCCAGGTGATCGATATCATCGACTTCGCCACGACCATTGCGCAACTCGACCAGAATCTTGATCACGGCCAGGATGTCGTCGTTTGACAGCGTCATCGGACCGGTCAGTTCATCGCGACCGACGCGACGGTTGAACTTCATGCGGCCGACTGCCGACAAATCGTAACGATCTGCGTTGTAGAACAGACCATTGAACAGCGCTTCTACCGAGTCTTCGGTTGGCGGTTCGCCAGGGCGCATCATGCGATAAATGGCGACGCGTGCAGCCATTTGATCTGCCGTGTCATCGATGCGCAGCGTCTGCGAAATATAGGCGCCTTGATCCAGGTCGTTGGTATACAAAGTCTGGATGCTGTCGACATTGGCTTCGCGCAGCTTGGCCAGCACGTCTTCGGTCAACTCGTCGTTGGCATTGGCAATGACTTCGCCGGTGTCGCTATCAACGATGTTCTTCGCCAGCACACGGCCGAGCAAATAGTCTTCCGGCACCGAAATATGCTTGATGCCTGCTGCTTCGATGTCGCGCACATGCTTGCTGTTGATACGCTTGTCTTTCGCGACCAGCGTCTTGCCGGATTTGTCGGCGATATCAAAACGCGCAACTTCACCGCGCAGACGTTCTGCGACGAATTCCATTTCTGCGCCTTCTTCGCGCAGCTTGAACTGATCGAAAACAAAGAAGTTTTCGAGGATCTGTTCCGGCGTCATGCCGATCGCCTTCAACAGGATCGTGACCGGCATCTTGCGGCGGCGATCGACACGGAAGAACAGGATGTCTTTCGGATCGAATTCGTAGTCGAGCCACGAGCCGCGGTAAGGAATGATACGTGCGGAAAACAGCAGCTTTCCGCTGGAGTGCGTCTTGCCGCGGTCGTGTTCAAAGAACACGCCCGGCGAACGGTGCAGCTGCGACACGATGACACGCTCGGTGCCGTTGATCACGAACGAACCGGTGGTCGTCATGAGCGGCAATTCGCCCATGTAGACTTCCTGCTCCTTCATTTCCTTGACCACTGGCTTGGTCGGCGATTCCTTATCCAGGATCACCAGGCGAACCTTGGCGCGCAGCGGTGACGCATAGGTCAGGCCGCGCTGTTGGCATTCCTTGACATCGAACGGTGGATCACCGAGCACATAAGACAGGAATTCGAGGCGCGCAAAACCGTTGTGCGACACGATAGGAAAAATCGACGAAAAAGCGGATTGCAAGCCTTCGTTCTTGCGTTGAGACGGGATCTTGTCCGCTTGCAGGAAGCTCAGGTAGGACTCGAGCTGCGTTGCAAGCAGGAACGGAACGTTGTGGACGTTAGCGCGTTTCGCAAACGATTTGCGAATGCGCTTCTTCTCAGTAAATGAGTAGTGCATGGACACTCCGTGAGTGACAGGGGAAAGGATGGAGATTTCAGGGCTCAATGCTTGCAATGGCACAATTAATTGCCATTCAGGCATTAAAACCTCAAATTTCGGTCCTCAAAAAACGTAAAGAGCCCACCAGATTACATCAAGTCGATCGGGCTTGCCGCCAACGCCTAAAAACGACAAAGGAGCCAAAGCCGAACCGCCCTTGCGGGCAGTTCCGTGCTTTGACTCGGGTACTACAAAGATGCGACGGGCGCAGAAATCAAAATTACTTGAGATCTGCTTTCGCGCCAGCTTCTTCCAGTTTTTTCTTCGCTGCTTCTGCGTCTGCTTTGGCGATGCCTTCTTTGACTGGCTTCGGTGCACCGTCAACCAGATCCTTGGCTTCTTTCAGGCCCAGACCGGTGATTTCGCGAACTGCCTTGATGACGCCGACTTTGTTTGCGCCAACTTCGGACAGAACAACCGTGAATTCGGTTTGCTCTTCAGCTGCTGCTGCGCCACCTGCGCCGCCGCCTGCTGGACCAGCAACAGCCATTGCCGCTGCGGACACGCCAAATTTTTCTTCAAACGCTTTAACCAGATCGTTCAGATCCATTACAGACATCGCGCCTACGGCTTCCAGGATGTCGTCTTTGCTAATTGCCATGTGAAACTCCTAAATTTTGTTGAATACCATCGAGATTGGTTTGACCAGAAACGGAAAACAGCCCGCGAATGACGCGAAATTACGCTGCTTCTGCTTCTTTTTTGGCTGCCAGAGCAGCCAAGCCACGTGCAAAACCGGAAACCGGAGCCTGCATGATGCCCATAAGCTGGGCGATGAGGACTTCACGGCTCGGAATGCTGGCCAACGCTGCAACGCCCGCTTTATCAAGCGGTTTGCCTGCGTAGTTACCTGCCTTGACGACCAGTTTGTCGTTGGTTTTAGCAAAGTCACTGATGACTTTTGCTGCCGCAACGGCATCGTCCGAGATCGAATAAATCAACGGACCGGTCATTTCGGTGGCGAGACCAGCAAACGCAGTGCCTTCAACGGCGCGACGAGCAAGCGTATTTTTCAACACGCGCAGGTACACACCTTCGGCACGCGCCTTGGCGCGCAGTTGTGTCAAGTTACCAACCTGGATGCCACGATATTCGGCCACGACGATGGTCTGTGCCGATGCTACCTTGGCAGAGATCTCCGCTACGACGGCCTTTTTGTCATTCAGATTGAGACTCAAGATCAACCTCCAAAAATGATGCTTGGCGCCCGCACAGCCATGATTGACTGCCTGCCTTGCATCGGTTCGAACACGGCGTCCGAAGTTAGGAGTCCGTACTGGCAAAACCAGCAAGAGAGCTACAAAACTTGTTCGGGTACACCATCTGCGCTGGGTATCGATCGTTGCCGATTCGACGTTTACCTTTGTGCACCATCCCGCATGCACGCCGCCCAACGGTCTTTGATTGCCTGGCCCGCTTTAGTCTTTGGGGTCAGAGTTCGCTACGCTGAACCCCCAACCCACGAAAAACAAACCGGACCAGCCCAAAGATGCGCCCGCCGCAATACGACGGGACTTGATTCTGATACTTAGGCGCTCAGCGTCGTTTGATCGACGCGCACACCGGCGCCCATCGTCGACGACAGCGAAATCTTGCGCAGGTACACGCCTTTGCTGGTCGCTGGCTTGGCCTTGTTCAAGGCATCGATCAAAGCCAACAAGTTGGATTTGAGCGCTTCGTCGGAGAAGGACTTGCGGCCGATGGTGGCGTGGATAATGCCAGCCTTGTCGGTACGATATTGCACTTGACCGGCTTTCGCGTTCTTGACTGCAGTTGCCACGTCAGGCGTCACCGTGCCGACCTTCGGGTTCGGCATCATGCCGCGCGGGCCGAGAATCTGACCCAGCGTACCGACAATACGCATCGTATCTGGGGATGCGATCACGATATCGAAAGGCATGTCGCCTGCTTTGATACGCTCCGCCAGATCTTCCATGCCGACGATGTCTGCGCCAGCTGCTTTAGCCTGCTCAGCCTTATCACCGCTCGCAAAAACAGCAACGCGAACAGTCTTGCCGGTACCGGCCGGCAGCACAACGGAACCACGTACAACCTGGTCCGACTTCTTGGCATCAACACCCAGTTGCACGGAGATATCGATCGATTCGTCGAACTTGGCCGAAGCACATTCTTTGATCAGGGCGACCGCGTTATCGAAGGGGTAAGCCTTGGTGCGATCAACTTTCGCCTTGATCGCCTGAGCGCGTTTGGACAACTTAGCCATTACAGACCCTCCACCGTGATGCCCATCGAACGTGCGGAACCGGCGATGGTGCGAACAGCAGCATCCAGATCGGCAGCAGTCAGGTCCGGGCTCTTCAATTTAGCGATTTCTTCAGCTTGCGCACGCGTCAGCTTGCCGACCTTGTCGGTATGCGGCTTAGACGAGCCTTTTTGCACGCCCGAGTGCTTCTTGATCAGGAACGTTGCAGGCGGCGTCTTCATCACGAAGGTGAAGGACTTGTCTGCGAACGCGGTGATCACAACCGGAATCGGCATGCCGGCTTCCATACCTTGGGTCTGCGCGTTGAACGCCTTGCAGAATTCCATGATATTCAGACCGCGCTGACCGAGCGCTGGGCCGATCGGTGGGGATGGATTTGCTTTACCAGCTGGCACTTGCAGCTTGATAAAACCAACGATTTTCTTTGCCATGATGGCTCCTACATTGGTTGAGTGGTAGCGCCGGTTCGTCCGTTTTGCAACGCCCTACTGAGGCTCCTCTTGGTGGATTTCACGAAGCTCGTGACGCTCCAGCTGGGCGCTTACTAATTCTGTTCGATCAATGACGGCTGCTAATGCTTCGCGTGCCGTTTTGATGAGTTGGCGACAGAGTACGCTGCGCTAAACTCTGTCCCGCAATTCTGAAGCTTTTTAAACTTTCTCGACTTGGCCGAATTCGAGTTCCACCGGCGTTGCACGACCGAAAATCGTGACGGAAACGCGCACTTTGGATTTCTCGTAGTTGACTTCTTCGACGTTGCCGTTGAAATCGGTGAACGGACCATCCTTGATGCGGACCATCTCGCCGACTTCGTACAGCACTTTTGGGCGCGGCTTTTCGACGCCGTCCTGCATTTGCTGCATCAACTTGTCGACTTCGTGCTGCGGGATCGGCGTTGGCTTGTTCGACTTGCCGCCGATGAATCCGGTCACTTTCGCCGTGTTCTTGACCAGATGCCAGGTCTCGTCCGTCATTTCCATTTCAACCAGCACATAGCCCGGGAAGAAACGACGCTCGCTGACCGATTTCTGGCCATTCTTGACTTCAATTACTTCCTCGGTCGGCACCAAAATCTGGCCGAACTGATCTTCCATGCCGGCGCGAGTAATGCGCTCGGTCAATGCACGCTGCACACTCTTTTCCATGCCGGAATAAGCATGCACGACGTACCAGCGTTTCTTGCCCGCAGAAGCAGTTGCGGCGCTTGGCGCGCCGCTTTGCGTGTCATCTTGCATATTGTCGGCCATTATCTTTTCCAGCCCAAAATCAGGTCGTACAACACGAATTCCAGGATCTTGTCCGTGCCCCACAGGAAAATCGCCATGACCAGCACAAAACCGAAAACGATCGCCGTCATCTGCAATGCTTCCTTGCGCGTCGGCCAGACTACCTTCTTGGTCTCGCGAACCGATTCTCTTGCGAAATTGATGAAATCGCGGCCGGACGCAGAGGTCCATGCAAGTGCAATCGCCACGATCAAACCACCTACCAGAGCAGCAGCACGCACTGCCGTGGCTTTGTCCGACAACACATAAAAGCCGACAACACCCGCAATTGCAGCAGCAATCGCCAGAACGACCTTGATCTTGTCGCCCGATGCGCCAACAGTTTGTACGGGTTGATTAGACATACTTTTACTTTCGATACCCTGCACCAGAATCCGGTGGCAGGGGCGGAGGGCCTCGAACCCCCAACCTACGGTTTTGGAGACCGTCACTCTGCCAATTGAGCTACGCCCCTACGTTTGCACTGCTACAACGGTACTGCCTGAACCAGCTGCGGCGATCACATGATCGCCGCAAAATGTTTCTCTTAGTCGATGATCTTAGCCACGACACCTGCGCCGACGGTACGACCGCCTTCACGAATAGCGAAGCGCAGACCTTCTTCCATTGCGATCGGGTTGATCAGTTGCACCGTGATCGAGACGTTGTCGCCT
>Ga0310811_10005034_pt1 | contig 16652 bp, 13 predicted proteins | sample YCmetagenome_FD_207642 | JGI IMG/M metagenome (GOLD analysis project Ga0310811, IMG submission 207642) | Soil microbial communities from experimental microcosm in Duke University, North Carolina, United States - YC | ecosystem: Engineered > Artificial ecosystem > Soil microcosm > Unclassified ...
GGGCCGGCTAGCGAAAATCGCCTCGCCGTAGCGCCCGGTCCAACTCGCCACACCTTCCACGATCTTGCGCTCTTCCTCGTCGATGGTGCCGTCGCCGCGCACCGGCACGGAGAGCAGCAGGCAGCCATTCTTGGCCACGACATCGCATAGGCGATGCACCACCGCATCCGCCGGCATGTAGGATTTGTTCAGGAAACGGTCGCGGTCGTAATGCCAGTCGCCGATGCAGGTGTCGGTCTGCCAGGGATGCGGCACCACCTCGGACCGGAAGCCGCGCTCCACGTCTTCGACGACCGCGGGCCGGCGATCCTCCGGCAGCCCATGCCAGGCCAGCGAGCTGTTGTAATAATGGGCCGCCATATCCAGGCCGGCCTGGCCCAGCGGCAGGCCGGTATTGTCGAAATAGAGAAGATCGGGGCGATAGCTGTCGATCAAATCCTTGCAGCGCAGCCACCACATGCGCACGAAGGCCGGGTTGGCCAGCGGCGGGTCTTCGGCCCATACCCGGTCATGGCTTTCATGGAAGGCGTTCGCGGCGGCGATGCTGGTCAAACCGTCCGGCATGGGCATGACCGCGCCGCCGTAAAGCTCCTGCGGGTCCAATCCGTCCCACCACTGACCCTTGCCGTCATATTTCGTGAGCTTGAATGCATCGTAGCGCTGGCCCGCGCGCGTGCCTTCCGGGTCGTAGCCGTACGCCACCTGGAACCAGTGCCAGGCATGGGCGGAATGGTTGGAGACGCCGAACTTCAGCCCGCGGGCACGCGCCGCTTTCGCCCAGCCGCCCACGATATCGCGCTTGGGGCCCACCCGCGTGCTGTTCCAGGCATGATAGCGGGAGGCAAAATTGTCGAAATTGTCGTGATGATTGGCGAGCGAGACGAAGTAGCCCGCGCCGGCTTTCACATAAAGGTCCAGCAATTCCTCCGGCCGCCAGTTTTCCGCGCGCCAGCGGTTATTGAAGTCCATGAACCCGGTGTCGGCGGGATGGCCGTAATGCTGGAGATGGTGCTGATATTGCCGGCTGCCCTGGATGTACATGTTGCGGGCATACCAGTCGCCGGCTTCCGGCACGCATTGTGCCGACCAATGCGCCCAGATGCCGAACTTGGCGTCACGGAACCAGTCCGGCGCATGATATTGGCTTTTCAGCGAATCCCAGTCCGGTTTGAACGGGCCCGAAGCCAGGGATTGACCGAAGGCCGGCGCCGCGCTGACCGCCGCCAGCGCTGAACCCTGTTTCAGCAGATCGCGTTTGCTCAGCATCAGCGTGTGCCCTGGAATGACAGGTTCTTGCTGAAGAACGGCATCACGAAATCCTGGAAGCGGAACGCCACGTTGCTGACATGGGTGCCGGGATAGATCTCGAAACTGTTGGCGATGCCATAGCTATCCATCACCTCGTGCAGCTTGGCGGTATCGGTGCGCAGACTGTCCTGATCGCCCACGTCCAGCGCGATGGCGTTATAGCGCCGCAGCTCGGAAACATACTGGGGGATGAAGGCGAGCGGCGCATTGGCGGCCCATTCACCCAGAACCTCCTGCTGCTTGTCGCCTATCGGCAGATCGAGATAGAGGGGCGGGGCTTTCGGATTGGGCGACCAGGCCGCCGCGCTCGCCAACGCGGCGCGCTGGCCGAACGGCAGCTTGGCAGAATCCGCCGGCGTCTTCACCGCCGCCAGAGCCGCTTCGTCCTCCGGCTTGAGCGCGGCGCGCGGCGCCAGGCAGCACGGGCTCATGATGTAAAGGCTACCGAATATGTCGGCATGCTTCATGCCGATGCGGGAGGCGCCATAGCCGCCCATGGAATGGCCTACCAGGCCGCGGCTCTTCCGCTCGGGGATGGTGCGGTAATGCGCATCCATATAGGCCACCAGGTCATGGGCGATAAAATTCTCGAAATCGCCGGTCGTGACCGAGCTCGAATACATCGAGCCGTTGTGCACTGTCTTGGAATCGGGAAGCACCACGATCATGTCCCGGGCGCCCTTGGCCAACGCGCCCTCTATCGTCTGCGGCACATGGATTTCCTGGCTCCATTGCTCGGCGCCGATGGAATAGCCATGCAGGGCATAGACAACGGGATAACGGCGACCTGGCTCCTTTTCATAGCTGGGCGGCAGGAAGACCAGCACGTCGCGGTCGGCGCTGTCGCCTTCCAGGCTGCCTTCCAGGGCGGCGCCATGCACCTTGATATGCTCGACCGTCGCCTTGGGCGCGCCCGGAATAACGTCCGGGACATTGTTCTTGGCCTGACCGATCGCGGCGCCTGAAATGGCGGCGAGCAAGCATAGCGACAGAAATAACGGACTGTATGTGCGCATTCACCCCCCGGCGCAGTTTTCCTTTTGTCTGACTTTATCCGATGCCGCCCTCTTGGCAAGCCGTCAGTCACCGAGCGTCAGGCTCACTGCGGCAATGCAAAGGCAATGATGCTGGCGTTCATCGCCACCGCAACATATTGCTTGCCATCGACCGAGTAGGTCATCGGCGAAGCATGCCAGCGCGCATTGAGCGGAAAACGCCAAAGCCGCTTGCCGCTCTTGGCGTCCAGGGCCCCGAAAGAGCCATCGTCATCGCCGAAGAACAGCAGGCCGCCGGCGGTGGCCAGCAGGCCGCCCCAGGTCTCGCCCGCGCCGGTCTGCTCATATTCCCACGCGATCTTTCCCGTCTGAGGATCAAGCGCGCGGATATATTTGCGCGGGGCCTCAGCGGTTACCGGCCGCGCCGAACCGCCGTAAAAAGATTGCCCCTGCTTCCACCATTCCTTGTTCTTGCTGAAGACATTGCACTTCTCCAGCGCCGCCAGATAGAAAAGCCCCGTGCCAGGATGGTACGCCGTGGACATCCAGTTCGATGCGCCTTCCATCGACGGGCATATCAGCGCTCCTTCTGTCGTCGGCTGCCAGCCTTCCGCCAGAACGGGACGGCCGTCCGGCCCGATCTTCTTGGCCCAGGTCAATTTCTTGACGAAGGGGCTGGCGGCGAGAAACTTGCCGTTGGTGCGGTCCAGCACATAGAAGAAGCCGTTGCGGTTGGCTTGCAGCAGCAGCTTGCGCGGCACGCCCTGGAACGTCGCGTCCACAAGCATCGGCGTCTCAGTAGCGTCCCAGTCGTGCAGATCGTGCGGCGTGAACTGGTAATGCCATTTGAGCTTGCCGGTCTTGGGGTCAAGCGCGACCACCGAGTCGGTATACAGATTGTCGCCTTTGCGTTCGTCGCCATTGAAATCGGGACAGGGATTGCCGATCGGCCATACCAGGGTTCCGGTCTCCTGGTCATAGGTTCCGGTGAGCCAGGCGGCGCCGCAACCATGCTCGATCGCCCGGCCCGACCAATCGCCGGACGCGGGATCGGGTTTTTCAGGAATGGACCAGAAGCGCCACACATGCGCGCCCGTTCTGGCATTAAAGGCATTGAGCTGGCCGCGGATGCCCTCGTCGCCGCCGGAGAGACCGGAAATCACCAGGTCTCCCACCACCAAAGGCGCCGAGGTCGAGCCATAATGCTTGTGCGAATCCGCCATTTCGCTGTCCCACAACAGCGCGCCGGTTACGCGATGCAGCGCCAGGAGATGGGCGTTGTCTGTCACGACAAACACCCGGTCACCCAGAACGGCCACGCCGCGATTGATCCCACCGGCCGCATCGCCCACCAGATTTTTCGAAGCCGGCCGGCTATAGCGCCAGATCATCCGGCCATTCCTGGCATCCAGCGCGATGACGGAATTGACCCGCGTGACGTACATCACGCCATCCACTACGACAGGCGTGCCTTCCAGCGCCTGGCTGCCCTGGTCGGGGACGGCAAACATCCATTGGGGAGCAAGACTGCGGACATTGCCGCGGCCGATCTGGGCCAGCGCCGAGTAGCGATTGCCGCTCAACTGTCCGTGATAGGAGGGCCAATCGCCCGCTTTCGGTTTGACAATCGCCTCCCAGGCGATGCCGCCAGGCAAGGGTTTGGGTTCGGCGCCCGGGTGCTGCGCATCGGGCGCGGCTTGCAGGAATTTGATCAGATCGCGCATGTCCTCGCGACTGCCGGTCCAGGCCGGCATGATGGAGCGCGGCTCCCGGTCGATGCGGACAAGGTCATTCTTGGACAAGAGGTGCAGACGTCCATCGAAGGACTGCATCTGAAGATCCGCGCTGCTTTCATTGCGGATGAAACCGCGGAGGGTCTCGCCTTTCGCCGTCTTGACACTTGCCACTTGATAGCCGCCGGCACCGGCAGCCGGTTTCAGCAGCGCAGTTTCCATCTGGGCCAGAGTCAGCTTGCGGGCGGCCTCTGTCAGATCGGGCCCATTGATACTGCCCCTGCCCCAGATCATGTGGCACCCCGCGCAGCCGGCCTTGCCGAAAAACAACGCGGCTCCCGCTTTGGCATCTCCGGAAAGCGCGGTCTTGGTCAGAGGCTGCATCCGCGACAGCGCGAATGCTGCCAGCGCATTCAGTTCGTCGGCCGGCACGCTGAAGGCGGGCATGCCCTTGTCGGCGATACCGTGCTGGATCAGGTTGCGGAGCGCTTTGTCATTGTCCAGACCCAGCCGCGATCCGTTGGCGATGGCCGGCGCCCGTTCGCCGCCCAGACCGTCCTGGCCGTGGCAGCCGGCACAGCGGACGTTGAACCGGACGCGTCCGGCTTCCAGCAGATTGGATGAAGGGTTGGCGGGTTGCGCCCGGCTTGCATCCTGAAGGAGTAATCCGAAAGCCGCGGCCAGGCAGCCCAAAGTGATGCGTTTCTTCAAGAGCGCCCCCATTCCAACCGCGGGTGCCGAAACACCCGTGCATCGGCGCGCCGGTATCTTAGCGTCTCCAACAGGTTACGCTACCCCGCTAAACCGGTTTATGAGCTGGCTAAGCTATACGGTCTTCTTCGAATGTTGACCCAGCAAGATGCCCCAGCCCCATGTCGGGCCTTCTGAATCCCATCGTGACCCACGCCCGGATCAGCTTCCACAGGAATATGACGGGATATTTGTCATAGTTCGGAACGTCGTCGCCGAGCACGACGTCCGGCCGCCGCTCCCCTGTCATGATCCGCATTTCCACCGGCGGCGCACCGGCGGGAAACCGTTTCCGGTACAAGGACAGCCAGTGACCTTTTGTGAAATCCCCAAACATCGCGGAATTGCAGCAGGTCGCCAGAACGCGCCGCGTGGAAGAATCCGGCTTGAGCCTGCGCTCTTCCAGATGCTGCAACCCGGCGACGCAGCGGACACGATCCTTCCGGTAAAGCAGGACGGGAGAGCCGCCGTCTGCGTCCAGCACTTGCGGCGCCAAAGGCAGCCTTTCGAACGCGCGCCCGGCGCGCTGACAGCTTGTGCAGTAACAGGAGGCGGTCAAAATGGGCGAGCCAACGACCATGAACTCCACCTTGCCGCACCGGCATGTCACGGACTGAATATGTTCGTCGCTCACACTATTCCGCCAAGCCGTCAGGCGTTCACGTGCCGGGCGATGAAGGCCTTCGCCATCTCATGGGCGCGGTCGGTCTGCGGGCCAGGCTGGGCCACCCATTCATGCGGGCACCCTTCGAAGACCGTATAGTCGCAGGAACCGCCCGCCGCGCGGTAACTCTCAACGAATTTGGTCTGGAAGGCGGGTAGCATATTGTCGTCCAACGCCCCCTGCATGATGAGAAAGGGCTTGAGCGCCACCTTTTCCTTGCGATCCAGAATCTCCTGCGGATTGGATTCATGAATAGTTTCCCAAGGGACGAAGAAGGTCGTGTTGTTCTTGATCATGCTCTCAACCTTGCCTGCCTGCGCGGTCTCGAAACGCGCGAAGGTGTTGCTGATCGGCGAGCGCATCATGACGTAATCCGGCGACGCCATAACACCGCCATCGAAAGCAATCGCGTTATAGCGCGCATCATTGGGGCGCAGCGCCAGCAGTTCGGCGACATGGCCGCCGCTCGAACTGCCGAACAGGCCGATCCGGCTCGCATCACCATACCAGGTCTTCGCTTTGGTCTTCAGCCAGCGCAGGGCATAGCTGGCATCCTCCACGCAGGCGGGATAGGGCGCCTCCGGCGCCAAGGTCAGGTCGACCGCCACCACCACCGCGCCCGCGCCGGCCAGAGCGCGGTTGAACGGGTCCTCGGCAGAGCGGTCCTTTGCGTTCCAGGCGCCCCCATGCAGGCTGAGCACCACCGGAAACGGGCCAGGACCCGCAGGCTGGTAAATCCGCGCCATCAGCGAACGCCCCTTGGCGGTGCGGCGGTATTCCAGCTCGCTGACCGTCAGGTCGAATTTGGCGGCGGGGTCATAGTGTGTCTTCGCGGCCGCGAACGCCGAAGGCCCAAAAACCGTGGCAAGGCCGGCGGCGGCGGCGGCCTGGAGGACTTCGCGACGCTGGATGCAATCGTGGAGCATGCGTCCTCCCGTCATATTGTTTTTCTGTCCAGACATTTAACCGCAAGGAGGCATAAAAACCAAATACCGTTTACTGTCTGGCGCACCGGCTTCACAGCCCGGCAGCCCAGTGGTGATAGGGGGAGATTCATGCAAAATCACAAAAGAGCATTTATGCGCGGTCTGTTCGGCGTATTTGGCGTTGGGGCCATGGCCGCTTCTTCCGGCGTTCAGGCGCAAGGAGCCCGTGGCTGGTCACCGGCCATGGAGCCACAGGACAACTGGCTGGACGATACCCCTGCCCGCCATCGCCAGGTATTCGATACCATCTCGGCAGAAGGCGTGGCGCGCGCCCTGACCTTCACCCACACTTTCTATGCCGCGAATAAGGAAGCCTATGGGATCGAGTCCAGGGATCTCGCCGTCGTGATGATCCTGCGCGCCGGGTCAACCGGGTTCGGCTTCAATGACACGATCTGGTCGAAATACAGCGCCGGACTGGCCAAGCGCTACAAGGTGACCGATCCCGTCACCAAATCCGCTCCCGTGATCAATATCTATAACGCGGCCGACCGGGCGATCCTGTTGCCGACCAATGGCCTGACATTGGAAGCATTGGCCCGGATGGGTGGCCGATTTGCCATCTGCTCAGTCGCCTCGCGAAAGCTCGCCGCGGCACTGGCGGCGGATATAGGCGGGAGCGCCGATGCCATCTATGCGGAAATGGCGGCTAACATGGTCGCCAATGCGCGGATGGCGCCTGCGGGGATCGTGGCTGTGAACCGAGCGCAGGAGCATCATTACGCCCTCTGCTATGCCGGTTGAACTGGCCTATCTCGCGGTCACCGGAAATCTGGCGAGCCCGGTATTGCCGTTCGACGGATCATAAGCATAGACGTCGACCGTGTAGCGGCCGGGCGCGGATATCACGAACTCGCCGTCGAAGGTGCTGGGCTGGCCCGCGTAAACAAGCGGTGTCGCCGGAAAGACCTTTGGGCCGCCTTCCAGCATGACCGCGATCTGAAGCTTGCTGGCATCCCAGATGCCGCCCGGGGTGATCGGGCAGCCACATTGCATTGTGATCTTCGCCTTGAGCGGAATCCTGGCCTCGCCGCCTTTCAACTCGACCGCCGTTGGCAGAGGCTCTCTGAGTGTGATCGCAAATCCCGGCAGCTCGAGCACCCAGCCGTCACCGCCGGAGACAGATTTTCCCGGCAATATCCATTGGGTCGAGGAAACCGTCATGGCCGCATCCTTCAGCATCATGGGGCCGGTCGCGGTGGCGGTGATCCGCCGCGGGCGTTGAATGTCGAGTGTTGTGGCAAATTTCGCGGCGGTATCGTCTGACAACGCCTCCCGCCGCGCATGGGCATTGGTCATGATCTTGGGGGTGTTGCCGGTTGCTCCCGAGGTCAGGCCTTGGGCAAGGACCTCGCCGGAATCGGCATCGCGCAATGTGACTTGGGCCCCCCCGGTCTCTGTTCCGATGAATTTTGCGTCCTTGGCGACCACCCGGACCACGATGTCGGTTGGCTCGGCTTTGGCGCCAGCAGCCAGAAGGACAAGGCCCGCAACTAGAGCGCATCCAAATCTCATGAGATATTTCTCCCCGGGGGCGTACCGCCCTCTTTTGGCGCAGTTGATGTCCCGGCATGTTAACATGGCTTGCCGGTTCGGCATGTGCATTACGGTTGCAATGCAGACCTTGAAAGGGAGGGCGATGTGTCCGTCATGCGGCTTGGACTTCCGGCGATTCTGGCCCTAGCGGTTTTGTGCCCGGGTGCTGCGGCGCAGAAAGGCGTGCCATCTTCACCCTGGCCACAGCCCGATCCGTCCAAGCTCGCCAGTGGCCCCTGGAAGGATGCGGTACTTTATGGCCGCAGGCTCATTGTGGAGACGCCCCAGATCCTGGGACCGGAAGCGCCCAACAAGGCCCTGCGCTATGCGGGCAACAATCTGTCGTGCCAGAGCTGCCATCTGCAGGCTGGAACGCAGCAATTCGCGCTGCCGCTGATCGGCGCCTTCGCCGTTTATCCGGCCTATATGGGCCGTGAGGACCAGGTGCGAACACTGGAGGACCGCATCAACGGCTGTTTTGAGCGCAGCATGAACGGGCGCGCCTTGCCCGCGGGCAGCAATGAAATGAGGGCGATGGTGGCCTATCTGGAGTTCATCAGCGACGGCGTACCGGTGGGATCGCCGCCGAAAGGCCGGGGCACGCCCGCCCTGCCCCTGCTGTCACGCGCCGCCGATCCGAAGCGCGGTTCGGCGGTCTACCAGAAGATATGCGCAGCCTGCCATCAGGCGAACGGACAGGGCCAGCGCGTGGGGGTGAAGGGGGACGCCAAAGGCTATGTCTATCCGCCACTCTGGGGATCGGACAGCTTCAACGACGGGGCGGGCATGCACCGGCTTATGGCGGCGGCGGCGTTCGTCCACGCCAATATGCCGTTTGGAACGACCTATAAATCTCCGGCCCTCTCCAATGAGGATGCCTGGGATGTGGCCGCCTACATCAACAGCCAGCCGCATCCCAAACGCGCGCATTTGGAGCGCGATTATCCGAACCGATCCCGTAAGCCGCTCGACGCGCCGTTCCCGCCATTCGCCGACAAATTCCCGCTTACACAGCACGAGCTTGGTCCATACCAGCCGATGCTTGATGCGAAAGCGCATTAGCTGTTGCGGCCGCAGGCCGTGTGTTCAATGACATGAAGGGGCGCCGGACTATCGGGGCCGGTCGCGGAGGACCGGCGGCTCCGAATTATCGAAAACGCGGACCGGAACACCACATCACCAATGACTTGCGAGTGCCGGCTGTGATGGGCGTCACCCTGTGCAGCGTGTAAGACGGGAAAGCGATAAGGGTGCCTCGCGTTTTGGGCGCCGTGTCGATCTGATTTGAGGCGTAGATCTGCAGTTCACAGCCCTCGTAATCGGTGGGCGCAGAAAGTTGCAGAACCAGCGAGAGCTTGCGCCGCCACGGGGTACGGCCATGGTCGACGTGCCAATCATAGTGGCTGGCCTCACCCGCAAAGTAGACTGTGTATTGCAGGGATTCGAGCGCCGAAAGGTCAAAGCAATAAGCCTGCTGGTTGATCGTCGACGCCGCGCCCACCAGTTTTTGAAACAGCCAAAGCGTCTCTTGCGACTCCTCTATCCAGGATATTCGCGTATTTCGGAAGCTGTTATTCTGGCCATCGGCGGCAGAATCCAAAAGCGTCGCCTCGTCCTGCTTCAGGGCATCTCCGTAAGCAACAACGGCGTCCAACTCCCGGGCGGTGAAGGCGCCGTCCCAGGTCGTGAATGGTTCGATACCGGTAAACTCAGGCATGACCGCGCGCCCGTCCCTCAATCAGTTTCGCAAGGCAATCCTGAGGCTGCCGGTCCAACGCTTGGTTCAGTTTGACAGAGATTTCGATATGGCCTGCTGAATGAGCAAGTGGGCCGTATCAAAGAACGCCTGATGCTCAATTATTTTGCCGTCCTTGATCCTCCAGCGGATCGCCATATCAAGCTGGATTGTCGCCGCTTCGGCGAGCTTTCCCTTGGAGTCGTAACATAGACCGACGTCGAAATGGCCCCAGACCACATCCCCGGCGGCGATAACTTCCTTGGGCTTCATGCGATGGAATGTGTAATCCTGCGAAATGTGCGAGAGCACCTCAATGACACCTGGGCGGTTCTTGTATTCACCCTCGAAGCTGAAAAGTCCCTGGTGCTTGGAAGCAGTTTTCCACACCACCTCATCGTGCAATGCATCGAGCAACGGCCGCAGATCGGACGCTTCAAAAGCCGCCACGACCGTACGCATCAGTTCTTCGTTGCTTTTGCTCACTGGCCTTCCCCAATCCCCGGTCATTTCACAACGACGGCAATAAGCGCATTTATACCACCGTTCGATACCGACGGCGGCCTCAATTCCCTTGTGATTGCTCAGAGTTATGTAGGATCAAACACTTAATTGATCCTTGGCGCGCTAGAGAGTTGCTCAATTAAGTGATTTCAACAGGTTAGACTATAGTGGGGCAATTTCCCGTCCCATTGTTTTCCAATGCTTATTTTCAAGATTGCCCGACTGCTGAGGGACAGACATAACCAGCGGCATGGCTATGCCCAAGCACCTCAAGAAAGAACGTCTGGGGTATAAAATTCATACCAACTGCGAGCTTGGCATGATGCTGAGGGGTGAAAAGCCGCTTGCCGTTTTCAGCGATGTTGAGGGCTCCTTTCCCGCTGCGGTGGTGCGATACCTCCGGATATTTGACCGGCATGTGCAATCGGGATGCTTCGTGAAGCGAGAGCATCGCAGCACTATCGAAGTGAGCGGCAAAAAGCGCGTTCTCCTTACAGTACTCTATGCCCTCCCAGCGGAGATGGCGCGTATCGATGAAATGCTACGGCTTCGCCAAGACATGTCGTCATGGACAGTGGAGTGTGAGCGGAGAGAAGGAATGCTGCTCGGCTACACCGAGAAGCAAAACGATATCTGGATCACCCTTTATCGAAGCCGTCATGAGTGCGACGACTCCCGAGACTGACCGGTGGGGTAATTGCGCCGATTTCTTCAGTGGAATCAAAGGCTGGTCTTGTACTGCCGCGCCGCCGCACCGCGCTGCCGCTGGCGGCTTGGAATTCATGCCCGCACAGACCGTGCGGGAATGAATGGCGCGCCCTAGGGGAGTCGAACCCCTCTTGCAAGATTGAAAATCTTGAGTCCTAACCGATAGACGAAGGGCGCAGCCGGAGGGGCCGGGGTTTAACGGCCAAGCCCCGGTTTGGCAATACAAATTCGGGCTGAGCGGGATTGAGACACCGGCCGCTCGCTCAAGCTCGCGGCGTTCGCTGCTTTCGCGGGTCCACCGGACCCGCTCACGCGCGTTCCGCGCGCCGCAGCTCACCCTAACCGATAGACGAAGGGCGCTGCCGGAGGGGCCGGGGTTTAACGGCCAAGCCCCGGTTTGGCAACCCAAAATCGGCCGAAATTACGCTCCGGCGGGGGCGGCATCCTCGATTTCCAGCTGAACCCGGACCCGGCCGTTCCAGTCATCCTGGCGCAGCCGCCCGGCCACATGGAGGGGCCTGCCGCGGGCCGCCAGCAGCCCATCTCCCAAGGGCGTGCCCACCGCCCGGAAAGCGATGGCGTCCAGCACCGTGGCATCGCCCCCCGCCAGCCGCAATTTCACATGCGCGCCCCCGACAATGTCGGCAAAGGCCACCCGCACATCCGGCAGCACCAGCAGTGGCTCCGGATTGCCGGCGCCGAACGGACCCGCCGCGGCGATCTCCGCTGCCAGCGCGACATTGGCGCCGGCTGGCGAGGACACCGCGTCGAGATAGAGGTCGGTGGCGGCGGCCAGCGCCGGACCGGCGCCCGAAAAGCTGTCGGTGATAAATCGGCTGAAGCCGTCGAGCTGCGATGCCATCAGCGAGAAGCCGGCCGCCATGGCGTGGCCACCGCCATATTCGATCACCTTGGCTTCCGCCGCGGCGCGGATGATGGCGCCGACATCGATGCCCGAAATGGAGCGGGCCGAGCCGCGCCCCATACCGCCTTCGAAGCCTGCGACAAAGGCGGGCTTGGCGAAACGCTCTTTCAGGCGTCCGGCCACGATGCCGACCACGCCCGGATGCCAGCCCTCACCCGCCACCAGGATGAAGGGCGCATTGGCCTGGCCTTCCGCCATGGCAATGGCCTGGTCGAGAATCTTCTTCTCGATCGCCTGGCGCTCCTTGTTGTGCAGATCCAGCAGCTCGGCGAATTCGCCGGCCTTGACCGTATCGCGCACCGTAAGCAGATCAACGCCCAGCGAGGAGCGCCCCACCCGGCCGCCGGCATTGATGCGGGGACCGAAGACAAAGCCCAGGTGATAAGGCGTGAAGGGCCCGCGCGCATTGGCGACACCTGCCAGCGCCGACAGACCTGGCCGCGACAGAGTGGAAAGCTGGCCAAGGCCAAAGCGCACAAAGGCGCGATTGACCTCTTTCAGGGGCACCACATCGCAGACCGTGGCAAGGCCGACCAGATCCATAAACAGGCGCAGATCTGGTTCTGCGATGCCGCGACTTTCAAAAAAGCCGGTCTGGCGCAGTTGGCGGTTGAGGCCGACTAGGAACAGGAACGTCACGCCCGCGGCGCAGAGATAGCCGAGGTTCGACGTGTCATCCGGCTGGTTGGGGTTGACGTGCGCAACGGCCGGCGGCCGCTGCTCGACCCGGTGATGGTCCAGCACCACCACATCCATGCCCAGCGCCTTGGCTTCTTCCAGCGCCGCGATGGCAGCGGAGCCGCAATCCACCGTGATCACCAGCCTGGCGCCTTCGGCGGAAAGCACGCGCATGGCCGTGGGTGACGGGCCATAGCCTTCGGTCATGCGGTCGGGGATATAGATGCGAGGCCCTGCGCCCAGCGCGGAAAGAAAATCGCTGAGCAGCGCGGCGGAGGTCGAGCCATCTACGTCATAATCGCCGAACACGGCGACGCGCTCGCCTGCTTCCAGCGCCTGCGCGACGCGCGTTATCGCCAGGTCCATGTCCTTCAACACAGAAGGATCGGGCAGCAGGTTCTTCAGCTTGGGCACGAGATAATCTGCGGCCTCGGCCAAGGAGATGCCGCGCAGCGCCAACAGCCGCGCCAAAACCGGCGAGATTTCGCGCAGCAGCTCGCGCTCCAGCCGCTCATCCACCGCTTTCAGCAGCCAGCGCCTCCCGGAGAAGGAGCGCGCGACTCCAAAGGCTGCCTCAGACACCCTTATCTCGAAGGATCGCGGGCATGGCGCGCCTTGATCCAGCGCACCGTGCCGGTGGACGAGCGCATGACCACGCTTTCGGTGGTGATGAAATTGCCGTGCCGGTGCACACCGCGCAGCATGGAGCCGTCGGTGACGCCGGTGGCGGAGAACACCACGTCGCCCGACACCAGATCATGCAGATGGTATTTGCGGTTGAGGTCCTTGATGCCCCATTTGGCGGCGCGGGCCTTTTCATTTTCGTTGCGGAACATCAGCCGCCCCTGCATCTGGCCGCCGACGCAGCGCAATGCCGCCGCCGCCAGCACGCCTTCGGGTGCGCCGCCGGCGCCGATATAGATGTCTACGCCGGTGGCCGGATCGGTGGTCTCGATCACGCCCGCCACATCGCCGTCGGTGATCAGCTTCACCTTGGCGCCGGCCTTCCGGATCTTGGCGATCAGCTGTTCATGGCGCGGCCGGTCCATCACCAGCGCGGTGATGTCGCCCGGGCGCACGCCCTTGGCCTGGGCGACGGCGTTGATGTTGTCGCCGGGTTCGGCATCCAGATCGATCAGGCCGTGCCTGTAACCGGGGCCGACGGCGATCTTGTCCATATAGGTATCGGGCGCGTTCAGCATGGTGCCCGGTTCGGCCATCGCCATCACCGCCAGCGCGTTCGACATCGCCTTGGCCGTCAGGGTGGTGCCTTCCAGCGGATCGAGCGCGATGTCGACGGCCAGACCGCCCTGCCCCACCTTTTCGCCGATGAACAGCATGGGGGCTTCGTCACGCTCGCCCTCGCCGATCACTACGGTGCCGTCGATCGGCAACACATTGAAGGCGGCGCGCATCGCTTCGACGGCGGCGTGGTCTGCGTCATGCTCATTGCCGCGGCCGATCTGGGCGAAGGCCGCGATGGCGGCGGCTTCGGTCACGCGCACCGCCTCCAGCGCGAAGGATCGGTCCAGGGGCTTTTCCTGGGCGGGCGGACGGGTCTCGGTCATTGGCTTTCTTGGCTCGTTCTAGGTTTAAGGACGTTCAGCGACACGCAGGGGAGCTGAACCATCACGACTCCATCGGAATCATGCAGGGGCGGGAGCGCACCTTGTCGGAAGCGCCGATGGCCTTCAAGGCGCGCTCGACGGAGGACTGGGCGGCCTCATGGGTGATCATGACAATGGAGACCGGCGCGCCTGGCGCCCGTACTCGCTGGATCATGCTTTCAATGGAAACACTCTCTTCCGCCAGCTTTCCGGCGATGAAAGCCAGGACACCGGGCACATCCAGCACCTCGAAACGCAGATACCAGGGCGAGACGGCCTGTTTGCCGTCGGCTGGTTCCAGCTTTTTCAGGCCAGCGGCCGGCTGGCCGAACACCGGGCTGGGAGTGCCGGAGGCGGCTTCCACAATGTCGGCGATCACGGCGCTGGCAGTGGGAGCCTCGCCCGCGCCGCGGCCGGAAAAGAAGAAAGAGCCCGCCTCGCCCGCATCCACCAGCACGCCATTGGCGGCGCCGGAGACATTGGCCAGGGCCGAACGCGCCCGGACCATGGCGGGATGGACTTTCTGGTCGACTTTCTCGCCGACCTTGCGCGCCACGCCCAGCAGCTTGATGCGGAAGCCGAACTCGGAGGCGAAGGCGATGTCGTCCGGCGTGATGTGGCGAATGCCTTCCACCGCCACGCTGGCAAGATCGGGCGCGGTGCCGAAAGCCAGCGCCGAGAGCAAGGCGAGCTTGTGCGCCGTGTCACCGCCATCCACGTCCAGGGTGGGATCGGCTTCGGCATAGCCTTTTTCCTGCGCCTCCTTCAGCACCTCGGCGAAGCCGCGGCCCGAAGCTTCCATTTCGGTCAGGATGTAATTGCAGGTGCCGTTGAGAATGCCTTTGACCGCATTCACGCCATGGGCGATCAGGTCTTCGCGCAACACCTTGACGATGGGAATGCCGCCGGCGGCCGCGGCCTCGAATTTCAGGGTCACGCCTTTTTCTTCGGCCAGCTTGGCAAGCGCCAGCCCATGCTTGGCCAGCAGGGCCTTGTTGGCCGTCACCACATGCTTGCCATTTGCGAGCGCGGTTTCGACCAGCTGGCGGGCGATGCCTTCATCGCCGCCGATCAGCTCGACCACCACATCGGCATCGCCGGATGCCAGCGACAGCGGATCATCGGTCCAGCCGGTGACGGTGATGCCGCGCGCCTTGTTTTTATCGCGGGCGGAAACGGCAACGATCTTCAATTCGCGTCCGGCGCGGCGGGACAGGTCTTCACCCCGGGCGGCAAGCGCCTTGACCACGCCGGTCCCCACCGTGCCGAGCCCGGCGATCGCGATTCTGCAAGCCCCCGTCGTCATCTCAGAGGATCATTTCGCGGCGGCCAGATTCTTCTTGGCCGGCTTGTCGGCAGGCGGGCGGTTGGTGCCGGCCTGCAGGAACTTCTTCACATTGCGCGCCGCCTGGCGGATGCGATGCTCGTTCTCCACCAGCGCCACGCGCACATAGCCTTCGCCATATTCCCCGAAGCCGATGCCCGGCGACACCGCCACCTTGGCGTGGATCAGAAGGTCCTTGGCGAATTCCATCGAGCCCAGCTCGCGGTATTTCTCCGGCACCGGCGCCCAGGCGAACATGGAGGCTTGCGGCGCGGGAATCTCCCAGCCCGCGGCGGCCATGCTTTTCACCAGCACATCGCGGCGCGATTTGTAGACGGCGCGGATATCGGCCACCACATCCTGCGGCCCATTGAGCGCAGCAGCAGCAGCCACCTGGATGGGCGTGAAGGCGCCATAATCCAGATACGACTTGATGCGAGCCAGCGCCCCGATCAGCTTGTCATTGCCGGCGGCAAAACCCATGCGCCAGCCCGGCATGGAAAAGGTCTTGGACAGAGACTGGAATTCGATCGCGATGTCCTTGGCCCCTTCCACCTGCAGGATGGAGGGCGGCGGCGTATCGCCGAAATAGATGTCGGCATAGGCCAGATCGCTCAGCACCCAGATCTCGTGCTTCTTGGCGAACTTGATGACCTCTTTGTAGAAGTCCAAGTCCACCACCTGCGCGGTCGGATTGCTGGGATAATTCACCACCAGCGCCAATGGCGAGGGCACCGAATGGCGCGTGGCCGTGCCGATCTTGGAGAGATACTCCTCCGGCGAGGTCGCGGGCACGTGGCGGATGGCGGCGCCCGCGATCATGAAGCCGAAGGCGTGGATGGGATAAGCGGGATTGGGCACCAGCACCACATCGCCCGGCGCGGTTATGGCCATGGCGAGATTGGCGAAGCCTTCCTTGGAGCCCAGCGCCGCGATCACCTCGGTGTCGGGGTTCAACTCCACGCCGAAGCGGCGCTTGTAATAGGCGCAATGCGCCTTCCTGAGGCCCTTGATGCCGCGCGAGGCCGAATAGCGGTGCGCCCGCGGATCGCGCGCGGTCTCGCAGAGCTTGTCCACGATATAGTCAGGCGTGGCCATGTCGGGATTGCCCATCCCGAAATCGATGATGTCCTCGCCGCGGGCCCGCGCCTGCGCCTTCAGGCGGTTCACTTCCTCGAAGATGTAAGGCGGCAGCCGCT
>Ga0310811_10005035_pt1 | contig 16647 bp, 17 predicted proteins | sample YCmetagenome_FD_207642 | JGI IMG/M metagenome (GOLD analysis project Ga0310811, IMG submission 207642) | Soil microbial communities from experimental microcosm in Duke University, North Carolina, United States - YC | ecosystem: Engineered > Artificial ecosystem > Soil microcosm > Unclassified ...
CACACCAACACGCTCCGTCATAGTTCGATTGAAGCTTCGCACCTGTTCAACCTGCGACGTATCCATGAAAACCTCCCGCGTTGTTCTATCAATATCTCATATTCTCTGATTATAGTCAGAGAATATGGGCTGACGCAAGCAATCTGGGGATTATGATATTGCAATACGTTTGTCGTGGTGGGGTTAATCTTCGCCAATTGCCAGCAATAAAACCTCAGTAGAGGCACAGTTCCGTTATCACTCCACCGTGCCTCTACTGAGGTTTATCGATGGAGATAAATTTCGCCGTTACATGGGAATAACGTTCGCTTCCAGAAATCGCGTCAATCGTTGCCGTTATCGCCTGCGGAGCGAGGGGAATCGTGTGAGTTCGCAGGCACAGTTCCGTTATCACTCCACCGTGCCTCTACTGAGGTTTATCGATGGAGATAAATTTCGCCGTTACATGGGAATAACGTTTGCCTCCAGGAATCGCGTCAATTTCGTGCGCGTCTCGGCGAGCGGCGAATAGATGACGATCATGAGATCGGGATTGTTGACCACCTGCAATGTGATGTGCTCGAATTCCAGGCGTCCCAGCGTGGCATGCTCTATCATTTTCGGACCTTCCAGCGAGCTGCGTGCATCGTGATGGGGCCACCAGCGACAAAATTCGGGACTGACCTGCTTCAAATCCTCGATTAACTCCTCAAAATAACTATCGCCGGGATAGCGAGCACTGGTGGCGCGAAACTCTGCCAGCGTGCCACGTGCCACCAGCTCCCAGTTGGGACGTTCCCGTAGCTTCGGATTGGTGAAGAGTCGCCAGACCAGATTGCGTTCGTAGAGGGACGATGTTTCCGAAACGTTAAAGATGGCCTCGGCCGCTTTATTCCAGGCCAGATAATCCCATCGTCGCCCCATGACATACGCCGGGGTCGGATCGAGGTCGGCCAACGTCTGGCGGAGCGCGGGGTGAACATACTCTTCCTCGGGGCGCGCCTGTGCGGGGAGCGGTTGCCCGGCGAGCTGAAAAAGATGGCGACGTTCGTTGGGGGTGAGTTTGAGCGCCTGAGCGACACTTTCCAGAATTTGTGCTGAGGGATGCACATCGCGTCCCTGCTCGAGCCAGACGTACCAGGATGTGCCCATGTTGGCGAGTTGCGCTACCTCTTCACGGCGTAGCCCGGGCGTCCGACGACGAATGCCGGGCGGCAAGCCCACATCGGCGGGCGTAAGGCGGGCCCGTCGTGTGCGTAAAAAATCGGCGAGGGCCTGACGGTGCTCACTCTCGTACATCTCAATTGCTCCTTATCCTGGTGTTTACAGACCTATGATCAGGAAACACTGGTCCTGGTATCACGAATAGAGCATACTCAAGTGGAGCACCTGCGTCAAGGTAATATCCATAGAGATTGTGCAGAGTCGCTCTGAATCGGAAAAGTGTCTTTCTTCCATGTTTGTAGAATCGAGGGAGCTATTCATGTCTTTAAAATTTGGTTTGTCCCTGCCACAGGGCTGGACAATGGAGCTGGCGAGCATAAAAGATCCGGTGGAAGCGTACGAAACATTGACGCGGGTCGCGCAGACTGCCGACGAGCTGGGTTTCGAATCCGCCTGGCTGGTCGATCATTTTCATACGATCCCGCATCCAGCGCAGGAAATAACGTTTGAGAGCTGGACCACGACGGCTGCCGTGGCACGCGATACAAAGCGCATTCGCATCGGGCAACTCGTCACGTGCAATGGTTATCGCAATCCCGCTTTGCTCGCGAAGATGGCGAGCACCGTCGATGTCCTGAGTCACGGACGGCTCAATTTCGGTATCGGTGCAGGCTGGTTCGAGCACGAATATCGCGCCTATGGCTATGATTATCCTGATGCGCCCGAGCGTCTGCGTCTCCTGCGCGAGGCGGTGCAGGTCATTCTGGCGATGTGGACCCAGGAAGAGGCGGTCTTTGAGGGCAAACTTTATCAGGTACGCGGGGCAATCAATCAGCCCAAAGGCGTTCAGAAGCCGCATATCCCCCTGCTCATCGGCGGCGGTGGCGAGAAAGTGACGCTCAAACTGGTGGCGCAATATGCCGATGCGTGCAACGTCAACGGCGACCTGGAGACCATCAAGCGGAAGTTTGCTGTGATCAAAGAGCACTGCGAGGCGCTCGGACGCGACTATGAAAGCATTCGTCGCACGGTAACCGCGATGTGCGCGATTGGCAAAACCGACGAGGAGGCGAGAGCAAAAATCCCCGCCGGGCTCATAAATCGTCCCGTCGCAGCGGGCGCGCTGATCGGCACGCCGGATACGATCCGCACACGTCTGCTCGAACTGGAGGAAGCCGGCGTACAGGAAGTGATACTCGGGTTTGCCGAGGTCCCGCAAGCGGATACGCTGCGCTTCTTTGCGGAAGAGTTTATATAAAGTATAACGGAGAAATGAGCGTTGGGAGAATAATAGGTGCGATATATTTTTGCGATTGGAGAGGAATAATATGTAAAATACATCATAAGAGGTAAAATGGTGGATGGGGAACGCGGGCAGGGATAAAGCGCGGCCAATACGGATCAAGCGAAGGTCGAGAGGGCCGGTGGGGGACGCGGGCAGGGATCAACCGCTGCCCCTACCTCTGCGTTTGGGCGAAGGGGACCGGTATCGTTACGGGAGGAATATGAAGTGCAATCCCTTCCTCTCTGTTTCTTCGAGGGTTTTTCATTTGTTCATATTTGTCGTATGGGAGCAACCTCGATATTTCCGCTTTTAAAAATATTTTCGGTATAGAGATAATAAGATCCCAAAAACCGAAAGATTTGAAAGGTGGATAGAAGATGGAACATATTCATCACGAGCGCAAAAATATGCGTTTCCGTGGGTACGATTATACCTTGCAGGGAGCGTATTTTGTCACCATGTGTACCGATCAACGTATTCCCTATTTTCGGGATGCATCCTGCAAAAAGATTGCAGAGCAAACCTGGAAAAATCTTCCTCGACGTTTTCCTTCTCTTCGTCTCGATGTTTTTGCTCTTCTCCCTGATCATATTCATGCTCTTCTCTGGCTGGAACCAATGGGAAAAGATGCACCAAAGTTATGGAATATTATAGGGACATATAAATCTCTGGTGTATCGCAATTGCATTCAGGAATTGCGGCAAAACAGCACCGAGAATATTAGAACAATCTGGCAAAGGGGATATCATGATCGTATTCTGGATTCCGAACACGATCTCGAACGCACTCGCCTCTATATCCTCAATAATCTTGTCAAACACCTTCAAAAAGGCGACTATTCCCCGGAATAAATTGTTTCGAAATGCACCTCGCTCTCGAAAAGATCGAGATGCATCATACAACCGTAGACCGTCAGATGCAATATATCTCGCCATCAGGCAGAGGTAGGGGCAGCGGTTGATCCCTGCCCGCGTCCCCCGCCGGGCTTTTCGGCCATCAGGCAGAGGTAGGGGCAGCGGTTGATCCCTGCCCAGTATCGACCAAATTGGATGCTTGCCTATCTCATCGCGGTATTGATATATTGATTGTATTGTATGAATATCTATCTATCTCTTACCACGTATCGGCTTGCATCCCGCTACATTGAGCGTTCGGCAATTCACTTCGTTTCATCTTATTACACTTCTTTTGAGTTCTATTCTATTCTGTATTGCTCGTTCAATCTATTTAAACTGTAATCCGCTAAAAAACTCATGCTCGTTTTATCCTTGTGCTAGACGTTTCGTGGCGCTTTTTTCATTCTGGGTGGGGATACCTTTTTTTGTGCATTTCTCTACAAATTTTTTATCCACCCATTTCTCCCCTTTTGCTTGCTTTTCTGCCTGCTTCTCTGCTATTCTACGGAGTTGAAGGAGGTCCGAAATACCTCCCTCAATCTCGACTCACGTAGGAGTTGGGACAAAAAAAGTCCGCTACAACCTTTCAGTTTAATCTCTCTCTGGACGTGGGTCAATCTCTTCCAACCTGATAGAGGTGTTTTGACATGGAAAGAGATGAATAGTATTGTGGTGAGTGTGTAAAATGGAGGTAGAGTGAAATGAAGGAGACCAAGGAAGTAGTACGTGATGATTGTGGGGAGAAGGTGGCGAAACTAGAACAACGTGTCAGCAAGCTCGAGGAAGAAATGGTGTTTCCTCTGATGGGGTTACAGGTGCTGACCACAAAGGAAGTTGCAAAGATACTCAAAGTCAGTGAATATACGGTGATAACCCTCACGGTCAATGGGTATCTCATGGGGAAATATGTGGTCACAAGGGAAGGGCAACGAGGAACGTATCGATATACGGTTGACAGCGTACGGGACTATTTAAATAGTCCCAATACGCTGGAGATACAGATGGAAGGGGGAATGCGGAGGAAGAAAAATACTAGACAACAGGATATTGCCCAGTAGCACCCAGACCTGGGTAAAAAAAGAGGAGGGCACCTGTCCCTCCTCTCCAAAGTAAGCACCTGGAGGGCAAACGGGAAGAAACGTCATCCCTTCATTTTTTTCCTCACCTGCCAACGACAACCACACCTGTCCCGTGCCCTGATTGATAGCAACGACAACCAGTCCGCTACTGGCCTGAATATCCTGCGCTCATTTTTAGCGTTCTCAGTCTGTTATTTCCATTCACTAACGAACAGCTCCTACACATGCAGCGAATTAGGGGGGAAATGGTGTTGAGGAGATTGAAACAATGTTGAAAGTGAGATAACAGCGTATCCTACCTCGGATCCTGAAGAGACAAGAGCAAAAGAAAAAGTACTTTTGTGAGAAGTACCTTTTCAGATGCCATATGACCGAAAACATAATTTTTTTGCTACAGACATGATACCAACCTTTATAGCCGTTGTCAAGCCAGTAACGAAAGAAAGAGCAAGAATGATGCAACGTGTAGTAGATGGGCTAAAAGAACCTTGCATGGCAGAGCAGGTTGTGTTGATTCGTCCCTGTTTCATGCGTATCTGTGATTCAGATGCATGTAGAGCGGCTGTCTACAATCATCTCCTTTACTGGATTGGACGTAAGCTGGCACATATCCCGCCGCGTCAGGAGGGCACTGTTGCGTTAGAAAGCGTGACGTTCTGGAAGACGTATGAGGCGCTTGCAAAGAATCTTGCGGGCTCCTGGGGTGTGAGTAAGGTGCGCCAGGAGATTAAAAAACTTGTGGCCGATGGGCTTATCGGCCAGAAAAATAGTCGAACCTCTGATCGCACAAAACATTATTTCTTTGCTCGCGAGCAAGGGGAAATGTTGCAAGCTCGTTGTGAGCAGGCCGGGATATGCCTGCTGCACCTGGATCTCCCGTTTGAAATTGTCCATTTGCTAAAAGTGGCGATTGCATTTGACAAAAATGCTGCTTGCAATTGCCCGCACGAGCAGATGCAATCGCTGGAAAGTACAGGTTGTAATACAAAGATTACTTCAAAGATGCACGATCACAAAGATGTATCATTGAGTGATGTTGCTTTTGCAACACTCACTCCTCCCACTCCATCTACTGATGAAGCCAATGCTGCCATCCTGATAGCGCAGAAGCGTACGCGAAAAGTTCCTGAAACCGTTCTGACGCTCGAGCAGGAAGCAAGGGTGAGGGCGTTGCACCAGCGCTTAAATGAGTTGCGTAAGTATCCTCTCCGGGCAGGCGTGGCTATTCAGGAAAATAAGGATCTGCGCAAACTGGTGCGCGATTTTACGGATGAGCAAATTGATGATGTGCTCCATCACTTGCTCACCAGCCCTTTTTTGAAATGGAGCAAAGCGGAGAATAAATACAAGATTACCGGCACTATTCTTCTCTCCGAAATCGGTCCTTTCCTGCGCAACCAGGAAGAGGAGCAGGCGAAAAAAGAGGCCGCACAAACGCGCAAAACGCCGCCGCCTGTGGTCGCTATCCCGCTGTTCACGCCCGAGAATACGGTGGTCGTGCGCGGCCTCAAGCCAAGCCAGGAGACGCTGGATCGGCGTGCGATGCAAAAACGTTTTCTGGAACAATCCACCAGAAAAAAGCTGTAGGAGGAGGATATCTGCTATGACCACGACGACAGAGAAATTATTGCCGCATAACATCGAGGCTGAAGAGTGCGTGCTGGGTAGCCTCTTGCTCGATCCGGATTGTTTCGCTGAGATCGCTGACCGCATCCTGCCCGAGCATTTTTATCGTAACGCGCACCGTCTCATCTTCGAGACCATCCTGCTTCTCCAGCGCCGCCATATTACGCCTGATATTGTGAGCGTGGTTGACGAGCTGCTGCGGAGCGGACAACTGGCCGATGCGGGCGATGCGGTGGCGATCAGTCGCCTGCCTTTCTGCGTCCCGACGAGCGCGAATGTTGCTCATTACGCCGCCATCGTGATGCGCACGGCGCTCAATCGTCGCCTGATCCATGTTGCCGGACAGATTGCCGCGCTCGCTTACCATGAAGATCCCGATTCGCTTGAGCAGGCGGAGAAGATGCTGTTTGCGCTCCATGATACGTCTGCTTCGCCGGACTTTTTAGGCATGCCCACGCTGATGCGCGAGTATATGGATGAGCTGGGATATCTCAATGAGCATAAGGGCCAGCTGGTCGGTATTCCCACAGGCTATGACGATCTGGACAATCTGCTTGGTGGTCTGCAACGTTCGGAACTGATCTTGCTGGCTTCCAGGCCGAGTATGGGGAAGACGGCTCTGTCTCTCTGCTTCGCCTATAATGCAGCGGTGCGCGGCCACAAAGTTGCGCTCTTTTCGCTGGAGATGGGGCGCAAACTGCTGGCCCGTCGCTATATGGCGATGACGGCGAAGATAGATATGCAGCGGCTGCGTTCGGGTTGGATTGAGGATGGGGAGTGGGAGCGCATTCTGACCGCTTCTGCCGATCTCTCGTGCTTGCCGATCTTCATTAATGATACGGCGGGCAATCCCGTCGCTTCCATGCGTAGCCAGCTCCGGCGTCTCGTGGCCGCGCATGGGACGCTTGACGAGGTGATTGTCGATTATGTGGGTTTGATTGATCCTGATTCCGTGGCTGAGAAGCGCAATACAGCGGTACAGCAGCTTGATATCATCTCTCGTGGCCTCAAGTCGCTGGCCAAAGAGTTTGCGGTCCCGGTCGTGACGCTGGCGCAGCTCTCGCGTGCGGTGGAGAGCAGGCCGGATAAGCGTCCGCAGCTTTCCGATCTCAGGGATTCGGGCTCGCTTGAGCAAAATGCGGATGTGGTGATGTTTCTCTATCGCGACGATTACTACCGCCAGCGTGAGGCGAGCGAGAAAGATGCTGCGCCTTTTCTCCCGGACAATATCGCGCAAATTCTCGTTGCCAAACATCGCAACGGCCCGATTGGTGAGGAGCTGCTCTACTTCCATCCGCAGCACAACCTGTTTTATCCGATTACCTACGTCGAGGAGACAGGGTGACCCTTTATGGGGATAATGGGAGGGCAAAGAAGAAGGTTGCTCCTTTGCCCTCTTCACTCTCCATCCAGATTTTTCCGTGATGCTGTTTGACGATCTCATATACTATGTACAATCCAATGCCGAGACCTGGATATTTTCGGCTGGATACTTCTATTGAGCGGTAATATTGTTCGAAGAGATGCGATTGCGCTTCCTGGCTGATGCCTATCCCATAATCCTGTATGCTGACAACGACTTGTGAGGCATCAGAGATAACGCGAATATCAATCACTTTTGCCTCTGGTGAATATTTGATGGCATTCGAGAGTAGGTTCACGAGTACCTGTTCTAAGCGATCGGGGTCAGCATTGATGGTGGCTGTGGTTTCACAGGAAAGATGCAAGGTATGTGTTGTTGTACTGTGTTGTACTTTATGAATGATGCTGCGTACGAGTTCACAAACGTCACAGGATGTAAAGGTCAATGTGAGACGACCAGCTTTTACCCTGGACATGTCAAGTAAATCGCCTACCAGATGGATAAAGCGTTGCAATTGAGATTCAAGCATTTCAATGGTCATACTATACTTATTATTCTGGCCCAGATTGCGTTGAAGAAAGGTCACGAGAAGTTGCATAGAGGTAAGAGGCGTATTGAGTTCATGTGCGGTCATGGAAAGAAAGAGATCCTGGCGTTCCCTGACCTCGCTTAAAGCCTGCTCATTGCGTTTTTGTTTGTCAATGTTGGTTGCCGTAGAAAGCCAACCCTGGAAATGTCCATCTTTTTTCCACAGAGGAACAGAATGCATGAGATGCCAGAGATAGACGCCGTCGTAGTGCCTGAAACGGATTTCGCCTACATACTCGCTTCGTCTCTCGAGAGTATCTCTATAGGATTTGGAGTCATCTGGATGCATCCATGAGCCGACAGGCTGTGTTTTCAGTTTTTCGAGACTCATACCACTGAAAGTAGTCCATGTTTTATTGAAAAGTTGAGCTTCCAGGTGCTCATTTCTCGTCCATACTAACAGGGGCATGGCATCAGCAAGCGTCATATAGTTCTCGCGCAATTGAATGTTTAGCTGTTCAATTTCCTGGATCATTGCGTTTGCGCGTCTGGTATTAGCAAGCGTGGAGCGTATCTTTGGGAGAAGGGATGGCAGCATGAACGCTGTGCCAAGTGAGATAATAGCGGTTAAGAGCTTAATAGAGCCAGCCAACCAGTATACTGGTGCCCATAATGTAGTAATGACTTCGACGAAATGCGTTGCTCCACAACAAATAATAAATGCACCAAAAGCTATAAAAATGGATTGAAAAGGTAATTGTAGTGAATATATGCTGAAGAGAAGGACGGCAGAAATAAATACATAAGCCAATCCTATCAGGGTATCCGAAATAACATGGAGCATAATAAGCGATGGAAGCCAGTTATAACACTCTGCATGCAGTTGAAAAAGACCTGCATAGAGTAAGTCTCTACTGAAAGTAATTGCAAGAAGCACAAACGCAAGCACAATCATACCTGCTAACCCATAGCGATTCAAGAGAGAGATGTGACGTATCATACTCTGCCTTTCAAATATATGGGACTGTGTCACTGAGATCACTATGTCGTCACGATGTGATGGATTTCTTCCAGGAGTCTATCCGAGAAGACGAACGGTTTGATCATGAAATCGCGGATGATGCCCTTGCTCTGCATCTCTTTTAATTCATCAACAATGCCGGTCATGGCTGTCATGACAAAGATGGCATAGTTTTTTTGCAGACCCTTCTCTTTAAGGGTCTTGAGAAATGCCAGCCCATCTATCGGGGTCATCATAATGTCAAGAAGGATAACCTTAGGCTTGACAATGCCAAGCTTTTTCAAGGCATCACCACCATCACTTGCTGTTTCTACCTGATACCCTTCACCCATTAGAAGAAGCCGAAGAGAATTCCTGATGGGCTCGTCATCATCGACGACCATGATCATACCGATACTCCTTTATCAACAGGCAAGGAAAATGAGAAGGTTGATCCTTTGCCCTCTTCACTCTCTACCCAGATTTTCCCGTTGTGCCGTCGCACAATCTCTGCCGCAATATAGAGGCCGATACCAAGCCCGGCGTACTTTTTGTGTTCATCATCGACGAGACGATAATATTGTTCAAATATATGAGGCTGGTACTCTCTGGCAATGCCGATACCATAATCGCGGACGCTGATAATGACGGAATCTGCTGCACGAGAGATGCTTACTTCTATGTCTTTTGCTTCAGGGGAGTATTTTATGCCGTTAGTGAGCAGATTAGTGAGCACTTGTCCGATGCGATCTCTATCCGCATAGATGTGTTGTTTTCCCTTGCCATGGATGCTAATGGTATGTGTACTCACGGTTTTTTGCAGCATGTTTACGATATCTCGTACGAGTTCGCCGATCTCAAAATCGCTGAATGAAAATGAGAGGTGTCCATCGTTCGTGCGTGAGATATCCAGCAAATCACCGATCAGGCGGTTGAGTCGTGTGATTTGATTGGTCATCTCTGCCAGACCTTCTTGTGTCGCTTCAATTGTCATCTTTTTCTTTTCTAATATGGGGGAGTACAGACGGATGAGATTGCGCGAAAACATCTGTGTGGTGGCTTGTATGCTTGCAAGAGGCGTGCGCAGTTCATGGCTTGCCATAGAGAGAAAGGTATTGTAGCGTTTTTGCTGTTCGTATAATGATTTGAGTTCGTTCTCAGCTCGTTTCTGCGCGGTCATATCGCGGATAGCGGCGATGACATGGAGCTTATTTTCCAGCATGAGCGGTCGCAAGCTGATATCGACTGGGAATTCTGTTTTATCCTGGCGCAATCCAAAGAGTTGTAAGCCAATCCCCATGGGGCGCTGACGACTATCGGCAAAAAAATGCTCTCGGTGCGACACGTGAATCTTGCGGAAACATTCGGGCAGTAACATCTCCACATGTTGACCGAGCAGTTCTAACTGCGAGTAGCCAAAAATGCGTTCCATCTGTGTATTGATCACGATGATAGTTCCTGTCTGGTCAATGATAAGCAGGGCATCGGGAGAGATGTCAAAGAATTGCAGGAAATCTTTTGATATACTGTATATATTCGTTGATATAGGGATTGCATCTTCCACGTGTACCTCTAATGCTTAAAGAAAAAATCTGCTAGAGCGATAACTATTCCTATTATTCCTACAGATGATCCTACGCGCAACCAGAGCCTTTCTACATTGCCAATTGCTCTTAGCTCCTGTGAGCGTATTGCTTTTCCGAGATCACTAAATTTTTGCTCAAGTATACTTATCTGGTTTTGTATGGTATTCACACGTAGCTCCAGGATATCTCGTGGTACAAAGCCCATTGCAATGTCTCGCCTGAATTGTTCAAAAGCAATGCGAAGCTCTCTGATATCTTCTGTAAGTGGTTTGAAGTTTTCATAGAGAAGATTGGTTTCTGGATGGTCCGCTTCTTTGGGATCATTGTCGTCATTGCTGTTGTCGTCATTTGTATGGGACATTAGTCTCTCTCTTTCTGGGCTTTGCCTTTTTTCGTCCTCTTCTTGAAAGAATGTCCTGGAGTTCATACTCATACCTGTTTTCTCCGTAAATTATGAATCTGTTTTGACGGTTTTTAAGATGTAGAGATGAAAGCAATATCTCTTTCTATTATGCTGGAGAATCTCTTTATCAAATGCATATATATGTATAAAATAAGTATACACTGTTGTTTCTATTTGCCTGAGATCTGGCATGTGTGCAATTTGTAAGCTGCTAGAAATACTATTTATGCTTTTTTTCTTGTTATTTGTGCAGATTTCCAAATAGAGCAGAATGACGCTATGTTTGGATGTATTGTTTATACTGAATATGTGTTACCAGTCGATCATAGCGAAGTAGTGGTGTTTCGTTGATGACGGTACCTTTGCAAGCTTCTCTCACAGCGTTCCAGCCAGCCAGACGAAGACCTGCTCCTCCTTCGCCTGGCACTGACACCCATGAATTTGTGTTGAAAATGTATCTATATTCATGGATCTAACTCCAGGTTTGTCTTAATGAAAGACGATAGATTTTCTTCATCTTTGTAGAAATAAATTTCTCCTGTATGACGTGCATCGCCGCTATTGCTTTTGCGTGTTTCGAAAAATCTAAATATAAACGAGATAGGTTTTGAAATCGTAAAAAAAGAAGAAAAGGAGAAAAGCTTGAGGATATGATAGATATTCCTGGGAATAGCGTTACTGCCGATTCTCCTCATTTCAATCCATTGATTGGGATCGCAAGCGATATAAGAGGTAAAGGATGCAACACGAAGTAGAATCTGTGATACTTCTTCGCATTAGCAATGTGGAGCAACAGTTGAAATTGCTACAGGAGCAACTCAAATCCTATGTTCCGATGCGAGAAAATGAGTTGCAACTACAAAGCATACAGGGTACGGTTTCACGTATTGAGCACGATGTAATTGATGTGAAGTTACGGGTAGAGTCTCAGGAGAAAGAAACAAGAGAGCATGAAGAGGAACAGCGTGAATCACAAGCCGCTTTACAAATCAAAGTATTATGGGGTGTCGTCTCCCTCGTGATCGTAAGCGGAGCGACCATTTTTACAGGTTATATCTTACACTTCTTTCATTAGCGGAGTAGGAGGATATTTTGAAAGCAAAAACACTCTTGCTTATGGCGCTGGCTGTCACTCTCTTCCTGCTCATAGCTCTGGTGGGGTTTGAAATACTTCCCATGACAGCGGGTAATGATGATTTTGTGGTCCTTCAGCAGGCGAATTTGCAGATCGTACGAGTTCAGTTACTTGCAAAAGATGTGCTCGTCCTTGCCTATCGTCCAGATCTCTACCGTACCCAGGCTGTGAATGAGTTGCAAACGGTTTTGCCCAGTTTTCGCAGCGTACAACCAGCACTACTCAATGGTAATCCTTCTCTTGGTTTGCCTGGTAATCCGTCTGATAGTGTCCAGGCCTTCTTAAGTATTGGGCAATCAGACTATACAGCGATTGTCGCTGCGGTAGATAATATCCTCCTACATCCTGGCAATAGCCCTGATATAGTACAGGTCAATATCGTACTTCAGCATGAACGTGCCTATACCACCGCGATGTATCAGGTGGCGGCTTTACTTCAAGGGGAGGCTGAAGTGAGGAAGATGCAACTGTTTATCATCAAAATAGCGCTGACCGGAGTCATTGCGTTGCTGGTCGTGTTAAAATATCTCCTCTTCACGAAAAATGTAGTGAGGGAGCAGGTAGAACAAGTAAGGAATCAAGAAGATAGAATCAGAAATCAAGAAGATAGAATCAGGAATGAAGCAAACAGAATCCAGAATACAGCTGATAGCGCCAAGGATTCAGCAAACAGAATCCAGAATACAGCTGATAGCGCCAGGAATACAGCTGACAGTATCCAGAATACAGCTGACAGTATCCAGAATACAGCTGACAGTATCCGGAATAAAGTAGATAATATATGAGAAAGGAAAGGAAAATTTCATGGGTACAAACGAGATCGGTGTTCTTTCAATACAAAACAACAATTTTTTTTCACATAGAAATGGTTATAAAGCCAAATGGCTCATTCTACATGGAACGGCTGGTGGTGAGTCTGCGCAAGGGGTAGCGAACTATTTTCAAACGACACAGGGCACAGGGAATCCGGTAACCTCGCATTATGTGATTGGACAGGATGGGACAGTTGTGCAGTGTTGTAGTGAAGAAGATGGAGCGTACGCCAATGGTATTTTGAGCAATGGGCATGACGCGTGGTGGTCTAACGTGCCGAATCCCAATCTGGTTACGATCTCGATTGAACATGTCAAACGCTCAACCGACAATAGTAATGCCCTTACACCCGCTCAACAGGCTGCAAGTTTCAAACTCATCAAACATATCTGTGAGCGGCAGGGTATTCCGAAGCGTTTTGCGGACAAGGACGGGGGCATCACCGGCCATTTTTCGCTCGATCCTGTCTCACGCCGCCACTGTCCCGGCTCGTACCCATGGGATGCGCTCTGGGCTTTTCTCAAAGGAACCGATACACAGAAAGGTACTACTATGGCAGTTCCTCACGGCTGGCAAGACAACGGAACCATACTCACCGCGCCGAATGGTGTCCGTGTACAGCGTGGCTTTCGCGAGTATGTGCTCAAAAACTCCTGGGACTCGGACAATTGGCCGCTGCAAGCTGAAATGGGGGCCACACAGTTAGAACTGTCCAATCCCTCGCTTGGGGCTGGCACACGACAATTATTCCGCAAGGCGTTGCTGGAATTTACGCCTTCCAGGGGCGTTTTTGAAGCATGGATCGGTGCTGAGCTTTATGCTCATCAACTGGTTCTGGCTACGCTGCAATCTCAACTGCTTCAGGCTCAAGTGAAACTCCAGCAACATGGCAGACCTTCGTAGTTCTGCTGCTCATAAGGATAACAGAATGATGACTTCGGCACCGCTTACTTCAGCGCAGAAGCTTGCTCTGAAAGGTTTTCTCTCTTTGCTGGCAAGTGCACTTGTGGTAACGCTCAGTGCGGTTTACCAGTATTATGCTGCTGGCAATGTCTCGGTCAGCGCGCTTTTGAACTTTGCGCTCCTGACATTTTTTATTACCTTTGGCAAAGCGTTACATGATCATATTCCTCCTCAAGCTCGAGAGGCCATTCAATCAGCCCAGGAGACTGTACAAAATGCTCAGGAGAGTGTACGGAAGGCTCAGGAGACCACGCAAACGGTGACCTCCAGCATTGTACCAGCGATCCAACAAAGCCAGGAGGCAGTACAGAAGGTGCAAGAGACCACGCAAGCGATGGCCTCCAACATTGTACCAGCGATCCAACAAAGCCAGAAAGTTGTACAGAAAGTGCAGGAGATCACGCAAGGGATCGCCTCCAGCATTGTGCCAGTGCTCCAACAAAGTCAGGGAGCAGCAGACACCACTCAGACTTCTACAGCTACTGTCGCGCCTGTGGGCCAGCCGGGTCAGGGGATTGTTGTGCCGCAAGGGCTATCAAGTCCGCTTATCGTGATACAATTGGCTCCCGGCTCATCTCTTGCATCCTCTGCGCTCACCCCTGATGCTACAGGCCAGGTAACAACAGAGACACTCGTTTAAGGTGATACTGCTATACTGAAAGTAATGAAGATGATAGAAGCAATGCCCGGAAGCAACCTCGAATTCTACCTTTCCCAATGTATCATCTTCTCGAAAGGACGCGGCATGCCTCGCCGAGTCCTTTTTTTATGGAACAAAACTCTTCTTATGGATCATCTTCTCGAAAGTATCCAGTATACCGCACTGAGTCCTTTTTTTGTGGAATGAATCTCGTAGAACCATCTGAAGGCGTAAGAGATATTTGGAACGTTGATTATACTAATGGAGTGTGGGGAAGATTCATCTGGAAGGCGTCAAAACGAACATGCATGTGAAGCTTTCGATTGATCAATGTGTGGCTTGTGGAGCATGGCAAGAAATAAGCGATTCAGGATAGGATGGAGGCAGTATTCATGTCGATTTGCGCGTTTTACTATGGTCAGTCTGTTTCAGATGTTGATGCCCTTACCCATTCAGCGGATGTAAAATATATTGTATTAAATAATGGCTATAGTCCTACCCATAGTTCCACTATTCAGGCTATCGTAGATCGCGCTCATGCGAACCAGACCGCTGTTCTCGGCTATGTTGATAGCGGTAGCGCGAATATGCCCACGCATCCCCCTTATCATCCCTCTGATTTGCTCTCGGGTCCCTGTGGTAGTGGCTCATATACGGGTTGTACCTGTTCTGTGATCACGCGTGCGGCCTCAAAGCCCATTGTCAATGAGGCAGGAGGGTACTGGAATCATCGCGTCTATGATAGCGCTGATTTTGATCTTTCGAAGAACAGTTTCTATAGCTGGTATTTTCCCTATACGTATTGCGGCGGCACAACCAAATATAACTTGCGCAAGCAGTCTCTCGCTACCACTGGTGCCAGTTGCGCAACACTGTATGGGTACATGAAAGATCATGTGGACAACTGGCTCAGGCCCAAAGGTGGATCTGGCTATGGAGCTGATGGGATCATGTTTGATAATTGTTATGCCGGTTCGTACAATGATAAGCCCAGAACGTCCGATAGCCGCTATGCCTGGTACAAAAAGGTTTGTAGTGATGTCCACAAGCGCTATCCCGGTTCTGTTGTCTTGCTGAATAATGGCAATAGTGCGCCTCCACAATGGTGGTTTACATTAGAAGCTGGCGATCCTTTCTTTGATCTGATGAACATTGGTGAGGTTCCTTATAACGGCACGGAAACGAATTACCCGCCTAACTATGGTCCGGGAGGCAAATTCCCTGCCTATGTTATGAATAAGGCCTACCAGAAGCACTTTGTCTCTGTGCTGCACGGAGCAAAAGGCATCAGTGCCGCGCATACACAGAACTGGTATAAGGCGTGCAAGGCGAGTGGGATTGAGTACGGGTTTATCTCGACGGGAAGCTATGGTAGTTTTAGTCTCAAGCCGACAAATTTGCCCGACCAGTTTGCGGCGGTCAAGCCTTGAGCATACGCTTTTACTGACTGTACTTATTCTATCTGTTGCTGTCACCTGACTATTCATCGAATACATATTCACTCGTCCTCCGTTCTGGTCTTCCGTTGGGGATGGTAGTTTTCAAAAGAGCTACCATCCCCTTCTTTGTACTCCTATCTCAATTGTAAGCGCTTGCTCTGTCTGTGTATAATAAGCGACATATTATGATGAATCAGCAGGGGGAACGATGGATGCAGCACAGACAGGGGATGGGCGTCTGTACGCAGCCGACCGACGGCGTCGATTGGTAGAAATGCTCAAAGCACGAGAATATTGTTCCATACATGAGATGAGTCAGGCGCTTGGTATCTCGATGATGACCGTGCGCCGTGATCTGCATGTGCTGGCGAAAGAGCAGGTGGTCCAGCTCTTGCACGGAGGCGCGCGTCTGACCGTGCAGGCCCAGATTGAGCCGACGATTGGCATTCGCCTGCACGAACGTCAGCGCCAGAAAGAGGCCATCGGCGCATTAGCCGCGCATCTGTTTATCCAGGCAGGCGACGTTATCGGTATCGATGGTGGCAGTACCGTGGTGCATGTGGCGCACAATCTGCCCGACGTGCCGTTGACCGTCGTGACCAATTCGCTCACGACAGCAAATGTGGTCGCTGAATACGAACATTGCAATCTCCAGATGCTCGGTGGCACGTTCCTGCGCGAATCGTCCATCTTTACGGGCACACAAACTGTTGCGGCGCTTCAGGAATTACGCCTGCATAAGCTCTTC
>Ga0310811_10005036_pt1 | contig 16645 bp, 13 predicted proteins | sample YCmetagenome_FD_207642 | JGI IMG/M metagenome (GOLD analysis project Ga0310811, IMG submission 207642) | Soil microbial communities from experimental microcosm in Duke University, North Carolina, United States - YC | ecosystem: Engineered > Artificial ecosystem > Soil microcosm > Unclassified ...
CCCACGTGGTGCTCGCCGTGCAGCGGCAGGCTCACCCGGGCCTGCCCGTGCGGTGTCACCAGGTCGAAAGAAGCCCTGGCCTGCTCGTCCAGCGTGATGTCCGCGGCGCGGATCGACGCGGCCGGGTTCTCTCCGACGCCCACGACGCGTGCCTTCGTGCGCCCGTCCATCGCGGCCACCAGCGGGTCGTCCACGTTGAGCACGGCCACGCCGTGCTCGGGCAGCGCCTCGACCAGTTCGCCCTTGGCCTTCGCGATGGCCTCCCGCGAGCCGAACTCGCCGACGTGCGCGCTCCCGACGTTGAGGACGACCCCGATCCCGGGTGGCGCGATCTCGGCCAGCTCGGCGATGTGACCGGGGCCGCGGGCCGACATCTCCAGCACCAGGTGCCGGGTGTCGCTGCCGGCACGCAGCGCGGTCCACGGGTGGCCGAGTTCGTTGTTGAACGAGCCGGGCGGCGCCACCGTGGGGCCCAGCGGTTCCAGCAGCTGGGCGATCAGGTCCTTGGTGGACGTCTTGCCGGACGAGCCGGTGACACCCACGACGATCAGCCCGCGGCGGCTCAGCTCGGTCACCACGTGCCGCGCCAGCCGGCCGAGCGCGGCCAGCACGGCCGCGCCGGACCCGTCCGCGTCGCCGGTCAGCGCGACCGAACGGTCGTGTGCCGTTCCGGGCGGCAGCGGCGGCACCACGACCGCGGGCACGCCGACCTCGCGGGCGGCCAGCACCCCGGCCGCGCCGGCCGCCACCGCACGCGCGGCGAAGGCATGGCCGTCGACCTGTTCGCCGGGCAGCGCCACGAACAGCCCGCCCGGGGTGAGCCGGCGCGAGTCGAACTCGACCGTGCCGGTGACGGTCGGTGTCCCATCGGTGGCGTCCAGCCGCCCCCCGACGATGTCGGCGATCTCCGCCAAGGTGAGCGAGATCAAACGTCCTCTCCTGTACCGGCGGCGGCCGGCTCACGCGGTGCTCTTCGCACGGGCCGCCACCTCGTTTCGCGTCTCACGGATGTCCTTCGAGCCGGTCGCGGATCGCGGCCTGCAGCTCGTCCCGATCGGAGAAGGGGTGGACCACACCGGCCACCTCCTGCCCCGTCTCATGTCCCTTGCCGGCGATCAGCACCACGTCGCCGGGCTTGGCCAGCTCCACCGCCTTGCCGATGGCGGCCCGCCGGTCGGCGATCTCCAGCACCTGGCCGCCCGCGGTGCCCGCGGACCGGGCCCCGCTCAGCATGGCCGCCCGGATCAGTGCCGGATCCTCCGAGCGCGGATTGTCGTCGGTGACGATCAGCACCTCGCTGCGGCGCACCGCGGCCTCGCCCATCAGCGGCCGCTTGCCGGTGTCGCGATCGCCGCCGCAGCCGAGCACGGTGATCACGCGTCCTTCGGCGCGGGCGCGCAGCGCGTCCAGCGCCTGCGTGACGGCCGCCGGCTTGTGCGCGTAGTCCACCACGGCGGCGAAGTCCTGGCCGAGGTAGACCCGTTCCATCCGGCCCGGCACCTCGACGGTCGCCAGCCCGGTGACGATCTCCGCCAACTCGACACCGGTGGCGTCCAGCATCGCCGCCGCGAGCACCGCGTTGGCGACGTTGAACTCGCCGGGCATCGGCAGCGTCGCCCGTGCCGTGCGCCCGCCGGGGCCGTGCAGCGTGAACGACATCTCGCCGGTCGGCGTGCTGTCGAGGTCACTGGCCGTCCAGACGGCGTCGGTGCCCGGCTCGGTGGACACCGTGATGGTCTGCGGGGTCACCAGCGCCTGGCCCCAGGCGCTGTCCACCACGACGACCTCGGTGGTGGACCGGCCGTCGAACAGCAGCGACTTGGCGGCGAAGTACTCCTCCATGTCGCGGTGGAAGTCGAGATGGTCCTGGGAAAGGTTGGTGAACGCGCCGACCGCGAACCGGGTCCCGTTCACCCGTCCGAGCGCCAGCGCGTGGCTGGACACCTCCATCGACGCGTGCGTGACGCCCTGCTCGACCATCACCGCGAACAGCGCCTGCAGATCCGGCGCCTCGGGTGTGGTGAACGCGCTGGCCAGCCGCTCCCCCGCGATGCGGGTTTCCACGGTCCCGATCAGGCCGGTCGTCCGGCCGGCGGCACGCAGCCCCGACTCCACCAGGTAGGAGGTGGTCGTCTTGCCCGCTGTCCCGGTCACGCCGAGGACCGCCAGCTCCAGCGAGGGCTCGCCGTAGATCCAGGCGGCGACCGAACCCAGCACGCCCCGCGGTTCGGCGTGCACCAGCACCGGCACGCGCCCGTCACGCAGCCCGGGGCGTTGCGCGCCCTCCTCGTCGGTGAGCACCGCCGTGGCCCCGGAGGAGATCGCTTCGGCCGCGAAGTCGGCGCCGTGCGACCGCGCGCCGGGCAGTGCCGCGAACAGGTCACCGGGCAGCACCTGCTGGGCACGCAACGTCACCCCGGTCACCGCCAGCTCGGGGTGGTGCACGTCGGCGATCAGCCGGGCGTCCGCGCGGGCCACCAGGGTGGTCAGTGGGACCGGTTCGATCCGCCGCGGTCGCACGGGCGCGTGCGTGGGTTTCGCCGGGCTGTCCGGGACCTGCCCCCCGGAGGCGGCGGGCCCGTCCTTGTTGACAGACACGGGCGGAAGGTTACCCACGCGCCATACCCGCACCGGCAGGCGGTATGGCCTGTGGAACGAAAGTGATCGAGCATGATAAAGGAACCGGAACCGGTGATTTGTGTACTGCGTGGGAATCGGGAGTACGGCGCTCATTGCCGAACACCGCACTCCCCCCGAACCCGCCGGGGCGGGCCGGGGCCCCGTTGATCAGGGCATGACCAGCTGAACGTACGGGGAGGGACCGTTCGAAAGCGGAATCTGGTAACGCTGGGCCAGATAGGAGGCGATCTCGTGGAACAGCGGCCCCGCGGAATCTCCCACCACCGGCAATGTGGTGTCGGGCGAGTCCAGCCGGATGCCGACCACGAACCGTGGATTGTCCGCCGGAAGAATACCCGCGAAGGTGATGTTGTAGAGCGAGTCGCTGTAAGCGCCGGTCGCCGGATTCACCTGCTGCGCCGTACCCGTCTTTCCGGAGATCTGATAACCCTCCAGCGCCGCCGATGGTGCGGTGCCGCTGTTGCCCGTCGTCTTCCCTTTCTGGGTGACCGCCCGCAGCATGTTCCGCACCGTCTCCGCGGTCTGCGGGCTCACCACCCGGACGGTCTGGGGCGGCGGCGCCGGAATGACCGTGCCGTCCGGCTTGACCTGGTCCTTGATGATGCTCGGTGCCACCCGCAGCCCGTTGTTCGCGATCGCCTGGTACATCCCGGCCATCTGCACGACCGTCATCGACAGGCCCTGGCCGATCGGCAGGTTGCCGAAGGTGCTGGCGCTCCACTGGTCGCGGGCCGGGACGTAGCCGCGGCTCTCCCCGGGCAGGTTGAGGCCGGTCGCCTGACCGACCCCGAACTTCTGCAGCATGGCCATGTACTGGTCCGGGCCCAGTCGCTGCGCCAGCTCCAGCGTGCCGACGTTCGACGACTTGGCGAAGATCCCGGTGACCGAGTAGTTCTGCGTCCCGTGCACCCACGCGTCGTGCACCGTCCGGTCGGCGATCTGGATCGAGCCGGGCACCTGGACCACCGAGGTCGGTGTGACCATGCCCGAGTTGATCGCCGCGGTCGCGGTCACGATCTTGAACACCGAACCGGGCTCGTACGGGGTGCTCACCGCCATGTCGTTCATCAGGGCCGCGGTGTAGGTGCTCGGATCGTTCGGGTTGAACGTCTTGTCGTCGGCCAGCGCGTAGATCTGACCGGTCTTCGCGTCCATGACCACGGCCTGGCCGTCCTTGGCGTGCGACTGCGCCACGTAGTCGGCTAGTTCGTTCTGCAGCATGTACTGGACGTCCGAATCGAGCGTCAACACCACGTTGTTGCCCGGTATGGCGGGCTGCACGTCCCGTTCGGTGCCCGGGATGACGACGCTGTTGTCGCCTTCCGCGGTGTCCGCGATCTCCTGCCCCGGCGTGCCGGCGAGCTCGGAGTCGTAGGACAGTTCGAGTCCGTCGATGCCGTGCAGGGCGTGCTTGGAGACGTCCGGATCGTCGGTCCGCCAGTTCGCCAGCCCGATGACGTTGGAGGCCAGCGTGCCCCCGGGGTACTCGCGGGCGGCCTGCACCTCGGCGCCGATCTCCGGGAACTGCTTGGTGATCTCGTCGGCGACGGACGGCTCGACGTCCTTGACCAGGTAGGTGAAGTCCTGGTTCTTGTGGAAGTCGGCGAGCAGCTCCTGCTCGGTGACCTTGCCGGGCAGCTTCGCGGCGATGAACTTCGCCGCCGCGGCCGCCCGGGTGTCGAAGTTCTGGCCCTTCGTGGGATTCTGCTGCGCGAACTGGGTCCAGCTCTGGCGCATCAGCCGCAGGTTCACCGACAGCGCACGGGTCTCCACGCTGAAGGCCAGCTTGACCCCGTTGCGGTCCTCGATGGCTCCGCGTTGCGCGGGCAGGGTGATCACCGTGGTGCGCTGGTCCTGCGCCTTCGCCGACAGCGCCGCGGCCTGGAAACCCTGCACCTCGACCAGCTTCAGCACGGCCACGACCAGCACGCCGACCAGCGCCACGCGCACCCCGACGTACCGGCCCTTACCGGTGGCGATCCGCGGCCGCCCGGCCACCCGGCGGACCCGCGCCGCATAGGCCCGGCGGCGCTGCTCGACCCGGTCCCGCCCGCCGGTCACCGGCCGGCTCCCGGGCCGCTCGTCCCGGCCGGCGGGGTCTGTGCCGTCTGGGTGGTCTGTGCGCTCTGCGGGTTCTGCGAGGTGTCGGCCTGCTGCGGGTCGGCCTGCGGCGCGTCACCCTCGACCGGCATCCCCGGGGTCGCGCCGTTCGCGGCCGGAGCCGGCGGGGGTGCCGGGGTCGACGGCGGGGGTGGCGGTGGCGGTGGCGTCACCTTTTCCGGCGTGCCGACCACGGTGATCGAGCCGTCCGGGTTCTGCACCAGATGCGCCGGCTCCCCCGCCGGCACCATGCCCAGCGCCTTGGCCCGCGCGGCGAGCGAAGACGGGGAATCGGCCGTCGCCACGTCCTGCTGCAACAGCTCCGATTGTTCGGCGAGGTTCGAGTTCTCCTCCCGGAGCTGCTCCAGCCGGTAGGAGTCGGCGATCGCCTGAGTGGACAGCCACAGCGTGGTCGCGACCCCGGCCGCCAACAAGACCATCACGGTCAGCACGAAGCTGGCCCGCGACCGCGGCAGCACCCGGAACCGGCGGACCTTCTCGGGCCGCTCCGCCGGACGCCGCCGCCCTTCGACCCGCTGGGCACGCCGCGCGTAGGCGCGCTCGGCCGCGGAGGTGCGGCGTGCGCCCTGACGCCGTTCGGGAGCCTGCGTCTCCTTCGACGGTGCGGCCGTCTTGCCGGTCGGCTTGGCCGTCTTGGCCGTCTTAACCGTTGTCTTGGCGCTCGCCTTGCTGGTGGACTTCGTGTTCTCCGCGGCCTTGCGCCGCGTCCGCGCGGGCGCCGTCACGCCACTGCCCGCTTCCCGCGCGAGATCACGGCTTCGCGATTGTCGATCAAGAGTCCGCCCACAGCGCCCACGCGGGACACCCGCACCCGGGCAGGACACTCGATCACAGCCCCGCAATTGTCGATCAAGTGTCCGCCTCCGTGATCCTCTCCGCTGCGCGTAGCCGCACCGAGGCCGCCCGCGGGTTGTGCTCGACCTCCGCCGGGCCGGCCAGTTCGGCCCCCCGGGTGAGCAACTTCAGGCGGGGACCGTGCCCCGGCAGCTCCACCGGAAGCCCCGGCGGCGTGCGCGACTTCGCCCACTCGGCGAAGGCCTGCTTCACGATCCGGTCCTCCAGCGACTGGTAGGCCTCCACGACGATCCGGCCACCCGGCGCCAGCGCGCCGAGGGCGGCGGGAACCGCCCGGCGCAACACCTCCAGCTCGCCGTTGACCTCGATCCGCAACGCCTGGAACGTGCGCTTCGCCGGATGCCCCCCGGTGCGCCTCGTCGCCGCCGGAACCGTGTCGTAGAGCAGCTTCACCAAACGCTCACTGCGCTCGAACGGAGCGCGTGCCCGCTCCGCCGCGATCGCCTTGGCGATCTTGGGAGCGAACCGTTCCTCGCCGTAGTCGCGCAGGATCCTGGTCAGCTCGCCGACCGGATAGGTGTTGAGGATCTCGGCCGCGGTCAGCCCGGCGGTCGGGTCCATGCGCATGTCCAGCGGCGCGTCCCTGGCATAGGAGAAACCGCGCTCGGCCAGATCCAGCTGCATCGACGAGACACCGAGATCGAACAGCACACCGTCCACTGAGGACAGTCCAAACCCGGCCAGCACCTCGGGCAGGCGGTCGTAGACCGCGTGCGCGAACCGCACCCGGTCGCCGTGCCGGGCGAGCCGCTCCGCCGAGCGGGCCAAGGCCTCGGGATCGCGGTCGAGCGCGATCAACTCCAGCTCGGGATAGGCCGACAGCAGCGCGTCGGAATGACCGCCGAGACCGACGGTCGCGTCCACCAGGACAGCGGGACGGTCGGCGAACGCGGGGGCGAACAGCTCGAGAATCCGTTCGAGCAGCACCGGAACGTGCTCGGTCATCACTACCCCCTTTCTCTGGCTCGGATGCCGTCAGGTCCCCGCCCGCCCGCTGCGAACCTGGTGCCGGGGAAGGTGCACCAGGGCCGCTGAGCGGACAGAGGCCTCACGACATCCGGGTCAGTCCCGCTCCCCTCGGTACCCTCGTCCCCCGACGACGGGGGTACCCCTCCACAAGGCGTCTAGAAGACGCCCGGCAGAACCTCTTCCTGTGCCTGCGCGTACCCGTCTTCGTGCTCCTCCAAATAGGACTGCCACGCCTGGGCGTCCCAGATCTCCAGCCTGGTGACCGCACCGATCACCACGCACTCCTTGCTGAGCCCGGCGTAACGGCGAAGCTCGGGCGCGATGACGACCCGGCCCTGCCCGTCCGGGCGCTGCTCGTCGGTTCCGGCGAACAGGTAACGCTGGTAGGCCCGGACCGCCTCGTTCGTGAAGGGCGCCTCGGCCACCTTGCGTGCCATCTGCTCGAACTCCGCCCGGGGGAAGACATAGAGGCAGTGATCTTGCCCCTTGGTCACCATCAGCCCACCTGCCAGCGCGTCCCGGAACTTGGCGGGCAGCGTGAGCCGCCCCTTGTCGTCCAACTTGGGGGTGTGGGTGCCGAGAAACACCGGCCACCTCCCACGGGGCTCCCTGCCGCCCCACTGCGCACCACCGTACCCCACTTTTCCCCACAGTCAACGTCGCCCACGCCCACTTCCGAGCGAACTTTCCGACGTTTTCGCAGGTGAGGATAGGTGGGGCCGAGTGGGGACAGGGTGGGGGACATCGGCCGCGCCCCGTGTCGCACCCCCGATCCCCCGCCGCACCGGACGCCCAGAATGCCCGTTTCCGCAGGCCGGTACAGGACCCGGTGGACCGGATGGGGGCGAAGTGGGGAACCGCCGCCGCGAACCGTGGATCCCGTGGCCGCTATTCCACAACCTGGTCCACGAGGTCCGCGAGCCGGGCCGCGAGGCGCCGCGGGTCGGCGGGCGCCACGCTCGCCCAGTCTTCTCCGCCGCGCCCGGGGGCGATGGCGCCGAAGTAGGCACCGGCATCGGTGCGGAACCAGCTCACCCCGCCGACGCGGCGAACGCGGGCCCCCTGGCGGACCCGCACCGAAAACTGCCCGGCACCCAGCACCGGCCGCGCCTGGATGGCGAGCACCTCCTGGAGCTGGCGGGCATAGGCCGGGGACCCGGCCGGGGCCGGGTCGAAGACCGGATCCGCGATCTTCGAGCCGAGCACCGAGACCGGGAGGCTGGCGCCGTGGCCCGGTCCGGGTTCGGCGGGCGGCAGCAGAGCCACGATCGCCGCCCAGACCCCGGTGTCGCGGATCGCGGTCAGCCCGATCGTCCGGCCCGGCTGGACCGCGAGCACCGCCTGCCTTCCCGCGGCCGCCGCGACCGCCCGCACCCCGGTGTCCCCCGCGAAATCGGGCAGCGCCTCGCATTCGACGAAAAGGTCCGCCGCGGCCAACGTCTCCAGCCGTGCCGCCAGGTCAGGATCGACCCGGCCGCCGGTATAGAGGCCTCGTTCGGCGAGATTGCGGTACACCGCCTCGCGAACCGCGGCGCGGTCCTCCCCGGTGGCGCCCACGCTCGGCACCAGCAAGGGCCGCGGCGGGCGGGTGTGGCCGGTGGCGTGGGGGAGGTCCGCCCAGAGGATGTCGAAGGCCGAGGCCGACACCCGGATCACGACGTCCCCAGATCCGGCGGGCTGTCGAACGACTGGCTCGGCACCGCGGCCCGCAGCGCCGCGTCCCGCGCGTTCAGCACGTCGATCGCCTTCAGGCGCGCCGCTTCGGCCGCTTCGCTCCGGGCCGAGAGCGCTTCGGACAGGCCGATCAGGTCGAGCAGGCTCCCGCTGGACGCGGCCGCGGGTCGTAGGGCACCGGCGGCGGCATCTCGGCGCGCGCCCGCGCGGCGATCCCGGCCTGATCGCTCACGGCGGCGGAAATCGCGTACGACGCCTCGGTGGCCCGGCCCGACCAGTCCGCCGCCCGGCCCATCGTCTCCCGCATCGCGTCCGCGGCCGTGCCCTGCCACATCTCCCGGCTGCGCAGCGAGATCGCGGAAAGCGCCTGCATGGATTCCCGGAGCCGCGCGCCCAGCTGGCCCCATCCCGCGCCGATCTCGCCCGCGGCCGCCGGATCGTTGCCGGTCTCGACCTCGGCCACCATCGCCTCGTGGGTGTAGGACTCGTAGCGCCGCGCCGGCTCGGGCACCGCCTGCATCGCTGGCTCCTTCTCGTTCTTCCGCTCCGGCTAGGGCAGCTCGGGCTCGATCAGCCGGGCTACCGTGCCGGCCCGGTCACAGGCCAGCGTGGTGTCGCTGAAGCCGGAGTTCGTGACATCCACCTGCGCGCTGGCGTTGTCGCCGGCCGAAAGCAGCACCGCACAGGTGCCGTCCCCCGCCGCGGTGTCCGACACCTTGATCGCCGGGTGCCTGCCGATCCTCAGCCGCTGTCCCGTGCCCTCGGCCACCGTGAGATCGGCCAGCGCGGTGCGGTCGTCGAGCGTGATCGTCAGCCCGTAGACGCCGGTCTGGGTCCAGTCGCAGGCCCGGTTCCCGCCGATGGTCCGGCCCTGGCCGGGCGCCGACAGCCCGGCCGTCGAACGGTCCACTGTGGACAAAAGTGCACACGGATCCAACGCCGCGAGGCCGGTCACGGACGACGACGGCGCCGCGCCGGGGTCCGGCCGGGCGGACGAGACCGCGGCAGGCGCGGGAGGATGCGCCCCACACCCGGCCACCAGCACCACGAACCCGGCCGCCACCGGCATCGCCACGGCCCGCCACCGCAAGCCCGGTCGCCGGTCGGCCGCGCGCGGACCGCACCGCCCGGGAAAACACCGGGAAACGCCGGAAAACACCGCCTAACCGCCGTGACAGTCGACGCCGCCGGCCGCGGCATCGTCGGCGGCCCGGTACCGGTCCAGGGACTTCTGGATGTTGTCCTTGAGTTTCTGCAGCTCCTGGCCGAACCCGACGAGCGCGTCGGCGGCCGAGGAGGGCCCGCTGATCCCGTACTGCGCCATGAACCGGCCGATCTCCTCGGCGTAGCCTCCGCCCAGCGGCACCGTCCGGCCCAGCACCCTGGCCTCCCGGACCATCTCCCCGACCGCGTCCTGCAGCCGGCTGATCTCGGTGAAAGCGCTCGCAGCGAGGTCCGGGGACACCGCGAACGCGCCCGGACTCACGCTCGGCACGGCCTGCGTGTCGGTCATCGGTCTGCGCCCCACGCCTCTCGGTAGCCGGCCGGATCCATCCCGCAGCATACGATAAAAGTGGGTTCGCGCACCGCGGTTGGCGCGAGTTTGACACACTTGATGGCAGGCTGGGCGGCACTGGAGGGCAACCAGAGCTGCCGCAGAGGCCATGAGGGTCTTCCGCGCCACCGAAAACCGGTCCGCGGGCCACTCCCGCCACACGCAAAAGGGCTTCGGCACCAGGAGGTCGAGTGACGTCGAGGACACAGCCTGCGACACCCGGCGAATACACCGGCGAGCAGGCACCCGGGCAACCCCAGTACTACCTGCCCGGCGGCGCGACCGCGGACACGGCCGCCGCCCACAACGGTCACTCACTCGGCGAGTTGCACGACACCATGCGGCGGATCGCCGCGAACGTCGAACGCGTGCTGGTCGGCAAGCCGGAGGTCGTGCGCGTCGCGCTGGTCACGCTGCTGGCCGAGGGTCACCTGCTGGTCGAGGACGTTCCCGGGGTGGGCAAGACGTCGCTGGCCAAGGCGCTGGCCCGCTCGATCGACTGCACCGTCAGCCGGATCCAGTTCACCCCCGACCTGCTGCCCAGCGACGTCACCGGGGTCTCCATCTACAACCGCCAGACCGGCGGCTTCGAGTTCCGGCCCGGCCCGGTGTTCGCCAACATCGTGGTCGGGGACGAGATCAACCGGGCGTCGCCGAAGACACAGTCCGCGCTGCTGGAATGCATGGAGGAACAGCAGGTCACGGTCGACACCTCGACCTACCGGCTGGACGGCCCGTTCATGGTGATCGCGACGCAGAACCCGATCGAGATGGAGGGCACCTACGCCCTGCCCGAGGCGCAGCGCGACCGGTTCACCGCGCGCGTGTCCATCGGCTACCCCGACCAGCAGGCCGAGCTGGCCATGGTCGACGAGCACGCCGGCCACAACCCGCTGGCCGACCTCAAGCCGGTCTCCGACGCCGCGACGGTGAGCCGTCTCATCGGCACGGTGCGGGGCGTGCACATGGCCCCCGAGGTGCGGCGGTACGCGGTGGAGCTGGCCGCCGCCACCCGGCAGGTGCCCGAGATCCGGCTGGGCGCCTCGCCGCGGGCCACCCTGCAACTGGTCCGGGCCGCGCGGGCACAGGCCGCCCTGTCCGGCCGCGACTACGTGGTCCCCGACGACCTGCACGCCGTGGCGATCCCGGTGCTGGCGCACCGCCTGGTCCTGACCACCGAGGCGCACGCCGCCCGGCGCTCGGCCACCGACGTGGTGCGCGCCGTGCTCAGCCGGGTGGCGGTGCCCCAGGGACCCGGCGGTGGCAACGGCCAGGTCCACCGGTAGCCGGCCGTGGTGCGCTCGCTGTCCGGACTGACCACGCGAGGCCGCTGCCTGCTCGCCGCCGGCGTGGCGGCCGGCGTCTGTGCGGTGGTGCTCAACGAGCGCGACCTGTTGCGCGTGGCCGTGTTCGTCGTCGGCCTGCCCCTGCTCGTCGCGGTGTTCATCGCGGCGTCGCGGGTGCGGATCGGCGCCGCCCGCGCGCTGCTGCCCGACCGGGTCTCCGCGGGCTCCGCCAGCGAGGTCGAACTTTCCTTGTGGCGCAACGGAAAACTGCCCGCCGGCGAAGTGCTGCTGGAGGACGGAGTGCCCTACGCGCTGGGCTCCCGTCCCCGCTTCGTGGTGGAGCGCCTGCCCCAGGGCCGCGCCGTCGCGCTGCGCTACCCGATCCAGCCGATGCTGCGCGGGATCCAGCAGGTCGGCCCGCTGCGGGCGACGCTGACCGACCCGTTCGGCCTCTGCGAGTTCGACCGCGAACTGATCGGGCATTCGCGCCTGGTCGTGGTGCCCCAGGTGGTCCCGCTGTTCGGCCTGCCCGGTGGCGCCGGGCTCGGCTCCGGCGACGACGGCAGCGTCCGGTTGCACGCCGGACAGGGCGAGCCCGACGTGATCGTCCGCCATTACCGGCAGGGTGACGATCTGCGCAAGGTGCACTGGCGGTCGACGGCACGGCGCGACGAGATCATGGTGCGGGTGGAGGAGCGCCCCTGGCGCGGCGGCACCACCGTGCTGCTCGACCACCGCGCGGCCGCCCACCACGGCAGCGGCCCGGCGGCGAGCCTGGAATGGGCGATCTCCTTCGCCGCCAGCGTCTGCCTGCACATCCGCCGCTCGGGGCACCGCATCCGGCTGGTCACCGAGCACGGCCGGGTTCTCGCGGACGTCGCCGCGTACGGCGGCGAGAGCAGCGACACCGCGGACAACGTCATCCTGGACACGCTCGCCGCGCTGCAGCCGACGCACCAGCGCGACCTCACCGTCGGCCACGACCCCGCCGAGGGGCAGGAACTCATCGCCGTCCTGGGCACGGTGAGCAACGAGGCGGTCGGCCAGCTCGCGCAGTACCGGCGGCGCGGCACCCGCAGCCTCGCCGTCCTGCTGGACACCCCCGCCTTCACGGGTGGGACCGGCGTTCCCGACCATCGCGCCGCGGCGACCGAGGAATCGGCCGCCCTGCTGCGCGCGGCCGGCTGGGGTGTGGTGGTCGCCGGCGAAGGCGCGCCGATGCCCCAGGTCTGGGCCGAACTCTGCCGCACCGGCGCGGGCCGGGGCATGCTGATCGGAGGGCACGCGTGACCGCGACGATGCCGCCTCGGCAGTCCACGGGCGGTCCCCCGCCCGGGAAGCCACGACTGCACACCCCCACCAAGCGGGTCGTCACCCCGCCGCCGGCCTGGCGCGGCACCGTCCTGGCGCCGGCCGCCGCCGCGATCGCCACCCTGTGCGCGGCCACCTCGCTGGTGGGCGTCGTGGCCGGGATGTCCTGGCTGGGCTACGTCGCGGTCGCTGTCGTGCTCGTCGCCTGCACCGGACTGGCCCTGCGCTCGGTGCACACGCCGACGCTGGTGGTCGGCCTGGCGCAGCTGGTCGTGCAGCTGTTGCTGGTCACGGGTGTGTTCACCAGCCACGGCATCCTCGCGGTGTTCCCCGGGCCGGCCGCCTTCTCCGATCTGAACGGGGTCCTCGCCGGCGCCTTCGAACAGATCCGCACCGGCCTGCCACCGGTCGACGCGACACCGCAGATCCTCTGTCTGGTCACCATCGCGATGGGCCTGGTCGCGGTGCTCGTCGACACGCTCACGGTCGCCGCGTCGGCGCCCGCGGCCACCGGCCTGGTGCTGTTGTGCGTGTACGCGGTTCCGGCGTCGCTGTCGGACACGATGCTCCCGTGGTGGACCTTCGTGCTCGGCGCGGCCGCCTTCGCGGGCCTGCTCGCGGTGGACGGCAACCACCGCCACCGGCGCTGGCGCAACCGGGAGGCACCGGGCCTCGGCGGCTCGCCCGCCACGGCGTCGGCCCCGGTCGCCGTCGTGGTGCTGGCCCTGGTGATGGGACTGGTGGTGGGCAGCACGTTCACCGCGGTCGGCACCGTGGGGCGGCTTCCCGGCAGCGGCCGCGGACAGTCCGCCGGCCCGGGCGGGCTCGGCGTCAACCCGTTCACCTCGCTCCGCGGAATGCTCGACCAGGGCACCACCGTGGACCTGTTCCGGGTGCGCGGTCTGGGCAACGACCAGCGTCTGCTCCGCGCCTTCACGCTCGACACCTACCTGCCCAACCAGGGCTGGAGCCTGCCCGCGGGTCCGATGCCGGCCGGCTTCCCGGCCCTGCAGCCGCTGCCGCCGGCACCGGGCGACGACGGCTCCGCCGAGTCGCGACAGATCAACATCGAGCCGCTGAACTGGAACGACGTGTGGCTGCCGGTCTACGGCGCGCTGCGCGGGCTGACCGGCATCCCGCCCGGCTGGTTCTACGACCCGGAAAGCGGCGCGGTCTTCAGCGAGCGCAAGCAGCACCCGCCTTCCTACAGCGAAAGCGCGTCCCTGGCCGAGCCGACCAAGGCACAGCTGGAAGCACTGGGCCCGCCCGACGCCTCCGGGGTGCCGGCGGTCTACACGCAGATCAGCGGCGTCGACCCGCGGGTCGTCGCGCTCACCCAGCAGATCACCGCGAACGCGACCACCACCTTCGACAAGGCCAGCGCGCTGTGGCGGTTCTTCACCGCCGAGGGCCGGTTCACCTACGACACCAGCACCGCCCCGGCGGCCGACTCCGACGCGCTGGCGGACTTCCTCCTCAACGGCAAGCGCGGCTTCTGTGAACAGTTCGCCTCGGCAATGGCGGTGATGCTGCGGGTCCTCGGCATCCCGTCGCGGGTCGCGGTCGGCTTCACCACCGGCTTCGCCGACGGCGACACCCGGCTGATCACCTCGCAGGACGCACACGCCTGGGTCGAGGTCTACTTCGGCGATCTGGGCTGGGTCAGCTTCGATCCGACACCGCGTTCCGACGGCCGCGGCTACGTGCCGCCGTACCTGCAGGCGGGCAACACCTCCGGTTCCTCCGGCCAGACGCAGAACGACGTGCCGAGCGTGTCGACCACCCACGTCGCGCCGACCGGGGTGCCGCAGGTGCAGAACGGCACCACCGGCCCCGGCCCGGGACAGGCCACACCGGCCGGATCGGCCCCCGGATGGACCGGGTGGGGCGCGCTGGCCGTCGTACTGGCCGCGATCGCGCTGAGCCTGGCGGCGTTCTTCGTGGGCCGCTCGGCGCGGGCCAGGTCGGCGGTGGGCCGGTGGCTCCCGCTGGTGGCGGCCGCGACCTGGGTGCTGGCGGTGCTGCTCACCGCGTGGCTGGTGCACTGGGCGCTGTCACTGGCCCTGCTGGTGCTGGCGGGCGGCGGGCTGGCACCGGCGGTCATCCGCGAGATCAACCGACGGCGCCGGCTGGGCGTGATCGCGGCCCGGGATCCCGGCGCGGCGAGTGCCGCCTGGGCGGAACTGCTCGACGAGTGCGCCGACCGCGGGGTGCCGATCCCGGCGACCTCGACGGTCCGCACGGCCGCGCAGCGGGTGGTGCAGGAGCACCATCTCGATGACGCGGGGAGGGACAGCCTGCGCACCGTGGTCGGCGTCGTCGAGCGTTCGTGGTACGCACCGGCGGCGACCGTCGACGACCCGGGCTTCATCCCGGCCTTCGAAGGGGTACGCGAAAGCCTGCGCCGCAACGCGCCGATGTCCTGGCGTGGCCGGCTGTTCCCGCGCTCGGTACTGCGGCGCCGCGCCCGGCCCTGAAGACCGACCCCGGAACCGGTCCCCCGCAGTGGGCACCGCCGGCCCGAAGCCGGCGGGAACCGTCAGCAGGAACGGTCGGCGGGAACCGTCAGCGGGAACGGTCGGCGGGAACGGTGAGTGCGAAGGCCGGCGGCCCGGCCGCCCGGACCGGCCGCCGGCACACCGACCCTGACGACCGGCAAAGCCGCGGATGCCACAAAAGTGCCCGCCCCCGGGATCGAGGGTGGGCAGTTTCGCCGGCGGAAGACCGCCTCTACTCTTCGAATCGCTGCCGGAAGCGCTCTTCCATGCGCTGGGTGAAGGAGCTCTTGGGTTTGGCCGGCCCCTTCTTGGCCTCGGCACCGCCGGGATGACGGCCGGACATGATCGCGAGGACGACCCCGAAGAACATCGCCAGGAACCCGACCACGCTCATCAGCGGGAAATCGGCTACCCAGAGCGCCCTGATCATCACGCCTACCACGAGCAGCGCGACCCCGACGATGAACAGCGCGATCCCCTGGATTCGACGGCGACGGGCGGGCCGGCGTAACCGGACTCCGCGTACCGTTGACGCGAACTTGGGGTCCTCGGCATAGAGCTCGCGCTCGATCTGATCGAGCAGCCGCTGCTCATGCTCGGAGAGTGGCATCTTTCCTCCTCCGGCACAGCTTCGTCACGGGCGCCGGGCCGCGCGACGTCCTGGACCCAACTAGGCACCCTCACCGCGGGGCGCCACCAACCAGGATACGAGTCCAGCGCCTCCAGGACTACCCGATCTCCCCACGAAGGTTTGCCCCATTCGGTTCATGTAGGTTTATCAGACTCGGGAGAAAGCAGTGACGCCGGGCGCACGGCCGCCGCCCCGAACTTCGATCGCGCCACATCCGCGGCGATCTCCGCGTCACGCCACCGTGGCTCGTCCCGTTCGAAACTGAGCTGTTCCGGCTCGTCCTCTCCGCCCAGTCCTTCGACCCGGACACCCAGTAACCGGATTTCCGCCCCGGAAACAGCTTCGCGAAACAAGGTCACCGCGGTGGCGTGGATGGCCCGGGCGACATCGGTGGCCGAGGCCAGGGTGCGGGCGCGGGTGATCGTCCCGCAGGCTCGCCGCCACCCGCTCCGACAGCCGGAGCAGTTCCCGCTCCAGCATGTGCGAGTCGCGTTGATCGGTGTCGAAGGTGTGTTCCGCGCCGATCGACTTGTCGGGCGTATCCACCACCACACCGCGGTCGTCGTGCCCCTGCGCGAGCGCGTGCAGATGCTCCGCCGCCGCGTTGCCGACCGCGCGCCGGAGCCGGGGCAGCGGGGCGTTCGCGATGTCCGCGATCGTGGTGAGTCCCAGCCGCTTCAGGTTCTCCTCGGTGCGCTTGCCGACCCCCCACAACGCGGCGATCGGCAGCGGGTGCAGGAACTCCAGTGTCCGGGCGACCGGCACGACGAGCACGCCGTCGGGTTTGGCCATGCCGGAGGCGAGCTTGGCGACGAACTTGATGCCGGCGACCCCGACCGAGCACGTGATGCCGTGCTCGGCCCGCACGCGCTGCCTGATCAGCTCGGCCAGTTCCACCGGGGTCGCGGCCAGGCGCCGCAGGGCACCGCTGACGTCGAGGAAGGCCTCGTCCAGGCTCAGTGGTTCGACCAATGGGGTCAGGTCGCGGAAAATGCCCATGACACCACGGGAAACCTCGCCGTAGAGGCCGTGGCTCGGCGGGATGAACACCGCATGCGGGCAAAGCCGGCGGGCGACCGCGGCCGGCATGGCGGCGCGCACGCCG
>Ga0310811_10005037_pt1 | contig 16645 bp, 19 predicted proteins | sample YCmetagenome_FD_207642 | JGI IMG/M metagenome (GOLD analysis project Ga0310811, IMG submission 207642) | Soil microbial communities from experimental microcosm in Duke University, North Carolina, United States - YC | ecosystem: Engineered > Artificial ecosystem > Soil microcosm > Unclassified ...
TCTTCTAGATCGTCACGCCTCGTCTTCGGCGCCGCGATGATCGATCCCGAGCCCGCGCATCTTCTTGTACAGATGCGACCGCTCGAGCTGCAGCTCCTTGGCCGTGTTCGACACGTGGTAGTCGTTCGCCTCGAGCGCGGCCAAGATGATCTCGCGCTCCGCGCCGCTCACCAGATCCTTGAACGGCGTCCCGCGCGCGAAGCCGGCCTTCACCTTCTTCACCGCGGGCAGCGCGTCGTGCACGTCCTGCTCGGTGATGACGTCCGCATCGCCGGTCAAGATCGCCAACCGCTCGACGACGTTCTTGAGCTCGCGCACGTTGCCCGGCCAGTCGTGCTGCATGAGCAGGGTCATCGCGCCCTGCGCGACCTTCTTGGTGCGCCGATCGTTCGCCGCGCACACGACCTCGATGAAGTGCTCGACGAGCGCCGGGATGTCCTCGCGCCGCGAGCGCAGCGGCGGCAGCTCGATCGGCACCACCGCCAGTCGGTAATAGAGATCCTCGCGGAAGCGCGCCGCCGCGATCTCCGCCTGCAGATCCTTGTTGGTCGCGGCGATCACCCGCACGTCGACCTTGATCGTCTCCGCGCCGCCGACGCGCTCGAGCTCGCCCTCTTGCAAGACGCGCAAGACCTTCGCCTGCGCGCTCGGGTTCATGTCGCCGACCTCGTCGAGGAACAGCGTCCCGCCGTCGGCCAGCTCGAACTTGCCGCGCCGCTGCGTCGCCGCGCCGGTGAACGCGCCCTTCTCGTGCCCGAACAATTCGCTCTCGATCAGCTCCGCCGGGATCGCCGCGCAGTTGAGCTTCACGAACGGCCCGTCGCTGCGCTTCGAATGATCGTGGATCGCGCGCGCGACCAGCTCCTTGCCGGTCCCGTTCTCGCCGGTGATCAGCACGCGGCCCGTCGACGGCGCGGTCTTCGCGATCTTGTCGAAGATCGCGCGCATCGACGTCGACGCGCCGATCATCGCGTACTCGGCCTTCGCGCGCGCGCGCAGCCGCGCGTTCTCGCGCGCCAACCGCGCGAACGACAGCGTGTTCTGCACGGTGATCAAGAGCTTGTCGCCCGACAGCGGCTTCTCGATGAAGTCGTGCGCGCCGAGCTTGGTCGCCTGCACCGCGGTCTCGATCGTCGCCGCGCCCGACATCATGATCACGCTGACGTCCGGATGCGCGGCGCGGATCTTCGGCAGGATCTCGAGCCCGCCCTCGCCCGGCATGTTCACGTCGAGGAGCACCAGATCGACCTCGAGCTCGTCGAGCTTCGACAAGCCGAGCGCCCCGCCCCCCGCGACCTCGACCTGATAGCCCTCGATCTCGAGCGACCGCCGAACCGTGGTCAAGATGTTCGGCTCGTCGTCGATCACCAGGAGCGTGTTGCGCGGCACGACGAGAAGCTAGCAGATTTGACCCGCGCGCTCGGGTCCTTTACGTTCCGGTCGTGCGTGCGCATGCGTTCCTGATCGTCGCAGTCTCAGTCGGCGCGATGGCAGCATTCGCCGGCTGTCCCAAGAAGACACCGAAGACGCCGGCGTGCGAAGGCAGCGGCGACTGCAAGGACGGCCTCGCGTGCATCGCGAAGCAGTGCCAGATCTGTAAAGCCGACAGCGACTGCGGCCCCGGCATGGGCTGCACCGACGGCAAGTGCGTGAAGAAGGTCGTCGACAACACGCCGCCCGATCCGCGCAAGCCGTGCAAGGTCGACGACGAATGCGCCGAGGATGAAGACTGCCTCGGCGGGCGTTGTACGAAGGCCGGCCCCTCGACCAACCCCGACACCAGCTGCACGCTGTCGACGATCTACTTCGGCTTCGACAAGTCCGCGATCGAGGACAGCGAGAAGCAGAACCTCGACGCCGACGGCACCTGCCTCGAGAAGGAGGCGTCGAAGGGCGTCTACCTCGAGGGGCACACCGACTCGTCGGGCACCGAGGAGTACAACATCGCGCTCAGCGAGCGCCGCGCGCGCACCGTCGCGGATTACCTCGCGCGGCTCGGCATCGATCCCGCGCGGATGCAGGTCGTGCCGAAAGGCGAGACCCAACCGTCCGGCAACGGCGACGAAAAGGATCGCCGCGTGGAGCTCCAATGGAAATGACCAAGCTCGCGAGCCTCTCGATCGTCGCGCTCTGCGGCGGCTGCTTCTGGTTCACGACCAAGAGCGAGGGCGAAGGGCTCCGCAAGGACGTCACCACGCTGCAGGCGCGCATCGACACCAAGGAGAAGGATCTCTCCACCGAGGTCGACAAGCTCAAGGCGACGCTCGACGAGGCGTCGAAGATCTTGAAGCGCAACAGCGCCGACATCGGCGCGAACGTCGAGTCGCTGCAGGACGACATGCGCAACGTGCGCGGCCTGATCACCGCGTCGAAGACCTACGCCGACGAGATCAAGGCCGCGTCCGACAAGCTCGACGCGCGCCTCACCGCGCTCGACGCGCGCGTCGCCGCGCTCGAGAAGATCGCCGCGGGCTCCGGCGGCGGTCCGCCGCAGCTCGGCGGGCCCAGCGCCGACGAGCTGTGGGCGAACGGCAAGTCCGCGTTCGAGGCGCAGAAGTGGGACGAGGCGCGCGACAACTTCAAGAAGCTCGTCGTCGGCTATCCCGATCATCCGCGCGCGGGCCAGGCGCAGTACTTCCGCGCCGAGTCCTACTTCAACCAGAAGCAGTACGACAGCGCGATCGGCGAGTACCAGAAGGTCGTCGACAAGTACGGCACCTCGGATCTCGCCGACGACGCGCTCTTCCGCGAAGGCGAGAGCGCCGAGGCGCTCAAGAACTGCACCGAGGCGCGCGCGTACTTCGGGCTGCTCGGTCAGAAGTATCCGAAGTCGAATCTCCTCAAGAAGGCCGAGGAGAAGGACAAGCAGCTCAAGAAGGACGCGAAGAACAAGTCGAAGTGCGCGTCGTGATCAGGGCGTCAGCAGCTTGCCGCCGAGCGTCTTGAACGTGTCGAGCCCGTCGGGCTTGAGCGGATACTCGGGCGCCAGCTTCGCGTGACACGTGGTGCAGTCGAGGCCCGGCTTCTTGGACTTGTTGTCCTTGAGGAACTGCTTCATCGCGTCCTTGGCGGCCTTCTGTCCGCCGCCGCTCTTGCCGTCGGCGCCGACGCAGGCGTCGTGCACGAGCGCGGTCTTGAACGCCTTGCGGAAGCACGGCTTGTCGCCGTCGCCCGCGGACGCGAGCGAGCTGATGCCGATCACGCCGGCGATGCCAAAGACCATCGAGAAAAGTGCGAGCTTCTTCATCGGGCCATCCTCGAAGACAGGGTTCCTGCCGCTATAGACGTACGACCGAGCCGGATATTTCAACGATCCTGACCAAACGCACAAGCGATGGCACGGCCCGCCGCGACGGGGTCTTCTGCCCCGTTGACCGCCGCAATCGCACACGCCGCCGCCGCCCCGGCGGCCGCGACCTCCGCCGCGCGCGCGACCGTGATGCCGCCGATCGCCACGATCGGAACGCCGCCGGCGGCCGCGACCGCGCGCGAAAGCCCTAGGGTTCCTTGGACCGGGTCGGGGTTCGCCTTGGTGCCGGTCGCGTACACCGGGCCGAAGCCGAGGTAATCGGCGCCGCCGAGGGCGGCCGCGCGCACCTGCGCTTCGTCGTGCGTCGACACGCCGATCAGGAGTCGGCCCGCCGCGATCCGTCGCGCGTCTTCGAGCGGGAGGTCGTCCTGCCCGAGGTGCACCGCGTCGGCGCCGACCGCGAGCGCGACGTCGAGCCGATCATTCACGACCAGCAACGCGCGCCCGGCGATCACCTGTTTCGCGCGCGAGGCCGCCGCCGCGAGCTCGCGCGCGCTCGCGTCCTTCATCCGCACCTGCACCACGCGCGCGCCCGCCTCGAGCAAGCGCTCCGCGAACGCCGGATCGTCGCGGTCGAGCACCGCATAGAACCCGCGCAATCGTTGAGAGAGATCTCCTGACATGCCGTCGTCACTTCTGGAGCTAGACTGCTGCCCCGTGCCCGCGTTCAAGCTCCGCGCACCGTATCAGCCCACCGGGGATCAGCCCAAGGCGATCCACGAGCTCGTCGACGGCTTGAAGCGCGGCGACAAGAGCCAGGTCCTGCTCGGCATCACCGGCTCGGGCAAGACCTTCACGATGGCGAACATCATCGCCGCCGTGAACCGCCCGACCTTGATCATGGTCCACAACAAGATCTTGGCGGCGCAGCTCTACGGCGAGTTCAAGGAGCTCTTTCCCGACAACGCGGTCCACTACTTCGTCTCGTACTACGACTACTACCAGCCGGAAGCCTACGTCCCGACGACGGACACCTTCATCGAGAAGGACGCGATCATCAACGAAGAGATAGATCGCATGCGCCACGCCGCGACCTACGCGCTGCTGTCGCGCAAGGACGTGATCATCGTGGCGTCGGTCTCGTGCATCTACGGCATCGGCGCGCCCGAGACGTACGCGCACATGACCGCCGAGGTCTCGACCGGCAAGGAGGTCGATCGCGACCGCTTCCTGCGCCGCCTCGTCGAGCTGCAGTACGAGCGCAACGACCTCGACTTCCATCGCGGCACGTTCCGCGTGCGCGGCGACGTCGTCGAGATCTTCCCCGCGTACGAGGCCGACACCGCGGTGCGCGTCGAGTGGTGGGGCGATCAGGTCGAGGCGATCAGCGAGATCGATCCGCTGCGCGGCAAGGTGAAGCGCAAGATGGAGGAGGCCACGATCTTCCCGGCCTCGCACTACGCGACGCCCGACGATCAGATGAAGCGCGCGGTCGAGCAGATCCGCGTCGAGCTGCGCGACCGCCTCGGCGAGCTGTCCGATCAGGGCAAGCTGCTCGAGCGCCAGCGCCTCGAGCAACGCACGATGTACGACCTCGAGAGCATCGAGCAGATGGGCTTCTGCTCCGGCATCGAGAACTACTCGCGGCATCTCAGCGGGCGCGCGCCCGGCGAGCCACCGCCGACCTTGATCGACTACTTCCCGGACGACTACCTGCTCTTCGTCGACGAATCGCACCAGACCGTCCCGCAGGTCGGCGGCATGTTCAACGGCGACCGCGCGCGCAAGGAGACGCTGGTCGAGTTCGGCTTCCGCCTGCCGAGCGCGCTCGACAACCGCCCGCTCCGCTTCGACGAGTGGCGGCAGCGCGCGAAGCAGACCGTGTTCGTCTCCGCGACGCCCGCCGACTGGGAGATGACGGAGGCCGGCGGCGTCTTCGTCGAGCAGATCATCCGGCCCACCGGCCTGCTCGATCCGGAAGTCGAGGTCCGCCCGGTCACGCAGCAGGTCGACGATCTGCTCGCCGAGATCCGCGAGCGCATCACCGCCGGCGAGCGGACCCTCGTCACCACGCTCACGAAGCGCATGGCCGAGGATCTCACTGACTACTACAAGGACCTCGGCATCAAGGTCCGCTACCTCCACTCCGACGTCGACACGCTCGAGCGCATCCAGATCGTGCGCGACCTGCGCCGCGGCGAGTTCGACGTGTTGGTCGGCATCAACCTCCTGCGTGAAGGCCTCGACATCCCCGAGGTGTCGCTGGTCGCGATCCTCGACGCCGACAAGGAAGGCTTCCTGCGCAGCGAGCGCTCGCTGATCCAGACGATCGGCCGCGCCGCGCGCAACGTGAAGGGCAAGGTCCTCCTCTACGCGGACAAGGAGACCGACTCGATCAAGAAGGCGGTCAGCGAGACGCGCCGGCGCCGCGAGGTGCAGGCCGCCTACAACAAGGCGCACGGCATCACGCCGCGATCGACGACGCGATCGATCCTCGACATCCAACCGGCCGAGCCCGTGCCGAAGAAGGGCAAGTCCGCCGAGATCACGGCGATCGACATGCGCAAGATCGACGACCTCGAGACGCTTCGCGGCGCGATCAACAAGCTGCGCGCCGAGATGAAGCGCGCGGCGTCCGACCTGGAGTTCGAGCGGGCCGCCGCGCTCCGCGACAAGGCCCGCGAGCTCGAACAGATGGAGCTGGCCCTCCGATGAGCACCAAGACCTATCACGGCAGCTGTCACTGCAAGGCGGTCCGCTTCGAAGCGGATCTCGATCTCGCGGGCGGCACCGGTCGCTGCAACTGCAGCTACTGCAAGAAGGTGCGCAACTGGTCGATCATCGTCAAGCCGGCGCAGTTCCGCCTGCTCTGCGGCGAGGACGCGCTCTCCGACTACCAGTTCAACACCAAGAGCGGCCATCACCTCTTCTGCAAGCACTGCGGCGTGCGCTCGTTCGGGCGCGGCTACATCGAGCAGATCGGCGGCGACTACGTCTCCGTCGTGCTCTCGTGCCTCGACGACGCCGACCCCGCCGAGCTCGCCGCCGCGCCCGTGCGCTTCATGAACGGCGCCGACAACGACTGGTTCAACGTTCCATCTCAGACGTCACATCTCTGATTCGTCGTCCGTCGTCCGTCTCCCGTCGTCCGGATCAGTGAGGTGCCGTGCAGTTGCGGTTCTCTCCCGCGCTCGGCCCTTCACCACCATCGCCGCAGCCGCCGAGGAACGACGGACAACCGAGGTACTGCGTATACGGCACGGTGATGCCACCGACGACGTGCTGGAGCGGACGCACGATCTCGCGCGCCAACGACAACTTCTTCGCGATCTTCTTCATGGTTCGCTCCTAGTTCTGCAGCGTGCAGTAGTTGTCGACGCACTTGCTGACCATCGTCCCGCATCCCGCGCTGCCGCCGCCGCCCTCGGGCGGGCACGTGTAGAACGTGGGGCATCCGAGGTACTGCGTCGCCGGGATCCCGATCCCACCGACGACGTGCTGGAGCGGACGCACGATCTCGCGCGCCAACGACAACTTCTTCGCGATCTTCTTCATGCCGCGCATTACGACGCGCACGCACATTCGGATCGCGATCAGCGTCGCGCGTACATGAGGCGCCAGATCGGCAGCCCGGTCTCTTCCGCGTTCTGCTCGCGCCACGAGCGCGCGCCGTACGGGTTGCCGCCTCGCCAGAAGCGCCAGTCGCCCGCGCGATTCTCGAAGCGATCGTCGGCGCGCTCGAAGACCTCCATCGCGTCGAGCGCGATGTCCCAGACGTCGGTCTGCACGAACACGTCGGCGCCCGCGCGCGCGACGATCGCGATCGCGTCGGCGAGCGCGGCGTCGATCATGCGGCGATCGTGATGGCGTCGCTTGAACCACGGATCGGGGAAGTTCAGGTACACGCGATCGACCGAGCCCGGCGCGAACACGTGCGTCAGGTGATGGCTCGCGTGACAGAAAACCGCGTGCACCGGCGCCTGGCGCTCGCGCGCTTCGCGATTCACCCACTGCACGAGCTCGTCGCGGATCTCGATCCCGACGTAGTCGCGATCCGGATCGCGCGACGCGCGCTCGAACAAGAACTGCGCCTCTGCGCATCCGATCTCGATCTCGATCGGCACGCCGCGCAAGACCGGCAGCTCGCCGCGGAACGTCTCGAAGAACCCGAGCTTCGGGTTGACGTGCTGACGGATCCGCACGCGCTTCTGATCCGGCCTACCGCATCACGGCGTCGAGCGCGACGAACCCGAACTGCCGCACGTTGAGCGGCGACTCCAACGCCGCGAGCGCCTCGCGCCCGATCCAGCGCCAGTCGCCGAACTCGTGATTCGCGACGATCTGCGCGTCGGCCGCGACCTCCGCGACGAACACGAAGTTCATGTGCAGGCCCTTCGAGCCCGCGACGTGCTCCTCGTATCCGATCAAGCCGTGCGGCACGCCGTCGAGCGCGCCGTCGAGCGGCGCGAAGCGCCCTTCGAGCCCGGTCTCCTCGCGCAGCTCGCGCGCCGCCGCCTCGAGCGGCGTCTCGCCCGCTTCCATCTCGCCGCCGACCGGCAGCCAGGTGCCGAGGCGGCGATGTTGGATCACGAGGATCTCGCCGCCGCGTCGCGCATACACCGCAACGGAGAACGCGCGTCTCACGGGACGAGCACCGTGATGTCGAGCGAGTTCGAAACCTTGCCGCTCGACTGCACGTAGACCTGCGTCTTGCCGCTCATCGCATTGGTCGGTACGACCGCGACGATCGTCGTATCGCTCCACGACATCACCGTGGCGCCGACCGGTTGATCGACGGAGAAGTCGACCTCGCCCGCGACCGCGTTCATGCACTTGCCGTCGGCGGTGACGCCGGCTTGCTGGCACAAGCGCGATCCGGTGAGCGTGATCGTCTGCCCGATCGACATCGTGCGCGGCTGCACGTCGGTGAGCTCCGGCGCATCGCCGACGCACGCACCGACGAAGATCAGCGCGCCGAGCGCGACGATCTCACTTCGGAACTTTTTCCCAGTCCGCAAGGAACCTCGCGAGGCCCACGTCGGTGAGCGGATGCTTCGATAGCTGCAGCAGCACGCTGAACGGGCAGGTCGCCACGTGCGCGCCCATCCGCGCCGCCTGGTGCACGTGCATCGGGTGACGCACCGACGCGACCAGCACTTCGGTCTCGAAGCCGTAGTTGTCGTAGATCTCGAGGATGTCCGAGATCAGCTCCATGCCGTCGGTCGAGACGTCGTCGAGGCGTCCGACGAACGGCGAGATGTAGGTCGCGCCGGCCTTCGCCGCGAGCAACGCCTGCGTCGCCGAGAAGCACAGCGTGACGTTGGTCTTGATCCCTTCGTCGCTGCATGTGCGCACGGCCTTCAGGCCTTCCGGGATCAGCGGGATCTTCACGACGATGTTGGGCCTGAGCGCCGCGAGCTCGCGCGCCTCGCGCATCATCTCGTCGTAGTGCACCGAGATGACCTCGGCGCTGACGGGCCCCTTCACGACGTCGCAGATCTCGAACAGGACGTCCTTGAACTTGCGGCCGGTCTTCGCGACGAGCGACGGGTTCGTGGTCACGCCGTCGACGAGCCCCATCGCGGCGGCTTCCTTGATCTCCTTCATGTCCGCGGTGTCGATGAAGAACTTCATGTCTCCTCCGCTTGCGATGAGCCGGGCGACGTTCTAGCGTCCGCGCGCACTCTACGCAGCCACCATGACACGGTCAATCCACGTCGGATGCGGTGCGCTGCCCATGCGCGTGTCGCGCGCCGCATACTTCGCGAAGCTCGATTACCTCGAGCTCGCGCTCTGGTACGAGCGCCCCGTGAAATCGGCCACGTGGAAACGCTGGCTCGACGAGTGTCCGGAAGGTTCGCTCGGTCTGCTCGCGCCGAAGGCCGTGTGTGCGATGCGTCCCGGCAAGGCGTTCGATGACGCGCTCGCGTCGTTCGCAGAAGCGTTCGCGCCGCAGGTCGGCGCGATCATCCTCGCGACGCCGCCCGCGTTCAGTCCATCCGCGCACAACCGCGAAGCGCTGAAGCGCGTCGTCGGCTCGATCACGAGCGACGCGCCGAAGGTGTGGCGTCCGAGCGGATTGTGGGACCTCGCGACCGCGCTCAAGACCGCGACCGACGCGGGCGCGATCCTGTCGTGGGATCCGTTCTCGGATCTCACCGTCCCTCCGGAGACGTACGAAGCCGTCGAAGCCGACGCGATGTACTGGCGACCGTCGGGATTCGGACGCAAAGGCCCGCTATCCCCGGATCACCTCGATCGCTTGGCCGCGCTCTCGGAAGCGCAACCGACGACTTGGATCGTGCTCGCGACGGCCGACGCGTGGAAAGACGCGAAGCGCGTCCGCGAGCTCGTTCAGTCTTAGCCGACTAGAAGTAGAAGGTCGCGGTTGGGACTGGTAGCTCGCCCTTCATCTTGGGCGGTTCGACGACGAGCCTTGGCTGCGCTCTCTCGACCACTTGCGTGATCGGCTCGCGCTTGGTGGCGGCGGTCGCGCTACGCGTGGCCACCGTCTTCTTGGTCTTGGTGTGCGACTGCTTGCGAGCAGCCGGGCGTGCGGTCTTGTTCTTGTTCGCCATATCTGGATCCCCCCGGATCGAAACGGCTCTACGGAGCGTAAAGGTCCAGCCGCGAACCTGTCAATGTGTGAGCCGCCCTTCCTTTACTTCGTCTCTGACGTTCCCTATAAATGGCGCACAGCCATGGAATTCCGTCATGTTACCGAGGCCGCGCTCGCCGCGACCGCTGACGTCGTCGCCTTTTGCGTCTTCGGAGATCCCAGCAAAGACGCGGGGTTCAAGCTGTTCAACGCGGCCGTCGACGGTCACCTTGCCGAGCACGCTCAGGCGGAGTCCTTCGACGGCAAACCCCAGCAAACACTGATCTTCATCAACCGCGGCGACAAGGTGAAGGCCCGCCGCGTGGTCGCGGTCGGCGCCGGCGCGAAGGGCGATTTCTCGCTCACCTCGCTGCGCGACCTCGCCGCGGCGGTCGCCAGCGCGGCGAATCGCGTGAACGCGAAGTCGGTCGCGTTCGTGCTTCCCACGGTCGGCGCGGGCAAGGACGCGACCGCGATCCAGCTCGCGGTCGAAGGCGTCCTCCAGGGCGCGTACCGCTTCCACAAGTACCAGACCAGCGAAGACGCGAAGAAGGCGCACTCGGTCCAGACGTTCGGGATCATCACCGACGCCAAGGGCGGGAAGAAGCCGACCGCCGCGCAGGCCAAGGGCATCGCCGCCGCGATCGAGCGCGGCCGCACCGTCGCCGCCGCGGTGAACCGCGCGCGCGATCTGATCAACGAGCCCGCCGCGCACATGACGCCGGCGCAGCTCGCCGCCGAGGCGCAGGCGATCGCGAAGAAGAATCCGTCGCTCTCCGTCGAGGTGCTGGGCCCGAAGGAGTGCGCGAAGCTCGGCATGCACATGTTCCTCGCCGTCGGGCAAGGCTCGGATCAGGAGTCGCGCCTGATCCACCTGACCTACAAGCCGAAGAAGAAGGCGAAGAAGAAGATCGTCATCATCGGCAAGGGCGTGACGTTCGACTCCGGTGGCTATTCGCTGAAGCCGTCGCAGTCGATGGAAGACATGAAGGTCGACATGTCGGGCGCCGCCGCCGTGATCAGCGCGATGGAAGCGATCGCGGCGATCGGATCCGAGTACGAGATCCACGCGATCAGCGCCGCGTGCGAGAACCTCGTCTCGGGGCGCGCGTACAAGCTCGGCGACGTGCTGCGCTCGATGGACGGCACGACGGTCGAGATCAACAACACCGACGCCGAAGGCCGGCTCACGCTCGGCGACGCGATCACCTACGCGCGCACCAAGATCCAACCCGACGAGATCTACGACTTCGCAACGCTCACGGGCGCGTGCATGGTCGCGCTCGGGCCCTACACCGCGGGAGTCTTCTCGGACAACGAGCAGCTCGCGAAGGGGTTCATGCAGTCTGCCGAGCGCGCCGGCGAGGACATGTGGCGCATGCCGATGCTCCCGCGCCTGCGCGAGCAGTTGAAGAGCAACATCGCGGACATGCGGAACACGGGCGACCGCTTCGGCGGCGCGATCACCGCGGCCCTCTTCCTCAAGACGTTCGCCAAGGACACGCCGTGGGTGCACGTCGACATCGCCGGTCCGGCGTCGGTCTCGACGCCGCGTCCGTCGCAGCCTCGGGGCGGCACCGGCTTCGCCGTGGCGACCTTGGTCGAGCACTTGACGCACCGTTGAAACGAACCGTTTTTGACGTGATTTCAACTCGTTGACCCTCAGAGAGGGTTTGACGGTATAGTGGTCGGCTGCTATCCTCGGAGTCGAGGTACATCTGTTGAAGCAACCGTTCCAGGTCGGCGACAAAGCCGTTTATCCCGTCCATGGCGTTGCTGAGGTGGTCGCGCTGGAGAAGCGAGACATCGGAGGCAGCACGACTCCGGTGTACATCCTCAAGATTCTGGAGACCGGTCTCAAGATCATGGTGCCCACGATCAACGCGGGCGCCGTCGGGCTCCGCGAGCTGATCTCGTCGAAGCAGGTCAAAGAGGTCTACGCGATCCTCAAGTCGCGCGACGTGCCCAAGGACACGCAGACCTGGAACCGCCGGTACCGCGAGTACATGGAGAAGATCAAGACGGGCTCCGTCTTCGAGATCGCCGAAGTGCTCCGCGATCTCTGCGTCCTCCGCGCCACCAAGGACCTCTCCTTCGGCGAGCGCCGCATGCTCGAGACCGCGCGCTCGCTCTTGATCAAAGAGATCGCGCTCGCGAAGGGCGCCGACGAGATCAAGGTCGGCCAAGAGATCGACGCGATCTTCAGCGCCGCCGCGGCCTAGTAGCGCAAGAACGCCGAGCCCCACGTGAGGCCGGCGCCGAACGCGACGAGGCACACGAGCGAGCCGGGCTTGATCTTCCCGAGCTCGATCGCTTCGTGCATGCAGATCGGGATCGTCGCGGCGGTCGTGTTCCCGTACTTCTGGATGTTGTTGTGCATCTTGTGCTCGGGGAGACCGATGGTCTTCGCCACGAACTGATTGATGCGCAGGTTCGCCTGGTGCGGGATCACCATGTCGATGTCGTCGAGCTTGAGGCCGTTCGCGACCATGCCTTCCATGATCGCCATCGGCATGCGCGTGACCGCGTGCTTGAAGACCTTCTTGCCCTGCATCGCGGGGTAGTGCTTCCGCTCCGCCATCATCTCCGCGGTGATGCGCGGGTGGTGGCGTGACGCGGGCGCTTCGGTCCAGAGGATCTCCGCCTCGGCGCCGTCGGCGTGGATGTGCGTCGAGAGGACGACGTGCTGGTCGTCGGTCGCGCGCGTGATCACCGCGGCGCCCGCGCCGTCGCCGAACAGGACCGTGACGTCGCGCCCGGCGGTCGAGATGTCGAGGCCGGTCGAGTGCACCTCGCTACCGATCAGCAAGATGTTCTTGTACTGACCGGTCTTGATGAAGGCGTCGGCCATCGAGAGGCCGTAGATGAAACCGGTGCACTGCTGGCGGATGTCGAAGCACGGCACCTCGCGCAGGCCGAGCAAGCGCTGCACGAACACGCCGGTGCCCGGGAAGTTGTAGTCGGGCGACAAGGTCGCGTAGATGACCATGTCGATGTCCTTGGGACCGACACCGGCCTTCTCCATCGCTTCGCGCGACGCGTGGGCCGCCATCTCCGCCCCGCCCTCGCCCGGCTCGACCCAGCGACGCTCCTCGATGCCGCTGCGCTCGACGATCCACTCGTGGGTCGTCTCCATCAGCTTCTCGAGATCTTTGTTCGTGACGACGCGCGACGGGACGTACATGCCCACGCCGGCGATACGGCTGCGATGCTCGCTCATCGCGCGCGTTATACGTCGAGGTTGCGTACGTTCAACGCGTTTTCTTCGATGAACTCGCGCCGTGGTTCGACCAGGTCGCCCATCAACTTCGTGAAGATCTTGTCGGCCTCTTCCATCTCCTCGACGCGGACCTTGAGCAGGTTGCGTCGAGTCGGATCCATCGTCGTCTCCCAGAGCTGCTCGGCGTTCATCTCACCGAGGCCCTTGTAGCGCTGGATCTGGAGGCCCTTGCGGCTGATCTCGTCGATCGCCGTCGCGATCTCGTCGAACGTGTTCACGACGCGCGGCTCGCCGCCTTCGTGGATGATCTCGAACGGCCCACCGACTTGCTTGCGCAGCTCGGCGGTCGCGTCGCGCACCGCCTTGAACTCGGCGCTGTCGATCAGATCGCGGTTGATGTTCGTCTCGCGACGCACACCGTGCAGGCCGGGCGCGGCGCGCAGGTAGAAGCCGCCGTGCTCGCGGTCTTCCTTGAGCTCGAGCGTCACGTTGCCGAGCTCGCCGTGACGGCGGCCGAGCTCGCCCTTCACCGCGGCGAGCTTGCCCTCGAGGCGCGTCTTGTCGTGCAGGTCCTCGCGCGAGAGCCCCGCCTCGGCGAAGACGGCGATGATGCGTCCGTCGCCGCGACGATCGAGCTGATCGCGCATCGAGCGCGCCTCGTTGATGCGCTTGATCAGCTGCTCGAGCTTCTCGCCGGTGACCGGATCGCCGTGCGCGCGGCCCTTGACGATCGTCTCGTCGCAGACCGAGTCGAGCAGGAACTTCTGCAGCGCGGCCTCGTTCTTGAGGTACTGCTCGCTCTTGCCCTTCTTCACTTTGTAGAGCGGCGGCTGCGCGATGAAGATGTTGCCGCGGTCGTAGAGCTCGATGAAGTGACGGAAGAGCAGCGTCAGGAGCAGCGTGCGGATGTGCGATCCGTCGACGTCTGCGTCCGTCATGATGATGATCTTGTGATAGCGGAGCTTCTCGATGTCCTTCTCGTCGCCGACGCCGGTGCCGAGCGCGGTGATGAGCGTCGTGATCTCCTGCGACGAGAGCATGCGATCGAAGCGCACCTTCTCGACGTTCAAGATCTTGCCCTTGAGCGGGAGGATCGCCTGGATCGTGCGATCGCGGCCCTGCTTCGCGGAGCCGCCGGCGGACTCGCCCTCGACGATGAACAGCTCGCACTTCGCCGGGTCGCGCTCCTGACAGTCGGCGAGCTTGCCCGGTAGCGAGGTGAGATCGAGCGCGCCCTTGCGCTGCACCATCTCGCGCGCCTTGCGCGCGGCCTCGCGCGCCTTCGACGCGAGCGACGCCTTCGCGATGATCGTGCGCGCTTCCTTCGGGTGCAGCTCGAGGTACTGCGAGAGCTTCTCGCCGACGACGGCCGAGACCGCGGTCGAGACCTCCGACGAGACCAGCTTGTCCTTCGCCTGGTTCGAGTACTTCGGATCGGGGCACTTCACCGAGACGACCGCGGTGAGTCCTTCGCGCAGATCTTCGCCGGAGAGCGTCTTCGCGTCCTTCTCCTTGCCGAGCAGCTTGTACTCGGTCGCGTAGTTGTTGATCGTGCGCGTGATCGCCTGGCGGAACGCGGTGAGGTGGGTGCCGCCGTCGCGGTTCTTGATCGTGTTCGTGAAGCAGGTGACGAGCTCGGAGTAGCCGTCGTTCCACTGCATCGCGATGTCGACCGAGATGCCGTCCTTCTCGTCGATGAACGAGACGACCTCGCCGATCGGCGTCTTGTTCTCGTTCATGTCGACGACGTAGCTCGCGATGCCGCCCTCGAACTTGAACTCCTGCTTCTTGCCGGTGCGCTCGTCGGTGATGACGATGAGCAGGCCCGAGTTGAGGTACGCGAGCTCGCGGAGCTTCTGCGCGAGCTGCTCGTAGCTGAACTCGAGCACGTTCTTGAAGATGTCCGGATCCGGGTGGAACGTGATCTTCGTGCCGCGGCGATCGGTGACGCCGGTCGACTTGAACTCGCTGGTCGGGATGCCGCGCGAGTACTCCTGGAAGTAGACCTTGCCGTCGCGGCGGATCTCGAGCTGCAGCCAATCGCTGAGCGCGTTGACGGCGCTCACGCCGACGCCGTGCAGACCGCCGGAGACCTTGTAGCCCGAGCCTCCGAACTTGCCGCCGGCGTGGAGCACGGTCATCACGAGCTCGGCGGTGGGTCGTCCCTCGACGGGATGGATGCCGACCGGGATGCCGCGGCCGTTGTCGTCGATGGTGACGCTGTTGTCGACGTGCACGATGACGTCGATGCGCGTGGCGTGGCCGGCGAGGTGCTCGTCGATCGAGTTGTCGACGACCTCGTGGACGAGGTGATGGAGGCCGGTGCCGTCATCGGTGTCGCCGATGTACATGCCGGGGCGCTTGCGGACGCCCTCGAGGCCCTTGAGGACCCCGATCGACCCTTCGTCGTAGTCGCTCGAACTCTGTGAATTGACGGTAGGTTCTGCCATTCGAGGGCCCGCGCGGAGGGAGTCGGGTTCGTACCATATCCAGGCGGGTCCCGGAAGGGCTGGAGAGCGGGTTTAGTACATCGGAATCACGAGAGAATCCGGCCGTTTGCCACCTGATGATCCACGCGATTCTCCCGCAGCAGCACGAACTGCGCGTGCGTGGTCGTGATGAAGCACTGACCGGGGCGCGCTTCGAGGTACTCGAACAGGTATCGGTTGCGCGCGGGATCGAGCTCGGACGACACGTCGTCGAGCAAGAGGATCGGCGGCTCGCCGTGCACGCGCGTGAGGCGATCGATCTCCGCCGTCTTCCACGCGAGCACGAGCGCGCGCAGCTGCCCTTGCGACGCGATCGCGCCGGCGTCGTGGCCCTCGAAGACGAAGTGCAGATCGTCGCGGTGCGGGCCGGCCGACGTCGAGCCCCGCGCGAAGTCCTTCGCACGTGTCGACGAGAGCGCGAGCTTCAATCCCTCCTCGTCTCGTGGCCCGTCGCTGTAGCGCGCGTCGACCGCGAACCCGGTGCGCGTGATCGCTTCGAACGCGGCCTGCACGTCGGGGCGCATCTCGTCGAGGTACGCGCGCCGGTTGGCGACGAGCTTCGCGCCGAGCGACGCGACCTGCGCGTCGTAGACCGCGAGCATGTCCTCGACGGAGCGCGCGGACTTCACGCCGTCGCTGACGGACCGCAAGATCGCGTTGCGCGACTTGAGCGCCTTGTCGTAATCGGCGACGACGAGCAGGTGCTCGGGCCGGCGGTTGAAGACCGCGCGGTCGAGGAAGCGCCTGCGCTCGGCCGGCGCGCCGCGCGGCACTTGCAGATCCTCGGGCGCGAACAACACGACGTTGAACTCGCCGAAGTAGCGCGACACCGGCCGCACGGCCTTTCCGTCGAGCCGGACCTTGCGCGCGTGCGCTTCGATCGCGACCTCGTACACGCGGGTGACGCCCGCGCGCGACACCCGCGCCTTCACGTGCGCCTGCGCGGCGCCGTGCGCGATCACCTCCGCGAGCCGCGCGGTGCGGAACGAGCGCAGCGTGGCCGCGAGGTAGACCGTCTCGAGCAGGTTGGTCTTGCCCTGCCCGTTCTCGCCGACGAACACGTTGAAGCGCGGCGCCGGCTCGAGCGT
>Ga0310811_10005039_pt1 | contig 16638 bp, 16 predicted proteins | sample YCmetagenome_FD_207642 | JGI IMG/M metagenome (GOLD analysis project Ga0310811, IMG submission 207642) | Soil microbial communities from experimental microcosm in Duke University, North Carolina, United States - YC | ecosystem: Engineered > Artificial ecosystem > Soil microcosm > Unclassified ...
ACAGCTCGTCGCCAAGGGGCATCATTTCCCGAAATTGAACCTCGTCGGCATCGTCGACGCCGATCTCGGCCTCGGCAATGGCGACCCGCGCGCCGCCGAGCGCACGTTCCAATTGCTCCATCAGGTGACTGGCCGCGCCGGCCGCGAGGAGGGCCGCGGCGTCGGCTACTTGCAGACGCACCAGCCCGAGCACCCGGTGATGCGCGCGCTGATCATGGGCGACCGCGAGGCGTTCTACATCAACGAGATCGAGCAGCGCGAGCGCACCGGTTATCCGCCGTTCGGCCGGCTCGCGAGCCTGATCGTCTCGGCCGGCGACAAGCACGTTTCGGAAGGCTACGGCCGTACGCTCGTTTCGCTGGCGCCGAAGGACGACGCCGTGCGTGTGCTCGGCCCCGCCGAGGCGCCGGTCGCGGTGATGCGCGGCCGCCATCGCTATCGCCTGCTGGTGAAGGCGCCGCGCGCCTATGATTTGTCGGGCTATCTGCGCGACTGGCTCAGCGCCGCTCCTGGACGCAAGGGCAATTTGCAGCTCGAGGTCGACGTCGATCCGATGAGTTTTTTCTAAAACTATTCCGGCAACTCGTCGTGCTTCGCGTTCGGTTGCAACAGCACCGTCGCGGCCGCGGCGAAGATGAGCGCGAAGCCGATCGTGTCGGTCAGGTCCGGCCGCTCGCCGTTGATCGTCGCCGAGCCGATGACGCCGACGACCGGCACCAGCAGCGAGCCGATCGACGCCGTCATGGTCGGCAATTTGTCGACGACCACGAACCAGACGAAATAGATGAGCCCCATGCCGATCAGACCGTTGTAGCCGATCCACAACAACGTCGCCGTCGGCAGCGGCCAGATGTGCGGCAGGTGGTCGAAGGTCAGCATGCCGGCGAGCAGCATCAGCCAGCCGAGCAGCAATTGCCAAGCCGTCGAGGTCAGCGTCGGCACCTTGATCTGCGCCATCTTGAGATAGATCGTGCCGGCCGCCCAGCACCACGCGCAGCCGAGCGCGAACAGCGCGCCGAGCGGCAGGCCCTGCTCGATCAGTGGACCGATCAGGATGGCGAGGCCGATCGCGCACAGCGCCAGCGCCGCGAGCTTCACGCCGGTGAGCCTTTCCTTCAGCACCAGCCAGGCCAGCACCGAGGCCCAGATCGGCATCGAATAGGCGATCACCACCGCGCGCGATGTCGTGCCGTAGACCTGCGAATAGGCCGAGCAGATGTTGAAGATGCCGACGTTGAACAGCGCCGCGATCAGCACCTTCAGCCGCTCGCCGCGCGGCAGCGACAACGGCGTGCGGCTGACCGCGCCGGCGATGAACAAAACCAGCGCGCCGAGGCCGACGCCGATCACGCGCATTTGCCAGGGCGAGAGCGATTGCAGGATGGCGCGCGTGGCGATCCAATTCATGCCCCAGCCGATGCCCATCAGCACGACCAGGAGCCGCGCGCCGTTGCCGGCAGCGGCGGGCAGGGACTTCGGCTCGCTCATGCTTTCGCTCCGCCCAGCGCCGGCATCAGCAGCACGCAGGACGCGGCGCCGAAGATCAGCACGAAGCCGGCGGCGTCGGTCAGCGTCGGCCGTTCATTGAGCAACACGACCGATCCGAGGACGCCGACAACCGGCACCATCAACGAGCCGATCGAGGCGGTGATCGGCGACAGCCGTCCGGCGATTGACCACCACAGGAAATGCGCAAAGCCGGTGCCGACGATGCCCATGAACAGGATCGCCGCCCAGGTCTCCAGCGTCAGGCCGGCGACATGCGGCACGCCTTCGAACACGAATGTGCCGGCGGCGATGAACAGGAAACCGAACACGAGCTGCCACGCCGCATTGGCGAGCGGCGGCACCGTCGCCTTCACCCATTTGAGATAGACGGTGGCGCCGCCCCAGACGATGGCGCAGCCGAGCCCGAGGAACACGGTCGTCGGCACGCCGTGCGCGAACAGCGGCCACACCAGCACGGCCAATCCCGCCGCGCACAGCGCGATCGCCAGCCGCCGTACCGCATTGAGCCGCTCGCCGAGCAGGAAACGGCTCATGATCGTGGTCCAGATCGGCATCGAATAAGTGAGGATGATTACGCGCGAGGTCGCGCCATTGAGCTGGGCAAAGGCCGAGAAGATCTGGAAGCAGGCGACGTTGAGGAAGCCCGCGACCATGACGTGGATGCGTTCGGCGCGCGGCACCTTCAGCGTATGGCCGGTCAGCCACGCCGCGGCGATCAGCGTCAGCGCGCCGAGCGCCGAGCCGAGGAAGCGCAGGCTCCACGGCGTCTCGCCGTGCACGCCGATGGCGACCGCGATCCAGTTGCCGCCCCAGGCGAAGGCGAGCAGGAAGACCAGGAGCCGGTCGCGGCCGGTGACCTCGGCGGTATCGCGCGGCTGCAGCATCGATCGAAAGGGGCCCGGCTGGCGGTTTCGGGGATAGCCCGCGATTCTCGCGGGGCCGCCACGCTAGCCCGGGCGGCGCGGCGGCGCGAGGCATGGCTCGCATGCACCCCTCGTCACCGCTGGTCGCGTCCGGGCGCTTCGGCCGAAGGTCGAGGGACCCGCGGCACCGTGGAACCGGCAGCCGTTGTTGCGCCGCGATTGCCGCTGTGTTAGCAACCCCTCGATTTCGCGAGGGGCGAAGCGGGGCTTTGACGCGCGCCCTTGCCGGATCGGAATTCCTCCTTGAATTCCAGAAGGTTGCGCCGCCGTCCTGCGACGGTGCCCGGCCTTGATGAGTTAGAAGAAAAACGAGCGTCCACGTGGCAGGCGAAGATCCTCTTATCTCCGGCATGGCAGGCCGTTATGCGCATGCGCTGTTCGAGCTCGCGCTCGAGGCCAAGGCCACCGATGCCGTCAAATCCGACCTCGAGACATTCGACGCCATGCTGGCGGAGAGCGGCGATCTCACGCGTCTTGTCCGCTCGCCGGTGTTCGGCGTCGACGAGCAGTTAAAGGCGCTGTCGGCGATCCTCGACAAGGCCGGCATCTCGGGCCTGGCGGCGAACTTCCTGCGCGTCATCGCCACCAATCGCCGGCTCTTCGCCGTGCGCGACATGATCCGCGCCTACCGCGCGCTGGTCGCCCGTCACAAGGGCGAGGTGCACGCGCAGGTCACGGTCGCCGAGCCGCTCAATGCCAATAATGTCGACGCGCTCAAGGGCGCGCTCAAGAACGTCACCGGCGGCAAGGACATCGATCTCGACGTCAAGATCGATCCGGCCATCATCGGCGGCCTGATCGTCAAGGTCGGCAGCCGCATGGTCGATAGTTCGCTCCGCACCAAGCTCAACGCGATCAAGTTTGCGATGAAAGAGGCCCGCTGATGGATATCCGCGCCGCAGAAATCTCCGCCATCCTGAAGAACCAGATCTCGAACTTCGGCCAGGAAGCCGAGGTTTCCGAGGTCGGTCAGGTGCTTTCCGTCGGCGACGGCATCGCCCGCGTCTACGGCCTCGACAACGTCCAGGCCGGCGAGATGGTCGAGTTCGAGAACGGCATCCGCGGCATGGCGCTGAACCTCGAGACCGACAACGTCGGTATCGTGATTTTCGGCGCCGACCGCGAGATCATGGAAGGCCAGACGGTCAAGCGCACCGGCGCCATCGTCGACGTGCCGGTCGGCAAGGGTCTTCTCGGCCGCGTCGTCGATGCGCTCGGCAATCCGATCGACGGCAAGGGCCCGATCAAGGCCGACAAGCGCGCCCGCGTCGACGTCAAGGCGCCCGGCATCATCCCGCGCAAGTCGGTGCACGAGCCGATGGCCACGGGCCTGAAAGCCATCGATTCGCTAATTCCAATCGGCCGCGGCCAGCGCGAATTGATTATCGGTGACCGCCAGACCGGCAAGACCGCGATCGCGCTCGACACCATCCTCAACCAGAAGCCCCTCAACGCGCAGCCGGACGAGAAGATCAAGCTCTACTGCGTCTACGTCGCCGTCGGCCAGAAGCGCTCGACCGTCGCGCAGTTCGTGAAGGTGCTCGAGGAGCAGGGCGCGATGGACTACTCCATCGTCGTCGCCGCCACCGCCTCCGATCCGGCGCCGATGCAGTTCCTGGCGCCGTTCGCCGGCTGCACGATGGGCGAATACTTCCGCGACAACGGTATGCACGCCGTCATCATCTATGACGACCTGTCGAAGCAGGCCGTCGCCTATCGCCAGATGTCGCTGTTGCTGCGCCGCCCGCCGGGCCGCGAGGCCTATCCGGGCGACGTGTTCTACTTGCACTCGCGCCTGCTCGAGCGCGCCGCCAAGATGGGCGACGCCTCCGGCGCCGGCTCGCTCACCGCGCTGCCGGTCATCGAGACGCAGGCGAACGACGTCTCCGCCTACATCCCGACCAACGTCATCTCGATCACCGACGGCCAGATCTTCCTCGAGACCGACCTGTTCTATCAGGGCATCCGCCCGGCGGTGAACGTCGGCCTGTCGGTGTCGCGCGTCGGCTCCTCGGCGCAGACCAAGGCGATGAAGAAGGTCGCCGGCAAGATCAAGGGCGAGCTCGCGCAGTACCGCGAAATGGCGGCCTTCGCGCAGTTCGGCTCCGACCTCGACGCCACCACGCAGCGCCTTCTCGCGCGCGGCGCGCGCCTGACCGAGCTCCTGAAGCAGCCGCAATTCTCGCCGCTGAAGATGGAAGAGCAGGTCTGCGTGATCTACGCCGGCGTCAATGGCTATCTCGACAAGTTCGAGGTTGCGCAGGTGCGCAAGTTCGAAAGCGGCCTGCTCGCGCTGCTGCGCACCAAGCATGCCGACCTGCTCGACTCGATCCGCAAGTCGGGCGATCTGTCGAGCGCCGACGAGGCCAAGCTGAAGGACATCGTCGACACCTACGCGAAGTGCTTGGCTCGCTGAACGGTATAGCCCCCGCCCTAACCCTCCCCCGCAAGCGGGGGAGGGGACAGACCGAGGCAAGAGGATAGACAGAGTTTCGGAATGGCCTCCCTCAAGGACATGCGCGTCCGCATCGCCGCGACCAAGGCGACGCAAAAGATCACCAAGGCCATGCAGATGGTCGCGGCGTCGAAGCTGCGCCGCGCGCAGGCCGCGGCGGAAGCTGCGCGGCCCTTCGCCGAGCGCATGGACCGCGTGCTCGGCAATATCGCGGCCGGCATGGCCGGACGCGCCGGCGCGCCGCGCCTGCTCGCCGGCACCGGCGCGAACCAGGTTCACCTGCTGATCGTCGCCACCGGCGAGCGGGGTCTCGCCGGCGCCTTCAACTCGGCGATCGTGCGGCTCGCCCGCGAGCACGCGTCCCGGCTCCTCGCCGAAGGCAAAGAGGTCAAGATTTTCACCGTCGGCCGCAAGGGCCACGAGCAGCTTCGCCGCCAGTACGAGCGGCAGATCGTCGACCGCGTCGAACTGCGCGGCGTGCGCACCATCGGCTTCGAGCACGCCGAGGACATTGCCGCGAAGATTCTCGCGATGTTCGACAGAGGCGAGTTCGACGTCGCCACTTTATTCTATTCGCGCTTCCGCTCGGTAATCTCGCAGATTCCGACCGCGCAGCAGGTCATTCCGGCCAAGCCGCCGGAAGGGACCGCCGCCTCGACCGCATCCTACGAATACGAGCCGGAGGAAGACGAAATCCTCGCCGACCTGCTGCCGCGCTACGTCGCAGTGCAGGTGTTCCGCGCGCTCCTGGAAAATTCCGCGTCGTTCTACGGCGCGCAGATGAGCGCGATGGACAATGCCACGCGCAACGCCGGCGAGATGATCCGCAAGCAGACACTCACCTATAACCGCACGCGCCAGGCGATGATCACCAAGGAACTGATTGAGATCATCTCCGGCGCCGAAGCGCTGTAAATTTCGTAGCGAGGACGATATGGCCACTGCCAACGCAACCGGAAAAATCACCCAGGTCATCGGCGCCGTCGTCGACGTGCAGTTCGAGGCGCATCTGCCGCAGATCCTGAACGCGCTCGAGACCAAGAACGGCGGCAACCGCCTGGTGCTCGAAGTGGCGCAGCATCTCGGCGAAAACACCGTGCGCACGATCGCCATGGACTCGACCGAAGGCCTCGTCCGCGGCCAGGAGGTCGGCGACACCGGCGCGCCGATCTCGGTGCCGGTCGGCGACGAGACGCTCGGCCGCATCATCAACGTCGTCGGCGATCCGGTCGACGAGGCCGGCCCGGTGCCGACCAAGGCCCGCCGCGCCATCCACCAGGACGCGCCCGCTTACATCGAGCAGTCGACGGAAGCGCAGATCCTCGTCACCGGCATCAAGGTCGTCGACCTGCTCGCGCCTTACGCCAAGGGCGGCAAGATCGGCCTGTTCGGCGGCGCCGGCGTTGGCAAGACCGTGCTGATCATGGAGCTCATCAACAACGTCGCCAAGGCGCACGGCGGCTACTCGGTGTTCGCCGGCGTCGGCGAGCGCACCCGCGAGGGCAACGACCTCTATCACGAGATGATCGAGTCGGGCGTCAACAAGGACCCGAAGAAGGGCGACGTGAAGGGCTCGAAGTGCGCGCTGGTGTACGGCCAGATGAACGAGCCGCCGGGCGCGCGCGCCCGCGTCGGCCTCACGGGCCTCACCGTCGCCGAGCACTTCCGCGACCAAGGCCAGGACGTGCTGTTCTTCGTCGACAACATCTTCCGCTTCACGCAGGCAGGCTCGGAAGTGTCGGCGCTGCTCGGCCGCATTCCCTCGGCCGTGGGCTATCAGCCGACGCTCGCCACCGACATGGGCGCGCTTCAGGAACGCATCACGACGACGACCAAGGGCTCGGTCACCTCGGTGCAGGCGATTTACGTGCCGGCCGACGACCTGACCGATCCGGCGCCGGCCACCTCCTTCGCGCATCTTGACGCCACCACCGTGCTGTCGCGCGACATCGCCGCCAAGGGCATCTATCCGGCGGTGGACCCGCTCGACTCGACCTCGCGCATGCTCTCGCCGCTGGTCGTCGGCGAGGAGCACTACGCCGTCGCCCGCCAGGTGCAGCAGATCCTCCAGCGCTACAAGGCGCTGCAGGACATCATCGCCATCCTGGGCATGGACGAGCTTTCGGAAGAGGACAAAACGACGGTCTCGCGCGCGCGCAAGATCGAGCGCTTCCTGTCGCAGCCGTTCTTCGTCGCCGAAGTGTTCACCGGCTCGCCGGGCAAGCTCGTCGACCTCGCCGACACCATCAAGGGCTTCAAGGGGCTGGTCGAAGGCAAGTACGATCACCTGCCCGAGGCCGCCTTCTATATGGTCGGCACGATCGAAGAGGCGGTCGAGAAGGGCAAGAAGCTCGCGGCCGAGGTGGCGTAAGGCATCCCATGGCGCTGCATTTCGAACTCGTCTCGCCCGAGAAGCTGGTGTTCTCCGGCGACGTCAATCAGGTGGACGTGCCCGGCGCGGAGGGTGACTTCGGCGTGCTCGCGGGGCACGCGCCGACTGTGGCGACGCTGCGGCCGGGCATCCTCACGGTGCACTCGGCGAGCGGCCAGCGGCAGATCGTCGTGCTCGGGGGGCTGGCGGAGGTGTCTGCGGCCGGTCTGACCGTGCTAGCCGAGCTGGCCGAGGACGCCGCCACCATCGACAAGGCGGTGATCGAAACGCGCATCGGCGAGCTCGAGCAGCGCGTCGCCAAGACCGAAGCAGGCTCCGAGCTGGACAAGCTCATTACCCGGCTCGATCACTACAAGACCGTGCACCGGCACCTGACCGGCACGGCGATGCACTAGTTGTCATTCCGGATTGCCGCTTCGCGGCGTCCGGAATGACAAATTACTTTGCAAACCCCTCAAACGCCCGCACCACCTGCTCATACGTGTCGCGCTTGAACGGCACGACCAGCTCCGGCAGGTCGCGCATCGATACCCAGCGCCAGTCGATGAACTCGGGCTCGTGCTTGCCGCCGCCGGGCGCGGTGATGTTGATCTCGCGGTCATCGCCGGAAAAGCGCAGCGCGTACCATTTCTGCTTCTGGCCTTTGTATTTGCCGCCCCAGGCTTCGCCGATGATGTCGCGCGGGATGTCGTAGGCAAGCCAGCCGGGCATCTCGCCGAGCTTCTCGACCGAGGTGATGTTGGTCTCCTCGTAGAGCTCACGCAGCGCCGCCTTGTACGGGTCCTCGCCCTCATCGATGCCGCCCTGCGGCATCTGCCAGACATGCGTCGGATCGACGTGCTCGGGTCCGCCGGCGCGGCGGCCGACGAAGACGCGGCCATAGGTATTGATCACCATGATGCCGGCGCAGGGGCGATAGGGCAGGGATTCGTACGACGACATGTGTGGTCCTGAAGGGGCGGCGCTCGATCGCGCGGGACCCTAGGACGACTTCGCCTTCAAGGCCACCATGCTGATCGGCACCAGCACGAAGCCGCGGTCCTCGATCTTCTTGGCCCATTGCGCGATGCGCTCGACGGTGGCCGGCTGCGCCGATGCGAGGCCTACGGCGACGCCGTTCTGCCGCGCCGCCATTTCCAGCCGCGTCAGCGCGTGGTCGATCTCGGTGGGCGTCGGCACGGCGTCGATGACGACGTCCGTCTTGGCGAACGGCATGTTCTGCGCGCCCGCCATCTGGCCGGCGATCGAGCGCGTCGAGGCGCCGTCGTCGACATAGATGAGGCCGCGCCTGGCGGTGTCGGTCAGCACCGGCTTGAGCGCCTGCTCGGAGCTGGTGAAGCGCGCGCCCATGGACGAGATGACGCCGACATAGCCCTGGAACCGGCTCATCAGCCATTGCAGCCGGTCCATGTTCTGCTCGACCGGCAGCGAGGTCAAAAGTGTCTGCGGGCCGGGGTCGTTGTCGGGATAATCGAACGGCTCCATCGGCAATTGCAGCAGCAGCTCGTGGCCCTCGGCGCGGGCGCGCTCGGCGAATTTCGGCAGGTCGGCGCCATAGGGCGACAGGGCGAAAGTGACGAACGACGGCAGCATGCCGGCGGCGTCGGCGGTGCCGGCGGCGCTGATGCCGAGGCCGCCGACAATGACGGCGATGCGCGGCAGGTCCTTCTTCGCCGCCGCCAGCGCGCGCGGCTGCGCGTAGGCGGTCGCGGAGCGCGTGCCGTCCTTGGCGGCGATCGGGATGGCGCCGTGACGCGTCGTCTCGAGCAGCTTGGGATCGACCGGCCTCAGCTCGGAATGTTTCTCGGGCTTCGCGCGCTCGTCCGGCTTGCCCGGCACGACGATGTCCTGCCGCTTGCCGCTCGAGCCGTCGATGATGGTGACGGTCTTGGCGTCCGGCGGCGGGATTTTGACATCGGCGACGGCCGCCGCCGGCGATGCGCCGTCGTGGCGGCGGTCGCCGTCCGCGGCGCCCGCGGCGTCCTTGGCCGGCGCGGCGGCCTTGGTGGCGACCACGGCCTTCGGCTCGCCGCCGAGCGGATCGTTGACGAAGGCGGCCCAGCCGGCGATCACCAGCCCCGACAGCGCCAATGCCGCGGCAAGCACCTGCGGCGCGCCGAACGCGCGCGCTTTGGCGGGCTTCTGCTTGTCCTTGTCCTGGCCGAGCGGGGCGTTCAGTTCATCCGGCGGCACAGGCGCTGGCCCTCGCGAATCATCGGCGGATTCTACCACGCTGCTCCTCCGGCCCGGCCAAAAGCAAAGGGGCGGCCGATCGGGCCGCCCCTGGCAACTTGAGCCGTGCGCCGGTCAGTTCGGGATCGGCGTCTTCGGGTTCGGCGGGAAGGCCGAATTGACCTGGACGCCGCGCAGCAGGTCGTCGGCGGCGTGCAGCGCCTTGTCGTCCTTCGGATCCGGCGGAACGTAGGACTGCGACCCGGTCTGCTCCTTGCCGGCGTCGCCCTTGAGGTGGCCGCGCAGCGAGGCCTCGCCCTTGGTGTCGGTGCGGTTCTTCAGGTCGTCCGGCACGTCCTGGAGCACCTCGATGTCCGGGGTGATGCCCTTGGCCTGGATCGAGCGGCCCGACGGCGTGTAGTAGCGCGCCGTGGTCAGGCGCAGCGCGCCGTTGCCCGAGCCGAGCGGGATGATCGTCTGCACCGAGCCTTTGCCGAACGAGCGTGTGCCGAGGATGGCGGCGCGCTTGTGGTCCTGCAGCGCGCCGGCGACGATTTCCGAAGCCGAAGCCGAGCCGCCGTTGACCAGCACGATGACCGGCTTGCCCTTGACGAGGTCGCCCGGCCGAGCGTTGAAGCGCTGCGTTTCGTCGGCGTTGCGGCCGCGCGTCGACACGATCTCGCCCTTTTGCAGGAAGGCGTCGGCGACCGAGATCGCCTGATCGAGCAGGCCGCCGGGATTGTTGCGCAGGTCGAGGATGTAGCCCTTGAGCTTGTCCTCCGGCACCTTCGCCTGGATCTCGGCGATGCCCTTCTTCAGGCCCTCGGTGGTCTGCTCGTTGAACTGCGTCAGGCGGATGTAGCCGACGTCCTCGCCCTCGACGTGCCAGCGCGCCGAGCGCACGCGGATGACGTCGCGGTTGATCGTGATCTCGAGCGGCTTCTCGGCGCCCTTGCGCATGATCGTGAGCTTGATCTTGGTGTTCACCGGGCCGCGCATCTTCTCGACCGCCTGGTTGAGCGTGAGGCCCTGCACCTGGTCGTCGTCGAGCTTGGTGATGATGTCGTTCGCCATCACGCCGGCCTTGGATGCCGGCGTATCGTCGATCGGCGAGACGACCTTGATCAGGCCGTCCTCCATCGTCACCTCGATGCCCAGCCCGCCGAACTCCCCGCGCGTCTGCACCTGCATGTCGCGGAAGCTCTTGGCGTCCATGTAGCTCGAATGCGGATCGAGGCCGGTGAGCATGCCGTTGATCGCGGATTCGATCAGCTTCGAATCCTCCGGCTTCTCGACGTAGTCGGCGCGCACGCGCTCGAACACGTCGCCGAACAAATTGAGCTGCCGGTAGGTGTCGGACGCCGCGGCCTTCGCGCTCGCGCCGACCAGAACCATGTGCGGCTGCACCGCGAGCAATGTGAGTGCCGCTCCCGACGCCGCGCCGAGGAGTACCAAGGAGGTCTTGCGCATCATCCGCGAACCTTTTCGCCTTCGCCAGACGCCCACCATGGGCCTGGATCGACGGGAGTCCCGTCTTTTCTCAACTCGACGTAGAGCACCGGCTGGGAGGAACCTGTCGCGAGGATGGCGGCGATCTGGGAGCCGCTTCCCATCACCGCTACGGGTTCTCCGGTCAGTACGAATTGCCCCAGATCGACTGATATCCGATCCATCCCGGCGAGCAAGACATGATACCCGCCGCCGACATTCAGGATCAAGAGTTGGCCATATGAACGGAAAGGTCCTGCGTAAACGACCCAGCCGTCGGCCGGCGCCGTGACCTGGGCGGCGGCGCGGGTGGCGATGGAAGTGCCCTTTTCCGTGCCGCCGGTGCCGTCGGAATCGCCGAAAACCTTCAATTTGACGCCGTTAACCGGTATCGGAACGCGCCCGCGCAGGGAGGCAAAGGCGACCGCCGGCGCCATGCGGCCGGGGTCGTGCAGCGCTGCCAAAGGCCGCGTTTCGCCGCGCGCGGCCTCGCGCGCCGCGCGTGTCGCGGGGTCGAGGCCCTGCTCCAGTTTGGCGATCAAATCCTTGAGAGTGCCCGCCTGCTTCGCCAGCGCGGCGGTGCGGGTGCGCTCGTCGGCCAGCGCCTTCTCGCGCTCGGTCTGCTGCTTCTGCCGCTCGCCGATCAGCGCGCTCATGCGGGTGCGCTCGTCGCCGAGCGAGGCGAGCTGCTTCTTGAGCGTGTCGCGCTCGCCGGCGATCTTCGAGCGCACGGCGACGAGGCTCGAGAGGTCATGCGCCAATGTCGCGACCTGATCGCGCATCTCCGGCAGCACGGCGCCGAGCACCATCGCGGTGCGCACCGATTGCAGCGCGTCCTCCGGGCTGGCGATCAAGGCCGGCGGCGGCCGGCGGCCGATGCGCTGCAACGCCGCCAGCACCTCGCCGATGACGCTGCGCCGGCTTTCCAGCGATGCGCGGAGCGAGGCGTCCTGCGCGTCGAGCGGCTTCAGGCGCGCTTCGGTGTCGGTGACCTTGGTCTCGACGTCGCGCACGCGCGTGGCGGTATCGATCAGCGCCTGATTGAGCTTGCGCCGGTCGGCGCCGATCTCCTCGATCTGGCGCTTGATCTCGGCCTCGGCCGCGGTCGACTTCTGCTGCTGCTCGCGCAGCGCCTTGAGTTCCTCGTCGCGCTGCTTGAGCGTGTCGAGCTTGCCGCCGCTCTCGGCCTGCGCGGGCTTGGCCGGCTGTTGCGCCGGAGCCGCCGCGGGCACGACGAGGCTCAAGCCCGCGATCAGGGCGGCGCGGGCGTCGAGACGGCCAAATCCAAGGGAAATCATCGCGGCAACGATACGCCCGGGTCGTCGGAGGGCAAGACCTCCTGTGAGCGGTTTCATGCCCGCCGATTACGTCCAAATATGGCCGCGGCGACGTAAATTCCCCGTCATTCGCGCCCGCCGCTCAGGCCCGATGGTAGGGATGTCCGGTGAGGATCGTCGCGGCCCGGTAAAGCTGCTCCATGAGCATGACCCGCACCAACTGGTGCGGCCAGGTCGCGGCGCCGAAGGCGAGCTTCAACTGGGCCTTGTCGGCGAGGCTGGCGGCAAGCCCGTCCGGACCGCCGATGACGAAGACCACGGCGGGCTTGGCCTCGCCCCGCCACCGCGAGAGCTGGTTGGCGAGTGCGGCGCTGTCGAGGCTGTCGCCGCGCGGATCGAGCAGCACGACCGCGGCGCCCTGCGGGATGACATTGGCGAGCGCGATCGATTCCTCGATCATGCGCTTGCCGGCGTCGCCGGCGCGGCTCTCTCGGATTTCGACGATCTCGACGTCGCGCAGGCCGAGGCTGCGGCCGGTCTGCGCCGCGCGCTTGCGATAGCGCTCGCAGAGCTCGGTTTCCGGACCCTGCTTCAGGCGTCCGATGGCGGCCACGACAATGCGCATCGCGCCGCTCGTTTTATCAGTTCGCGGAGCGGGTGTCGCCGGCGCGCCCGGACCACATCTTCTCGAGATTGTAGAAGGTGCGCACTTCCGGGCGGAACACGTGCACGATCACGTCGCCGGCGTCGATCAGCACCCAGTCGCCGACGCGCTGGCCCTCGACGCGCACGCGCTTGACGCCGGCCTTGGTGAGTTCCCTGACCGCCTCGTCGGCGATCGAGGCGACGTGGCGCTGCGAGCGTCCGGTCGTCACGACCATGTGGTCGGCGATCGAGGATTTGCCGGCGAGATCGATGGTGACGGTGTCCTCGGCCTTCATCTTGTCGAGGCTCGCGAGGACGAGACGAAGCGCCTGCGGCGCACCGGCGCCGGAAGACGCGGCATCGGGCGCCTTCTTGGCGGCCCGAGACAAGGCAGATGTCGGCAGGGGTGTTGATCCTTTCCTGTGCCGGTCCGGGTGCGCCGGACCGTCGCCCGAAGATAACGCCGCCCGGGCCCGGCTGCCAGAGGCGCGCGGCTTCATGCGCCGCCCGAACCCTTGCCGGAACCGCCCTTGCCGCGCAGGGCCCGGAGCGCCGTCGACGACAGCGGCGATTTCAGCCCGTGCAGGAAGGTCCAGGCCGGGGCCTTGCGGTCGGCGAGGTTCGCCGCCGACGTCTCCCGCAGGCGGGAACCTTGCAGCGCCTGGCCGGCCGGGCTTGCCGCCGCGTAGAGGCTCGGCCCGAGGCGGTCGACCACGGCGATCGGAACCAGCCGGGCGATTTCGCGCCATTTCTGCCAGCGGTGGAAGCTGCGCAGGTTGTCGGCGCCCATGATCCAGACGAAATGCACGCCCGGGCACCGATGCACCAGCCAGGAGATGGTGTCGTAGGTGAAGCGCGTCTTGATCGCGGCCTCGAGCCCGGTGACGTCGATGCGCGGGTGATGCGTCAGCGCCCGCGCCGCGGCGATGCGGCCGGCCAGCGGTGTGAGCCCAGCGGTGTTCTTGAGCGGATTGCCGGGCGTTACCAGCCACCAGACGCGGTCGAGCTTCAGGCGTTTCAGCGCCAGCAGGCTCGCGGCGAGATGCGCCTGATGCGGCGGGTCGAACGTGCCGCCGAACAGGCCGATGCGCATGCCGGGCGCATGTGGGGGGAGGATGCGCTCGGCGCGGTCGAGTTCCTGCGGCTTCACGGGCGAATCTGACCGTTTCCGCGGATGCGGTACTTGAACGTGGTGAGCTGCTCGACGCCCACGGGGCCGCGCGCGTGCAGGCGTCCGGTGGCGATGCCGATCTCGGCGCCGAAGCCGAACTCGCCGCCGTCGGCGAATTGCGTCGAGGCGTTGTGCAGCACGATGGCGGAATCGACCTGCGTCAGGAACATGTCGGCGGCAGACGCATCGTCGGTGACGATGGCGTCGGTGTGATGCGAGCCGTGGCTCTCGATATGCGCGATGGCGCCGCGCACGCCGTCGACCACGCGCACGGCGATGATCGCGTCGAGATATTCGGTCGCCCAGTCTTCTTCCGTCGCGGCCTTCACGCGCGCGTCGGCGGCGCGCGCCGCCTCGTCGCCGCGCACCTCGCAGCCGGCGTCGAGCAGCATCTGGACGAGCGGCTTCAAGTGCGTTCCGGCGCAGGCGCGATCGACGAGCAAGGTCTCGGCCGCGCCGCAGACGCCGGTGCGGCGCATCTTGGCGTTGAGCACGATGGTCTTCGCCATGTCGAGCGACGCGGCGCTGTCGACATAGACGTGGCAGTTGCCTTCCAGATGCGCGAACACCGGCACGCGCGCTTCCGTCTGCACGCGCGCGACGAGGCTCTTGCCCCCGCGCGGCACGATGACGTCGATATTGCCGTCGAGTCCGGCGAGCATGAGGCCGACAGCGGCGCGGTCGCGCGTCGGCACCAGCTGGATCGCGGCGGCGGGGAGGCCGGCTTCGACGAGGCCCTGCTCCAGCGCGGCATGGATGGCGCGCGAGGAGCGCGTCGAGTCCGAGCCGCCGCGCAGGATCGCGGCATTGCCGGATTTCAGCGACAGCGCGCCGGCGTCGGCGGTCACGTTCGGCCGGCTCTCGTAGATGATGCCGATGACGCCGAGCGGCACGCGCACGCGCTCGATGGCGAGCCCGTTCGGACGGGTCCAGCCGTCGATGACGGCGCCGACCGGGTCCTTCAGGCCCCGGACGACCTCGATCCCGGCGGCGATGGCCTCGATACGGGCCTCGGTCAGGGTCAGCCGGTCGAGGAAGGCGACGGTGGCGCCCGCCTTACGGGCCTCGATGAGGTCCTCGGCATTGGCCGCGAGAATGCGCGCCGACGCGGCGCGGATCGCCTGCGCCATCGCGGCTAGCGCCAGGTCCTTCTGCGCGGCCGGAGCCAGCGCCAGGACCCGCGCGGCAGCGCGCGCACGGCGGCCGATCTCGGCCATCGTCGCGGCAATATCGCCAGTTCCTTCAATGCTTTTCAGCGGCGCGGTCATCAGGCGCGGGCCTGTGGAATGAGGATCGAACGGCCTTCCTATCACGCCGGTGTTCCGCCCGCGAGATGGCCCGGAAGGCGGCATGGCTCCCATGGTAACTGGGGATAGCGTGGATAACGGCCGCCGGTGGCGGACCCGTCAAATGGCGGAATCGTTGCCCTGCCAGCGTGGAAGCACGCGAGGAGGGTTCCCATGACGCCGACAGCCAGCCGCCTGCCGAGCCGCTTCCCGGTGGGCACCAAGTTCGTGATCGAGGCCCGTCCGCGCGGCAAAGGCCGCCCGCCGGCCTATGTGCGCCATCTGGAATTTCCCGACGGCACCAAGGTCCGGCTGCCCGAGCGGCCGACCATCGTTACCGGCAAGGCGATGGCGCGCCGGCGGCACGCGCGCTGATCTCCGCCGCCGCAAAAAAAGAGGGCCCGTGAGGGCCCTGGGGGTAGTTTCCCGGCACTTGGCGTGCCGCTGGCCGTCCGGAGTGGGGGTAAGGGAAGAGGCAGAACCCCGGCCGGCCTTTGTCGCTTGTGGGCGCATCAGACGCGGAACGGGCGCGTCCCGCCATTGGCCAAATCGTCACGTGGGTTAAATTGCCGCGTTCGACGAAGGATTTAAGACGAAAGCCCCGGCCTCCTGGAGAAGGCCGGGGCTGACGGGCGATCGTCGATCGCCTTGTGCTCAGGTCCAATTCGCGTCGCGTCGCACCGGGGTAATGCGCGGTACCGGGCAGAGGTTCCCGCTCATTCCCCCGCCAGCGCCAGGTCGTCGCGGTGGATCATCGCCGTGCGGCCGGTGAAGCCGAGGATCGACAATACGTCGGCGGACGAGCGGCCCTTGATCTTCTCGGCATCGTCGGCGTCGTAGGCAACGAGGCCGCGGCCGATCTCGGCGCCGTCCGGCCCGCGCACCACCACCGCGTCGCCGCGGCCGAAAGCACCCTCGATTTTCACCACGCCGGCCGGCAGCAGGCTAGCGCCGCCGCGCAATGCACGAACAGCCCCGGCGTCGATGTGCACGGCGCCGCGCGGCTCGAGCGAGCCGGCGATCCATTTCTTGCGCGCGGTCACCGGGTTGGCCGGCGTCAGGAACCACGTGCACGGTGCGCCATCGGCGATGCACTTGAGCGGATTGTGCACGCGGCCCGAGGCGATGACCATGTGCGTGCCGGCCGTCGTGACGATCTTGCCGGCCTCGATCTTGGTCACCATGCCGCCGCGCGAGAGCTCGGAGGCGGAGATGCCGGCCATGGCCTCGATCTCGGGCGTGATGCGCGCGACCACCGGCACGAGTTTCGCGCCGTTGCCCGGCGCCGGCGGCTTGTCGTAGAGGCCGTCGATATCGGAG
>Ga0310811_10005042_pt1 | contig 16633 bp, 9 predicted proteins | sample YCmetagenome_FD_207642 | JGI IMG/M metagenome (GOLD analysis project Ga0310811, IMG submission 207642) | Soil microbial communities from experimental microcosm in Duke University, North Carolina, United States - YC | ecosystem: Engineered > Artificial ecosystem > Soil microcosm > Unclassified ...
TTTACCGGCAGCCGTGATCCAATATCTTCCGGTCAGATGATATTGAAGTCCAAGTCCGAGATGCCAGCCGAATTCCCAGCGCTTGTCTCTTTGGGAAAGAAAAGAATAAGACTCGTCGTAACTGCTGAGCTGAAATCGTTCAGTCGTCTGCCCGGCACTATTTGTGTTATCGGTGACCCCGAAGACATCGGCTACAGCGCCTTTCACTCTGCCAGCAAGCCAATAGCCGGCATAAAGACCCGGGTCCAGCGTACCACGGAGGCGTCGCCAGTCATATACCAGGCTGACTCCTGCTGGCAGCTGCAAAAAAGTATTGATGTGTCGGTCATACTCTCCGTATAATGAATCTGTCCGGTTCATGGAATACCCTTTCTGTACAATACCGGGAGCTGTCGTAACATATAACCAGGAATAGATCTTATATCGGAAAGGCAGGTCGGCGCTGAAGCCTGTGACGCCTTTTAACGTGGTTGCCGAGCGGTTGGTGATATTGGTATGATATGTATTATAACTAAGACCTCCCTCTACGCCGAAACTTGTCTGGGCAAAGAGGGAGGTCTTTTGCAGGAAAAGAAAGATCAGAATAAGAACAGGTCTGCTATCCATTAAATTGTTTAGAAGGTCTGGAAGAAATTCAGTGGCGAACCCAGATTCGTCTCCTGCACCCATACCAATTTTGTGCCGCCCTGGAAACAAACGATAGAACTCAGCCCGGCATTATTACCGGCAAAACTGATAATCTTGTCCCCGATATTAGAGGGACTGGTGTTCGGATTGGCATTCATAGGGTAAGAAAAGAAAGAGCCTTGCGGAACGGAATGGTTAAGTACTCCATTCTGGACAAAGATAACACTTGCATAGCCATTGACACCCGGACGATAACAAAGCAGGTTGGTTTGTGAACCACTCTGGCTCTCGTCATAGGCGATCATGCGATCCTGTGTCTGTGAAAGGTCAAAGGTAGGAAAACCCGACCGGGAAGTATAAAAGGCCGTCCAGGTCGTGCTATTTGCCTGATGACTAAGCGCCCAGACATAACCCAGACCGGGGCCGGGGCGATAGGCAACGAGGTTCATAGCTCCAGGGACATTATCTACGGCAATGAGCTGGTCATTGGCTCCTTTCATGTCGAAGCCGCCGATACCTGAGGAGCCCTTCACAACTCCGACCCAGGTACCGCCCTGATTTTGTATTGCCCAAACCTGACCACCACCCGGACGATAACAGATCAGCGAGTTCTTAAACCCGGATCCCAGGTCATAGGCAATGATCTTGTCCGAAGTGGATTTCAGATCATAACCGCCGATGCCCCCTGTTGAGTTTTGATATAGCGCATGCCAGGTGCCATTGCCGGTTTTCTCCAAAATAGCGATGTAACCGGTTCCCGGAGCATATACTACCAGGTGATCCATATGACCATTGCCGTAATAGTCGAGGGCAATGATATGATACCCGCCTATTTCATTGAAATTATTGCTTTGAATAATAGTATTGATGTTTACAGTACCTAGATTATCAACATTTAACCCCGAAGTGCTCCATACAGTAGCATTGTTCTGGATAAGAGCAACCTGGTTAGAGCTGACGTCATAACCCAGCAGGCAATTTAAGCCCGTACCATTGTCAAAGGCAATAAGTCTTGCAGTGCCGTTGGCGAGGGGAAAAGGATTAACACCCGGACCGCCGGGAAACCCTGTAGTAGAACCTTTTGTCTGTCCTGTAAGTCCAACCGAAGAGGGCTGAATATCTTTTTTACACCCTGCACTCAGAATAAGTACGAATACGACCAACGCGTGATAAAAATTGAGCTTCTTCATAACAAATAAGGTGATTTTTCGATGAAAAATGAAAATGGTTAAAAGAAAGGTCGGTAAGGAGTTGGGGGGATAGCAGCCTGAGTATTTTCCAGTAGGTTTTCATCGATCAGTAGGTCGCCAAAGGTATAAGACGCCACTGCGGCAATTGTACAGTGAAGAAAAGGTAAAAAATAAAAAACCCGGTCCATTGGACCGGGCTCACCAGTTTGCTAATCCTTCGTTGCTAATCCTTCACGAATTTCATCGTCTGCTGCTGTTTGTCCGTAGCTACGCCGATTAAATACATCCCCTGTGGCAGAGCCTCCAGTATGCCCGGATCAATGCTGTTATTTCCCTTTTGCAGGCTTAGATGCTTTTCCGCCATTTTTTTCCCGCTCATATCCGTCACCGTCAGCACCGCACCTGTCACCGCCGGCGAACCAACGGTCAGGGACAATGCCTGATGCGCAGGATTGGGTAGCACCCTGATCGTCAGAGCATCTACAGCCGATGTCAGCGCCACGATCCGGCTGTACGTGAACTTGCCGTCGATGTCGACCATTTTCAGCCGATACAGCGCATCCCCCGTCACAACATCAGTATAGTCGTATTGAACCGTCTGATTGCTGTTTCCAGAAGCCAGTACCTTACCAACGCTCACGAAACCTGCATTCGCCGCTGCTTCTCTTTCGACCTCGAAATAGGCGGTGTTCTCTTCTATCGAAGTAGTCCAGTACAGCTGATTGCCCGCCTTTGTTTCCTTACCCGAAAAATCAGTCAGTGTCAGGGGCAACGGAAGAATGCTGCTGCCCGACACAAAGAACCCGCTAAAGCCAGTAATGTCAAAGGTCACTTCCCACCGGCTGGCCGCCGCATTCCATATAATATTGTTATCATCCGGATCGATGTCGCCGCTGCCGCCGGCGTAGGTATCGGGGGTCGTTCCTGTACCGTGGAATTGTGTCACATGCAGATTGGCGATGCCTGCCGCGTCCGAAGAATTCATCGGCAAAGCGGGATTACTTCCCCTGGCTGCATTATAGGCATCAAAATCGCCCTGTGTAAAATAGAGGGTCACCGTTGCTGTAGAGGTGGCCCCGCCGCTGGAAGGCTCCATACTATAATGCCTGGGTACATAGGGGATACCTCCAAAAGTTTGTACACTGGCATCTACTGTCACGCAGTTTTGAATATTTCCGCTCACAGGGTTGGCTCCCGATGGCAGCAGCGCGGCCATTGGATCACAGGATCCGTCCGAATTCCTTGTCGTGAAGCCCGGGGCTGCATAAAGATTGCTGCACACCGATCCTCCGCCCGCCGTACCGGCTAAAGAGGATTGTAAAGGATTGACCGTGACGCTTGCGGAAGCCGTCAGTCTGCCGCAGCCGTTGAATACGTATGCTTCTACGGAAGCAGTGCCGGTAATATCAAAATGCTCCGGCAGGGATGTTTGCCCCCAGGTTAGAACGGTGTTGCCCCAATAGATCGAATCTTCACTATAGTCGCCTGCCAGCTTAAAAAGAACCGTTTGACCCGCACAGACACTGGTCGGCGGGTTGTCGAAAACAGGCTGGGGCGGAGGGGCCGTCGCAACATACAGCGTGGCGGGATCGGATACATTCGATCCGGACGCATTGGACAATGTCAGCCGGTACTGATAGTGTTCCATGTCCGGAGTGAGGTAATTTATATTCAGCCATGCGCCCCTTCCGCCGAGGCGAAAGTTTCCCGGAGCGTTTGTAATGATACTATACTGTGCATTTTCGGTAATTGTATTCCATGAAACACCGCCGTTTGCAGAGAATTCCCAGAGTGTTGAGGTGGCCTGCCCTCCGCCATAAGAAACAACGATAAACGTGGAGCTCCCTGCGCAACCCGGAAAGGGATTCAGTGCTTCCGGAAACGTTGGCGCCTGTGCTTTAGCTATATGAACCGTTGCTGCCAGCAGAATAAATAGTAAAAATCTCTTCATAAGTAAAGTTTTGATGGCCCAAAAATAAGGAACCCGGTCCATTGGACCGGGTTCCTTTTATAAATTCCAGATCTTTTAATCTTATCCTACCACATCCTTTCCATGGCAGTTCTTGTATTTCTTTCCGCTTCCGCAGGGGCAGGCATCATTCCGGCCGATCTTCGGCCCCACCTTTACAGGCTCCTGCCGAACGGGTTCGGACGGCTCATAATAATCATTGCCTCCTTCCTGGGCGATGCCGTTTGGCGGACCACCTGCATTTACGGGGTTGGCGGCCATCTCATCCTTCCGCACTTTCAGCTTGCTCATATCCGTTTTCTGCTCCCTTCCTTCCCGGATGGTATTGGATTCCTGGTTACCGGTCTGGATACCCGAATGGCAGAGGAAGCTGATGATATCCCTGTTAACGTCGCTGTCCATGCGCCGGAATAGCTCGAATGCTTCCACCTTATAGATGACCAGCGGATCCTTTTGTTCGAGGTAGGCTGTCTGTACGCTTTGTTTCAGATCGTCCATGCCCCGCAGGTGTTCCTTCCAGGCGTCATCGATAATGGACAGTGTGATCTGTCTTTCCACGGCATTCGTCAGTTCGCGTCCGTTGCTCTCCAAAGTCTTTTGCAGGTTGGCTACGACGTTAGTCCTTTTCTTTCCGTCGGTGAAGGGGACCACCACATTTTCCACGTGGCTGCCCTGTGTGGTGCGGATATTCTGGAAGACCGGGACGGCCTGCTTACGCAACTCGTCCAGCTTATGCTCATAATTGGAGATAGCTTCCTGGTAAAGCTTTTCTGCCAGCTCGTTGACATTACCTTTCAGAAAATCCTCCTTGTCTATAGATGTATCGATACCAAAGTTGACTATTGTCGACAGCTTAAAACCTTCGAAATCATCCTGTTCTCTGAAAGAGCTGATCAGACCTTCGGCAACAACATAAAATGCATTGTCCAGATCGAGGGCAAGCCTTTCACCGAACAGGGCGTGATTACGTTTCTTATAGACGACATTACGCTGTTTGTTCATGACGTCGTCATATTCCAGCAATCGTTTACGAATGCCGAAGTTGTTCTCTTCCACTTTCTTCTGGGCTCTTTCGATGCTCTTCGTCACCATGCTGTGCTGGATCACCTCTCCTTCTTTATAACCCATCTTATCCATCAGGGAGGCGATGCGATCACTGCCGAACATGCGCATCAGGTCGTCTTCCAGCGATACATAGAACTGAGTGCTGCCAGGGTCGCCCTGGCGTGCGGACCGGCCTCTCAGCTGGCGGTCTACGCGGCGGCTTTCATGTCTTTCCGTACCGATGATTGCCAGACCGCCGGCTTCTTTAACTCCAGGTCCCAGCTTGATATCCGTACCACGACCGGCCATATTGGTTGCGATCGTCACTGCACCGGCCATACCTGCTTCGGCAACGATCTGTGCTTCCTTCGAGTGTTGTTTGGCGTTCAATACATTGTGCGGTATTTTTTTGGCCTGCAGCATCTTGCCAAGCAGCTCGCTCACCGCCACATCAGTCGTACCAACAAGTGAAGGTCTTCCTTCAGCGCGGAGTCTTTCTATTTCATCGATGACGGCTTTATATTTTTCCCGTTTGGTCTTGAAAACCAGATCCTGATGATCCTTACGGATAGCCGGTACATTTGTGGGTATCGTCACCACGTCCAGCTTGTAGATATCCCATAATTCCGCTGCCTCGGTTTCGGCCGTTCCGGTCATACCGGCCAGCTTATGATACATACGGAAATAGTTCTGTAAAGTAACTGTTGCATAGGTTTGGGTGGCAGCCTCGATCTTCACATTTTCCTTGGCTTCTATCGCCTGGTGCAGCCCATCGCTATACCGTCTTCCATCGAGAATACGGCCTGTCTGCTCATCTACGATCTTCACCTGGCCTTCCATAACCACATACTCTACGTCCTTGTCGAATAAGGTATAGGCTTTCAGCAGCTGCTGAACGGTATGGATACGGTCTGCCTTGATCGAATATTCGTTCAGCAGGACTTCTTTACGCTGCAGTTTTTCTTCTGTGCTCAGCGGCTCTTTTTCAATGTCAGCAAGCTTGATGCCGATGTCGGGCAGGATGAAGAAATCAGGATCTTCTCCTTCCCGGGTGATCATTTGAATGCCTTTATCGGTGAGGTCGACGGAATTATTCTTTTCGTCAATATAAAAGAACAGCTCCGCGTCTACTTTTGGCATTTCCTTGGACTGGTCAGCGAGGTAATAGTTCTCGGTCTTCTGTAATCTTACCTTGATGCCCGGCTCGCTCATGAACTTTATCAGCGGACCGGATTTAGGAAGGCCCCGGTAGGCCCGCATCAATGCCAATCCTCCGTCTTTGGGATCGTCATTACCTTCGGCCATCTTCTTTTTGGCTTCTATAAGGAACTGATTGGTTACTTTCTTCTGGGCTTCGAACAGATTCAGTACCCTTCCTTTTAGTATGTGGTATTGCTGGTCGTCCCCTTTTGGAACAGGACCGGAAATGATCAATGGGGTACGCGCATCGTCGATGAGCACGCTATCCACTTCATCCACCATTGCGTAGTGGTGCTTGCGTTGTACCATCTCTTCCGGAGAATGCACCATGTTATCACGCAGGTAGTCAAAACCGAATTCGTTGTTGGTGCCATAAGTGATATCCGCCATGTAAGCCTTGCGGCGCGCTTCGCTGTTTGGCTCGTGCTTGTCGATACAATCGACGGTCAATCCCAGCCATTCGAAAATGGGGCCATTCCATTCGGAGTCACGACGGGCCAGGTAATCGTTGACCGTCACGATGTGTACTCCTTCGCCGGCCAGGGCATTCAGGTAAGCCGGTAAGGTCGAAACCAGTGTTTTACCTTCACCGGTAGCCATTTCGGCGATCTTCCCCTGGTGCAGTACTGTACCGCCGATGAGCTGAACATCATAATGTACCATGTTCCAGGTGATGGGGCTGCCGGCTGCCATCCAGGAATTCTTATAGATGGCTTTGTCATCTTCGATCCGGATATGCTCTTTCCTAACGCTCAGATTGCGATCCAGCTCCGTGGCCGTCGCCACCACTTCCGGGTTGTCCTTGAACCGGCGCGCTGCTTCCTTTACTACGGCAAATGCTTCGGGTAACAGTGTCTCCAGGACTTCCTCTATCTGCTCGTCACGCTCCTTTTTTAACTGGTCTATCTCCTGGTAAATGACATCTTTTCCGGTGATATCGCTAAAAGGCAGTTCTTCCGCCTTTTTATTCAGATCGTCGATCTTTGTGTCCAGCTTGCTCAAATGCTCTCTGATCCGGGCTTTGAATTCTACTGTTTTAGCACGCAATTGATCATTGGACAGGGACTGATAAGCGGCAAAGTGTTGATTCACTTGACCCACAAGGGGTTGGATGTGCTTTATATCCTTTTCCGACTTGTTCCCGCCGAATATTTTGGATAGAATACCTAACATAATTCCTTAAGTATTAGTGATTTTATTGGTTTCGGGTTCCCGTCAAAAAGCTCCGGGACCCATTTTCCCAGTCAAATTTGGTGCTATCCTGAAAGGAAGGTCAAATTGACAGGGAAGCAAATGTACAAAAAAGCTCCCATCCACCCCTTCCCGGCGGGGCATTTCCGTCGGCTAAACCATTGAATTCCGTACTTTTTCACCTTGCCGCACCTTTTCTGCGCTGCCTCATCGATCCTGCCAGAAACCTGCGCCGATCGATCTGTGTCCCCATCCACCGCAAACCGATTTCGCCGCCGAATAAAATTTTTTTTGTCCTGACAAAGAAGTTAGTATCTTAGTGCTAAATATATTAGCCCATGTCAATAGCAGGTCAAAATCTCAAATACCTCCGCAAGCTGCGGGGGTGGACACAAGAGGAGTTTGCTGCCCGCCTCGGCATCAAACGTTCTTTGCTCGGCGCCTACGAAGAAGAAAGGGCCGAACCCCGGCTGGAAGTGCTGGAAACCATTTCCGATATGTTTAAGCTTACTCTTGACGAATTGCTTCGTAAAGAGCTTAGCGATACGAAGGGCGGGAGTTATCTTTCCAAGCGGAGGGCGCAAAAGCTGGTGGCTGCATCCAATGACATCCAGCTGGTCCCTGTAAAAGCTGCTGCCGGTTACCTCGCTGGTTATGCCGACCCTGAATTTCTCGACGAGCTGAATACTTTTACGCTGCCTATGCTGGCTCCGGGCCATTATCGTGCGTTCGAGATCGTTGGCGATTCCATGCTGCCCACGCCGAGCGGGTCTGTTATTGTCGGCGAAAAAGTTGATGATATGGAAGAGGTAAAAAGCAACCAGACCTATATAGTGGTGTCCCGTAATGAAGGCATCGTCTACAAAAGGGTTATGAAAAACAATAAATCCAAGACCAAGCTCACCCTGGTCAGTGACAATACGGCATATCAGCCTTATAATGTAAATACTGACGACGTGCTTGAGGTATGGAAGGCTCAGATGGTCATCAGCAAAGCCAATACCCAGCACCGTTGGGACGTCAACCAGTTGGCCAACCTGGTATCGAATCTCCAGGATCAGGTCAGCTCGATGAAGAAGAAGATGAATTGACAGGTAGCATATAAAAAATGCGTTAAGCGTTTTGTATAGTATCGATGTGAAAACTATCGATAGTCCTTCTAAAACAGGAGTAGTTGAAGATGAGCTTATTGGATTTGCAGAATACTGCCAGGCCCCACGCCTGTGCCCGGTCTGGCGCCTATAGCTGCACCTGCGCCGTCTGAGCTCTTGCGGTGCGAACCGTTCTTGCCGTCCGAGCCGCTCCTGCCATCTGAAGCCTTCGCCCCACCCGGTTCCATGATCGACCTGCTTCGGCGATGAGCCTGCCATCCCTTTTCTCCGCCTGTCGGAGGCAATATGGCAAAGACATTGGCTTCCGGCATCGGGTCGATCGACACCGTACCGGTAAACCTGCCGAAAGCTGGTAACACAGCATATGCGCTCCCAAAATAGAAACAGGGGAACTGGAGGCTCTGCCTGCCCATACCCCTGATCCGTATACCCGGATGTATATGTCCCGAGAAAAAATATGGCTCTCCTTTGTCGGCCGGCGTAGCCCCACTCTCCATCACCTCGGCGCCCGTTGTCGCCAGATCTGTTCCACCCTCCGTCGTCGCGCCCGCACCGCCCTCTGTAATATCATGGATAAAAGCAAAAGGCCCAAGACGTAAGATCTCCCGGCTCACGTCGATCCCTGCCTCCTTATACCAGCTGGCATGCAGAATATCATGGTTGCCCTCTATCAGCCGAATGCCCAGCTCCGGAAAATCCTCTCTCCATTTTAAAAAGAGAGCCAGCTCTTTGTTTTCCCGGCTATGAAAAAGGTCTCCAACCACCAGCAGCTGCCGCGGTTGAAAATATTGGATCTGACAAAGCAATCGCAGCAGATCCTCACGGTAAATGGATTGTGGCACTGCGATACCCGCCTTGCGAAAATGCCCGGTTTTGCCAAAATGGAGATCAGAAACGATGAGCGACCTCTCCTCCTCCCAATAGATACAACGGTCGGGCGAAAGCCATAACTGCTGGCCCTTAATACGATATGGAAATGCAGGATGCATAAATTAACTCCCTGCTGCAAATGTATTTACTATATCCAAATAGAAGCAGTCCTTCACATTAATTATATTTAATAGTTTTCATTGACAATCCTGAAAATTGTATTTACTTAGAGAGACAATACGAACACCATGACAGACGTCCAAAAAACTGCGGCTTCCGGGAGCTTCCTCGAAGAACCCAAAAAACGCCCGGAGACGCTCAATGTTATCTCCATCCTGACCTTTATCGGCAGCGGTATAACAATCCTCACGCAGTTTGTTAGTTTCTTCAGAGCTCAAAGCAACTACGATCAGATGGTCCAGAACCAGGACAAAATGGAGCAGGCGCCTGACTTCCTAAAAAGGCTAATGGGCCCTGATCCCGTAGGCATGGCCCGGAAGACACTGGAAAATCGCACACCCATGCTTATTCTGGGTATAGTAGGTGCCGTGCTCTGTATTTATGGAGCTGTGCAAATGCGGAAACTAAAGAAGATTGGCTTTCCGATCTATGTTATCGGCGAACTATTGCCTTTTGTTGTCAGCTTTATCTTTATTGGTCAGATGCCCATCTTTGGGCTGGTTTTCGCTTTGCTGATCAACGTAGCTTTTATCATCATGTATGCTACCCAGCTGAAGTACCTCTCCTAGGTGAGGGGCGGCCGTGGTCTAACGCAGCTGCGCCTGCATCTTTTTGACCCTGTCTTCGAGTTTCTCGGAAGACAGGTCTTCCCGCATACTGTCCACTTTAAGCGGGAAACAGAAAGGTGTCAGCTTCTTTGGCCATCGCAGCACGATCTTCCCGCGCGCGATCCGCTCCAGCATATTGCGTAACCGCTGCTCTTCCATCTGTTGATCCATGACCTCATTATAAGCCTGGCGTATAAGCAGGTTATGCGGATCATATTCACTGAATACATTGAAGAGCAATGACGCCGATGATTGCAGGTGCCGGGCCTTGGTATGTTCTCCCGGGTATCCCTGGAAGATAAGTCCTCCGATCACCGCGATATCCCTGAATTTCCGCCGGGCCATCTCTGCGCTGTTGACGCTGCGCTGTATGTCCGCCGTTAGGTTATCCGGGCTGAAGAGCTCATATGCATTCGTATCATCCAGCGGGATAGGCTGGTCGCTCAGCAGCTCAAAACCGTAATCATTCATCGCAAAAGAAAAGCTGATGGGCGTAGTCCGGCTGATCCGGTAAGCCAGCAGGGCAGCCATCGCCTCATGTACCAGTCGTCCCTCGAAAGGATACGCGAACAGGTGGAATCCATCCTTTGTCTCTATCTGTTCGACCAGCAACTCGTTCTCCCTCGGCATATATGATAATGACGCCTGTAATTCAAACAGTGGCCGCAGAACTTTCAGCTCTATATCGATCCCCGCCGCCTTTAAGACCTTCACTTCATGCTCTCTGCCGGTGTGCGCCACCGCAGGACTTTCTCCTGCCAGCATTCCCGATGCCTCATCCAGCTTTCTTCGCAACATCATCCCCAGGTTGGCCGATAGCGGCATACGTCCTCCATTCCAGCTCGGGACTTTTGACTTCTTTGCAGTCGACTTGCGCACCAGCGCCGTCATGTCTTTGATCATCACAAATTCCAGGTTCCTGCCAGCCAGCGTAAAGACATCCCCCGGTGACAGGCGCGAAATAAAATATTCCTCTATCACGCCCACATATCCCCCGGTCACAAATCGCACTTTCAGCATAGCATCGCTCACGATGGTTCCGATATGCAGCCGATGCCTCATGGCCACCCGCCGGCTATTGATCTTATAAAGTCCATCTTCCATTATCTCTACTTTCCTGAACTCATCGTATTGTTGTAATGCCACTCCGCCCTCGGTGATAAAATGAAGGATCTCCATCCACTCATCTTCCGTCATCTCGCTAAAACAATAGGTCGACTGCAGCTCGCGAAACAAATTCTCAGGATAAAAGCCATCCGAAATGGCCAGCGTGCCCAGGTATTGGATCAGCACGTCGAAGCACAACAACATCGGCTCCCTGTTCTCGATCAGTCCCTCCTGCATGGCCGACTTCAGCGCCGCGGCCTCCATCAGCTCCAGCGAGTGTGTCGGCAGGAACCAGATCTTGCTCACCTGCCCCGGCTGATGTCCGCTGCGTCCTGCCCGTTGCAGGAACCGGGCCACCCCCTTTGGACTTCCGACCTGTATCACGGTCTCCACGGGTCGGAAATCCACCCCCAGGTCCAGGCTGGCAGTACATACCACCGCTTTTAATTTTCCTTCGTGTAATGCATCTTCCACCCAGTTTCGCAGCGCCATATCGATAGACCCATGATGCAGGGCAATGACGCCGGCCAGATCGGGACAGGCCGTAAGCAGCGACTGATACCAGGTCTCGCTCATTCCGCGGGTATTGATAAAGATCAGTGTCGTCCTGCTCTGCTCCAGGATGGGGATCACTTTATGAATAAGCCTCAGCCCCAGGTGGCCCGCCCAGGGGTAATTTTCGATCTCATCCGGCAGTATCGACTCCACATCGATGGGTTTGTCCATTTGTGCCCGAACGATAAAATCATTATTTGCGCCCAGCGAGGCAAGCAATACCTCCTTCGCCTGTACGAGGTTCCCGATGGTCGCGCTGATCCCGATGATCGAACAGGCTCCGGCCCTTATACCCGTCAAACGTGACAACGCAAGCTCCACCTGTACTCCCCGCTTGCTGCCCAGCAGCTCATGCCATTCGTCCACCGCGACGAGTCTTAATACCTTAAACGTCTCCGCGTATCCCTTTTGCGCCAGCAGCAAATGCAAACTCTCCGGCGTGATGATCAGCACTTCCGGCATTCGCCGTTTCTGTCTTTGCCGTTCGCTCATCTCCGTATCCCCATTACGTGTGCCCACCTGCCAATTCATCTCCAGCGCGCGGATAACCTCTTCCATAGCCCGGCCGATGTCCTTTGCCAGCGCCCGGAGCGGCGAAACCCACAACAGCTGGAGGCCGCTGCCGCTTCGCGTACGGTAGTCACCGGGATGGCGATTGATAAAGTCGATCAGCGCACCGAGAAAAACCGAAAAGGTCTTCCCGCATCCCGTAGGCGCATTGACCAGACCCGACCGCCCATCGAGAATAAACTGCCAGGTCTCTTCCTGGAAAGCAAAAGGCGCACGTCCTTCTTTTGCCATCCAGCTTCGAATTACTTTATATCCAATAGTCTCTTGTAATTGCATAGTAAATCTCCATCCTTCATAATGTCTTCAGATATTCGATCACGGCCTTTCGCTCGTTGTCGCTCAGCTTGTCGCCGAATGTATGTCCATAATTGCCATAACCCGGTAATGTCGTATTATAGACTGCTGTACCGCGTGGTCCGGTTTCTTCTGTATACTTCCATCCGAGGTTTCCATAATCGTATTGAGGGTCTTTGAAATCCCTCGACCAGTAAGCGGGACGGATCTTGCTGTTCAGTACAGCCTCCAGCGTCGGTACCGAGCCGTTATGCAGGTAGGGCGCTGTGATCCAGATGCCATCGAGGGGCGGAGCTATATATCCATTAAAAGGTTCGAGCTTTGCGGGGTGATCGCCCTGAGCAAACCAGCTCTTGTTAAACCATTCGATGAATTGCGGGCTCTGGTAATTTGCCTTGAAAAGCAGGGAGTCCGTCCTGATGATAGACTCGGGTATCAGCAGGTTGGGATATTCGCCCTCAGCGCCATAACTCCCATGACATTTAGAACAGTTTTGTACGAACAGAACACCCCCTTGTTTGGCAAGAGAGCTATTTATCGGCTGCGGATATTTGGGGGGCTCGATGGAATAGATATAAGCAAGCACGTCATTGAAATGGCTATCCACTTCCCTGGCCTCCGAACTATCACTTACCGTAAGCAGGTTCGAGGCCATAAGAAACCGTCCGAAATCGCCTCTCCCGAAACCATTGTAGAACATGGCGTGTTTCTTCTTCAGCAGCCACCAGGGAGGTGTATCGGTGGGAATTACTTCACCTGCTACATCTATGACGGGTTCATTACTCCAACGTAAGGTCTGCGGGTCACGATGTGCGACCAGCAGATCGGCCAGCCTGTCAGCCGAATTAACTCCCCGCACCTCGGTATACAGGCCTCCGCTGATCGTCTTCATAGCCGTCAGGAAAGGCAGGGCGGCCACGTATTTTTTGGGGTCTCCGCGCTGTAGTATCGTCTGCGCCATAAGTGCCGCCCCGGGATTCAGTTTTTGCCGGTCGGTAAAATCGATCATGGAATTTCCCAGTCCCACATACAGTTTCTTTTCAAACACCTGTGCATGACATTGCAGGCAGTTCGGTGCGACGACCGTCTCTCCGTTTGGCGACCTGACGGCCGTATATTCATGACTGATCAGGGCATTGGGGCTGTCCCTGTTCAGGTAATTGGTGGTGGTTTTGCCAAATCCCAATAAAAAATAACTATAAGGAATACCGCTTTTCAAATAATCTCCTGTTGTCAGATAGCGATAACCCACAACGGCGTCTCCGTTACGCTGCGGGCTCGCGGGAATCGCTACGGGTTTTTCTTCCCGTGTATACCGTATCACCGTCGTAAAAGCTAAACCAGCCATCGCCAAAAAAACAAAAACCAAAAGCTTTTTCATGAACATAAATTTACTACTTCCCGTACAACTCCAGCATCTTCTTCAAACTCCCGATGGTATCGATCTCCTCCGGGCGTTTGTCTTTCCTCCAGCGGTTGATCCGTGGGAAACGTAAGGCCACTCCCGACTTGTGCCTCGCCGAAGCCGCGATCCCTTCGAAGGCGATCTCAAAGACCAGCTCCGGTTTTACCGTTCGCACCGGGCCAAACTTCTCCAATGAGTTCTTACGGACAAAAGCGTCAACTTCCTGCAGCTCCTTATCTGTCAAACCCGAATAAGCCTTGGTGAACGTCACCAGCTGATCACCCTGTCGCACTGCGAACGTATAATCGGTATATAGATTACTTCGCCGTCCATGCCCTTTCTGAGCATAGACCATAACTGCGTCGATGACCAGGGGATCGATCTTCCATTTCCACCAATCTCCGCGTCGGCGTCCCACCTGGTAAACGGAGCTCTTCTTTTTCAGCATGATCCCTTCGCTCCCTTTGTCTCTCGATACAGTCCTCATTGCTGCCAGCTGTTGCCAATCGTCAAATGAGATCACCGGAGAAAGCTGCAGCATTGGATGTGCCGCTGCTGTAGCCAGTTTTTCCAGTTGCGCCCTGCGCTGCTCCAGCGGCCGGTCTCGCCAGTCCTCCCCATTATATTCGAGCAGGTCATAAGCTATAAATCCGACCGGCACTTCGGTTAAATGTTTCTTTGTCACATTCTTTCTTCCGATCCTCGTCTGCAAAGCTGCAAATGGGAGCGGTAAAAATGAATTTTCATTTTTACCGATGCTCAATCCAATGATCTCCCCATCCAGTACCGTCCCATCCGGCAACAATTCCTTAAACTGCTGATACTCAGGAAGGCGATCCGTCATCAACTCTTCTCCCCGGCTCCAGACAAAAAACTGTCCCTGCCGTTTGATCACTTCTCCGCGAATCCCATCCCATTTCCATTCGGCCTGCCATTGCTCCGGGTTGCCCAGGGAAGAAAGGTCTTCCTCCAGCGCGTAAGCCAGGTAAAAAGGATAGGGGCGTGACAGGTCAGTGCCTGCACCCTCTTCACTCAAAAGTGCGGCAAAGGAGGTCGTCGCAGGATCCCAGTCGCCGCTGATCCTATGCGCGATGATGGAAGCTTCTACTCCAACCGTCTTTGCCAATGCGTTGACGATCATCTTCTGAGAGATCCCTATCCGAAACCCGCCCGTGATCAGCTTATTAAAGACAAAACGTTCTTCTTTATTCATACGCCTCCAGCAGGACAGCACGAACTCTTTTTTTATGGCTTCATCCTCCTTACCCAGCTGTATCAATCGCTGGAGATAAAAAGAGAGGTCGGCATCAGTTGCCGCTTCTTCCGCCTCCGGCAGCAACAATGCTATCGTTTCTGCCAGATCTCCCACCGTGTGATAACTCTCCTCGAACAACCAGGCCGGCAAACCCGTCCCCTCCCTGCACCAGTCCTGTAACTGCGTGGAATTGACCGTCCGCCTGGGTCTCCGGCCACTGAACAGGGCGATGACCCAAACCTTATCTGCATCACCCGCTCCGGTGAAGTAATGGGTCAGCGCGTCGAGCTTGTCGTTGGTTTTTGTGCTTGTACCCAGTTTTACAACGAGGTCTGCGAAAAGCCGCATGCCGTTATTTATATGTAGGGTGGTGGTCATGTTAGTCTTCCTGTTCATAGTCTGGCTGTTCCGTACCGGCGCTTTCGGCGCCTGGCGGGGCCAATGAGGGGCCTCCGGCCTCTGCCCATATTCCCTTCTCATTCAAATATCTCGACAAAGTCGCCTGGAACCCGTGTGTTACATACACCCGCTCCGCTCCCGTCGCCGTCACAGCCGCCAGCAACCCCTTCCAGTCTGCATGGTCACTCAACGCAAATCCTGCATCCGCGTTTCGCCGCCGCACATTGCCCCGTACCTGCATCCATCCGCTGCAGATCCCTACAGCGTACGGACTGAAACGCCGCATCCATGGTGAGCCCTCCGCACTCGACGGCGCAATTACTACACGGCCGCGAAAAATATCTTTCGGCATATCCGGCAATATCCGCTCCACGGCAGGCAGCTGTACTCCCGCGTCCAGGAGGGCCTGATGGACATTCCAGACTGCACCGTGAACAAAGATCTTCTCTGTCACCGGCGCCAGACAGGACAACAGCCGCTGTGCCTTACCCAGGCTATAGGCTATAAGGATTGAAGTCTTAGCCTCTGCCTCGTTCCTGCTGACCCAGTCCTGAATAGTAGTAAATATTTCCGGTTGTGGCTTCCAGTTGTAGATAGGCAATCCAAAGGTGGACTCCGTTATAAAAACATGACATTTGAGGGCTTCAAAAGCTCCGCTCAATCCATCATCCTCCGTTTTATAATCTCCGCTTACCACCCATACTTCGCCTTCATATTCCACCCTCACCTGTGAGGACCCAATGATATGGCCTGCGGGATGAAGGCTGACCCGTACGCCGTTCAGGAAAACCGCTTCTCCCCATTCCAGGCTCTGATAGGGGTGGGGCCCGAGCCTCAATTCCAGGAGGGGTCGGGTCAGCCGGTGACAAAGATAGCTGCCGCTGCCCGCCCGGGCATGATCGCTATGGGCATGCGTGATAACTACCCTTGGTACCGGCCGCCAGGCGTCAATATAGAAATCCCCTTTCGGGCAATAGATCCCTTTCTCGGTAAATTCCAGTAAAGGCATAAGAATAGAACTCCTGCAAATAACAAGCCTGGCTGGCAAAAGTTGTGG
>Ga0310811_10005043_pt1 | contig 16630 bp, 15 predicted proteins | sample YCmetagenome_FD_207642 | JGI IMG/M metagenome (GOLD analysis project Ga0310811, IMG submission 207642) | Soil microbial communities from experimental microcosm in Duke University, North Carolina, United States - YC | ecosystem: Engineered > Artificial ecosystem > Soil microcosm > Unclassified ...
GTCCTCGCAGGGAACTGGCAAATATTCGATCTTTTACGGAAAGAAAGCGAAAGCTCTGGCTTCATTCCGACTCTCAGTCTGAAAAATCCAGGGGCGCTGTGCGGGTGCGTACTTTCTCGAAGTATATGTTTAGGCTTATATAAGAGCTTTTGTAGAGTCATCGGTATCCCCGCTTGGGGGCCGCTACAACTGGTTCGGTGGCGGCTACAACGCCACCTCCAGAACGTTGCGTCCGACGATAAGATGCTCAAACAAGAAGCGCATGGACGTGATCTCACCCTCCCAGAGTTGAAGGAAGCCTTGCAAGAACGTGGAATGTAGGTATCCCATTTTATAAATGGCTTGTCCCTGATATCTGTGTTCCTCGATAGGTCTATGTTCAGCGAAACGAGTTCCGCAGATGAACTGAGGGCCCAACTCAAGTGGTGGATAGACATGACAGAGACCATTCCCGAGGGTGCGGATGCCATCAGTAGGCGTTTGTTCGTACTCAGTATTATTGGATCACACAAGTAAATGCTGTTCGGATGCCTCACTATTCTCTTGTAGCGCAGTGTGGGACAGACAGACTTTCTTAGATCTAGAGGTCAATCATAATATCTCAACTCCACTCGTTGTATTTGCTTCCTTGTTCCTATCAGTAGAATTCTACCAGCCTTAATGCCTAGTGATGCGTACATGAAATGTGAGGCTAAAAGTGCTAGGATGCAATATCATGCAATATCATACCAATGACAGCCGAATCCCGTGTTATCAACCCTCAAGTCGATAGCGAGATTCATAAGCTGTTCACGGGAGCCAATCGTGTCCAGAGGGCGTTTAAAATTGCGGTAAAGAAGGCGTTTGGCCGAACATGACGACCCACTGAATAACACTTTCACCGAGTCAGGAAGCCATTCGTCAACAGTGGCCTCCCGGCCGGGGCCAAGAGCGACAAAGGCCAACTCTCGCAAAGATGGCAGAGACAACGAATCAAAGATGCGAGCTAGGGGTGCTACATTCCCAAACTGAACCGCATCCTCTGATAGATAGATGCTCAGTGTTTCCAAGGCCTGATGCTTGATGAGGGTCATCGCATCAGGGGGAGGATTAACTATCTCCAAGCTTTCGCCGTGGAAGAAAAGTTTGATTTTCAGCTGAACCAGTGCTGGGAAGTCAAGGAGGATTTTCATGAAGTCGACTTCTGCCCCTGGTCTGTCGAGTGTAAGGTGGGTAATTTGAGGGAACGTGGCATGCGGAATAAGGTTAATGAGCGCCTCTTTTCCACAAAGAGCGACATGCGTAATGTTCGATGTGCAAAGGGTAAGAGGATGTCCGGAGTTGACAAGGAACGACGTTGGCATGACGGATATTAAGATGTGTTTTACAGCGTAGGAACCGCTGGCAATGAATGCGTCGATGTAGCCGCGGCTGGCCTGTATATGAAGATCATGAAATCGCCCCGAATGTGATGCAAGTAGGCGGAAGAGTCCTGACTGTGTTGGGTCGTATTGGCGAAACCAATCCCATTTCTGCAGGCACACTACACTGACAGCCAACGGACGGGTACGTGCTGCCGCAAGCCAGCGAGCCACCATATCCGTGTAGAATTCTGCAGTCCAGACGCCCCAGTCATGAACATCGATAGAAGACCATAGTTCCGGCGTCGCCCGTGCAATGTCCCTCCAGCGGCGACAGATTTGGCAAAGTAAGAGCGGGGCGGATAGTATGTGAGGAATGACATATCGATTGTTAGGGAGGCAGGATTTGAATATTTGCTGGAGAATTTCTGTGGGAAGGAACCTCACAGGGCTGATGCGAGCTCTGTTCTCGAGGATGCGAATTTCTACAGCGCGCCGCTTCTCTTGCTGAACAGCTATGCGCACGTGTATCGCCTTGATCTCAGCCTGTAGACTGTGAACCACAGAGTCTATGTTCAGTAACTCTTCTCCATCTCTCTGCAAGGCAATTCGAGCCTCGTTGATCTCCACCTCTAAGAGAGAGTTTGTGAAGTTCATCGTACAAAGGGCAGCATCTAATTGTCTGGTGCTGAGGTCAGCGACAGGATCCATCGCTCTGTAGTGTACCAAAGATGTTTCAGTCGAAATCAACATGTCTGTAATAACTTGGTCAGATTCAGATATCGTATGTCAGGCTATCATCCAAAAAATTGGATTGCTCACTCTTTTACAGGACTATGGTTCAACGAAAGAATACCTCCACCTCGTAGACAACCGTTCGAAGAGGAACACGAGGCCCGGTTCATGGATGTGAGGCCGGCCCATGTGCAAATACCCGCTTGGGCTTGGCTGAACGTGTTCTATTACAGGTTAACCGAGATCGAGACAGACTCGGATTCGTAGACTTACTCGGGTGCCCACCGAAGAGATGCAAGCAGCAGCGGCCATCATTAGGGCACGGTGCCAATCTTGGCTCTGAGCCAAGCAAGATTTGGACAACTAGCCCGCGGAATTCGGCTAAAGCATGTACAGTGCCAAGGGGAAGAAGGTTCATAAACAAATTGATTAAAACCAGTTCCACTGACTTGCACCGCTGAGCGAGTACTTCAACTTGTCAAGTCATTACCGACTACTACAAATACCTAATTAGGCACTCCCTCAAGGTTTCGACGTTACCTTGGAAATTTTCGCTGTTTATGTAAATCGACTTATATCTACCGAGTGCTGCCAGCTCTTCGTTTAAGGTGCTTTCTCCCAGTCGCAGAGAGTAATTATACAATGGAACAGCATCCCAGCTCTGTACAGTACACAGCAAATATTACTTCACGACTGATTTACACCGTTCCAATCCAAGGTATCACGATTCTCTGTGAGATCAGTGCTCAGCGCTACTGAACGCAAACAGTCCAAGCATACATAGCCTTATAATTCATACCCAATCCCAATGCAATGCGTCCTAGTTGAGTATTTGCTGAAAGCAGAGATATCTTGGATGTGCAGTGTTTGCTGAATAAGTGTGCACAGATAACAATATCCCAATCCACCTCCAACGCGGCAAACATCGTAAAAATCACAAACATGTCCCGTTCCATGGCATAGCTGGCTGTGCGCGCCGTCAATGTATCAACAGCCCGCTTAACATGAATTAAGGCACTCTGTTTGAAGAGGATAAGTCAAGGAACGTCTGTGCAAAGGAAGGACTTCTCACGAAACGGAAGGATGTGACCCGACACTGATACCAGCATACACACAGTCCATCTTTACAGCCGGCAGTAATTGATTACTCGTCCCTGTGTGAAAGTCTGGTCAATGCACCATCATCGTCACCGTACAAGTATCCTACCAGCATGACAGTACGTGATTCCATCTTCCTTGTGGCCCCACCACATCACAGGCGCCCACTCATCCACGAGGTTGGCCAGTGTCTGAAGGTGGCCATATGCAGCTGGCTGGGGCCCGCGCCGTTGGCGCAGTGCCACGAGAGTGAAGAAACAGGCAAATACAAATAGCACTATAGATAGGTTCAAGATCTGCACGGGTACATAAGGATGTTGTAGCGCTTGTCTTATGTAGTAATTACGAACCTGCATTGGATACATAACCATCCAAGTGCCATCCACTGCGAGGTTGGCATCGTTGATATCACTAGGATTGATGACGGCAAAGAGCACGAAACAAAGCCCAAACACCCAGTCTATATTGTTAATGGTTTTGTTCAAGAACACACGTCTAAAGGAAGGTGCGAGTAACTTACGTAGCACAGGCTTCGCGACGAAAAGCGCGAGACAAAGCGGATTGGCAATGACTGACTTCAATGGGTTCATTGCTGGTGTAATCCCTTTTTGTCCGGTGCCGCATCTCCAATGCCTTTCATCTCGAATGACATTTGCGATGAGCTCAGAGCAGTGCAGACAAAGTGTCAACGGTCCCTGGATAATGGCCAGATTGATATAAGTCATAAGAAAACCCCCTACAATGGGGTATTCAAGGCTGTACAATAAATTCTGATCGTCGGGGAAGACCGACCACGATTTCCAGGTTATCGGATAGGAGTCTTTAGGCGTATTGTAAATGAACAGGACGAGAGCACCCCATCCAGCACATGCCATGACGAGGCCCCAAAGAGACATGATAACCTTCTGGATGCTAGGGTGCGCATGCCACGCAGAAGGCTGTGTCTCTGATGGCTTCGCTGGACCTGCATCCACATTGAAGTCGGACACACTGCGCATGCAGCGGAGAGGAACTGAGGTCAATTGTGCGTGGTGGACCAGAGCGGCGGTTAGATCCAAAGATGAAGAACTCCACGTCAATATCTTGGCAGCCCGCATCCCTGACAATGCAATCACCACCTGGAGAAGAAGTGCAATACCCAAAACCAGAAGAGGTATCCCCACGATATCGACTTCAGCAGTGTCATTTATTATACGATAGGATGTGGCCAGTGAGACTGAGCTATATGATATGATGAGGAGGACAACCATGATGCCGTTAAGCAGGGCACCATTGGGATTGCTCCATCCATGAGCTGCGGTCAAAAGGCGCAGATTAGAGTTGAACCTAAGGCGGGACTCTGAGGCAAGTGCAGAGCGCAATGAGATGTTGTGTACGAAACTTGTGGATTCCGTGCATAATGTGACGATCAAGTTCAGTGAGATGACCAGCATCTCTTTCTGCAGCGCGACGCTGCTGAGTCTAGTTGACATCATAGTGGCCGCTGCACCTCCATAAGTGACCAAAATAACAGCACCTGCTACAATGCAACAGCAGCTGATAATACTTGTACATGCCACACCAGCGAGGGCACACCTACGACTTGTTAGACTGCGGTCGTAGAAATCGGTTGCAGACTTCATGTCAGATGTGACCGAGTTAGAGTCATCTGGCAGTTGATTCGGGAGTGCATCATAGTATGCAAGGAAACTAAATGGATTCCAGATCGTTTTCGTAGAAGCGGTTGCCATGTGGGAAGCGGAGAATGGAGATCATGCTGTACCAAAGGTTTTTATATGAGTATTCAATCTTTATGCTGCCCTGGCCCCTGGATGTATGTAAGTGGTTTGTCACAGCTTTGCAAATTTGATGGAAGGGAGATGTGACACGAACCTCTAAGCGACACCTGGATCTGCGCAACTTAATCACCATTAATATTGTCACAGGGCAAATTCGAGTAAAAGCAAAATTTCGCAAGTCGGGCATGAATTCATTAACCCTTCACCAACCTCATCAGTTTGATCCACCATCATGATGGACAGCAAGAAATTGCAGAACAGACCCTCTGCTTTCTGTCTCGCGACAATGGTATCCGTCATATCTATACTGCACGTGCCAGTGTGGTTCAGAAATTCAGCATTTGCAGTGGATAAATCATTGATAATTTCAAGTTCTTCACCTTCGTATATTAGTAATTCAATTATTCACACACTCTACAGGAACTAATATCGACGTGTTAGATAACGTCTCAGCTCTGCACAGCACGTAGCAAACATTACTTCACGACTAGTCTGCACCGTTGCAATCCGAGGTATCAAGATTCTCTGTGAGATTACGGTGCTCAGCACTACCGCCAAGCATGCATATAGTACAAACATACACAACCTTGTAATTCATATCCCAAGTCCCAATGCAATACGTACGTCCTAGTCGGGTAGCGCTCGAGTAAGTGTGTATAGATATTGACAACATCCCAATCCACCTCCAACGTGGCAAAAATCGCAAAAATGTCCCGTTCTATGGCATAACTGGCTGTGCGCGCGGTCAATATATCAGGAGCTAACCTAACGTCCTCTGTTTGAAGAGGATAAGTCAACAAATATCTCCGCAAAAGGACTTCTCACGAAACAGAAGGATGTGACCCGACACTGACACCAGCATACACACAGTCCATCTTCACAGCCGGCAGCAATTGACCACTCGTCCCTGTTTAAAAGCCTGATCAATGCACCATCCTCGTTACCGTACGAGTATCCTACCAGCATGACAATACGGGATTCCATCTTCCTTGTGACCCCACCACATCACGGGCGCCCACTCATCCACGAGGTTGGCCAGTGTCTGGAGGTGGCCGTATGCAGCTGGCTGAGGCCCGCGTCGTTGGCGCCGTGCCACAAGAGTGAAGAAACAGGCGAACAGAAACAGCACTATAAATAAGTTGAAGATCTGCACAAGTATATAAGGATATTGTAGCGCCTGTCTTATATAGTGAATACGAACCTGCATTGCATACATAGACACGTTAATGCCGACTATGTTACCGTCGATATCAATAGACTCGACGTAGGCAGAGATCACGAAACAAAGGCTAAATACCCAGTCTATATCGTTAATGATTTCATTCGAGAACACATCTCAAGCAAGGTGCGAGTGACTTACGTAGCACAGGCTTCGCGATGAAAAGCGCAAAACAGAGCGGATTGGCAATAACTGACTTCAGTGGGTTCATCGCTAGTGTAATCCCTTTTTGTCGGGTGCCGCATCTCCAATGATCTTCATCTCGAATGACATTTGCGATGAGCTCAGAGCAGTGCAGACAAAGTGTTAACGGTCCCTGGATAATAGCCAGGTTGACATAAGTCACAATCCATGATGCACCAGAACCCCCTCCGAGGTAAGCGTTATATCTAAGGCCGTACAAAAAATCCTGATCGTCGGGGAAGAACGACCACGATTTCCAGGTTATCGTACCGGAGGAGCCTTCATACCTATTGTAGATGAACAGGACGAGAGCACCCCATCCAGCACATGCTATGATGAGGCCCAAAAGAGACTTGATAACCTTCCGGATGCTAGGGTGCGCATGCCACGCAGAAGGCTGTGTCTCTGATGGCCTTGCTGGACCTGCATCCATATCGAAGTCGGACACACTGCGCATGCAGCGGAGAAGAATTGGGGTCAATTGTGTGTGGTGGACCAGAGCAGCGGTTAGATCCAAAGATGAAGAACTCCACGTCGATATCTTGGCAGCCCGCATCCCTGACAATGCGATCACCGCCTGGAGAAGAAGTGCTATACCCAAAACCAGAAGGGGTACTCCTATGATATTGACTTCAGCCACCACCCACGGATAGTCATTTGTTGCACGATAAGAAGTTAATGTGACCAGTGAGACTGAGGTATAAGATATGATGAGGAGGATGACCATGATGCCGTTAAGCAGGGCACCATTGGGATGACTCCATCCACGAGCTGCGGTCAAAAGGCGCAGATTAGAGTTAAACCTAAGGCGGGACTCTGATGCCAGCGCAGAGCGCAATGAGATGTTGTGTACGAAACCTGTGGATTCCGTGCATAATGTGACGATCAAGTTTAGTGAGATGACCAACATCTCTTCGCAGCGCGACACTGTTGTGTCCGGCTGATATCGCAGTGGCCGCACCTCCAGGAGTGGTAGAAATAACAGCGCCTGCTATGATGCAACAGCAGCTAACGATACTTGTGCATACCACACCAGCGAGGGCACACCTACGACTTGTCAGACTGCGGTCGTAGAAGTCGGGTGCAGACTTCACGTCCAATGTGACCGAGTGAGAGTCATCCAATTGATTGAAGAGTGCATCATATGCAAGATAACTAGATGGATTCCAGGTTGATGTTGATTTCGTAGGAGTTGCCATGATGTGGGAAGCGGAGAATGGGGGGCAGCATGAAGATCGAGTACTGAGTACCTATATATAATAAGCCTTGGGTATAGCATGATTATTGGCGTTAGTACTTCCTACTTAGCTATAGTCACTCTTCGAGCTTCTTGGTACTGTATAAAGTGATTCACCATCTAAGTGAAGGGTATGTAGATTGTTTCTCACAGCTTCGTAATTCTGATAGAGGAAAGATGACTCGAACCTCATTATAAAGCGGTGTCTGATACACCCATCCGGGCAACTTGATTGTCGTGTCGTTGTGGGCAAATTCAGGTAAAACCAAAAAATTCATAGCGTAAGCGTACCAACAGATACATGGAAGCAAATTTCTGCGAGTTGGGCGTGAGTCCGTCCTTCCACCATGGACAGCAATACTGGCTGCACATGCTAGTGCAGTTCAGAATTTGCTAACTAATTCCTTCACCTTTGTATGATTCAATTATTCGCACACTGTAAGCGTGCAGTGTGCATGAGGAACTAATATTGACGTACACGGGTGCATGCTATACTCGTTAAGTTCCTTGTCTCCCAAAGATGGAGTGTAAGATGTCGTCCCGTCACGTTGGTTTCTTCGGAAAGGTCCTAGTCCTTCCATTTGAGCAAATACCGAACCTCGGTGACTGCCGACAACGTTGTATCTATATGATATCGAGCTGGATGCCGAAGGGTACGTACGAACCTAGTAAATTTCCGTCCAGCTTGAGGCTCGAGCTAATTCGCTGCAACGTCATATCCCTCCCGCTGGCACTCCATTCTCCAAGGTCGGTCCAGAATGTAAGTTGAGAGTATGCTTTATTCACGAGTCGTAGCCAACGTTACGACGTAGTCTCCCCTAGCCTGCAGCCTGGATCATTCGAAAGAAAGCAGTCGTTCGCATATAGAGTGGGGTCTTCGCAAATCGCCGAATGAAAGTCGGGTGAAGGTACTCTTGCAAAATTTCTTGAATATGTTAACTTACAACTCGAGCAGTAAAATAAAATAAAAATACAAAATTCTACTATTCAATTAGATATCGAATCGTCGTTCCTCGATACCCCGTACACCAGCACTGACGATCCTTCGTTCGTCGAATGCAATCGTACCATATGTACTTGCATTGTTTGTTCCCGCAAGGTTGCCCTCGACAGGCCCAGCTACTTCAGTCCCATCTCCGCCTTCGAGGTCCCACACCCAAATCGCTCCGTTTGCATTCAAACTGACACAGCGCCCATCTGCAAGAGAAAGAGCAGAAACAGGGCCTAGAGGTCCATGCAGAGTCCGGACAAACGTCAATCTCGGTGCATGGACTGATGAACTCGAAATCGGCGGTACATGAAGGCGGTATAATTGAAGGTGACTCGATGTGTGGCTCGGAGGTGAAATGTATGGGGGTGGGTGTGAATGTCCCTGTTGGGGTGCTGTACCTTCTGAAAATCCATGGGATGTCGGAGACATATCGGTTACATCTCCAGGGGCTAGAACGACCCATTTCCCATCCGTCTGTGTATCTGCGATTTGTTTCACTTTCCGGCCCCATTGGTCACGCATGAGCTGCAACTTTCGCTCATCTATCCACCCTTGCGGGACGTCGAAAGCACGGGTGGACCTCGTGACGCTCACTTCAAAAGCTCCCTGTGGTGATGACTCGTTGGACGACGTAGCAAATGTCTGCTTACGCGGTAAAATGCCAGACGGAGATATAATAAGCTCTGTGGCACCCACACTCCAATGAGCAGGGTAGACGGGGATAGCGTAGGCCATGATAAGTTTGTACGAGGCTGCCGAGGGTATGGTGGAAAGTACAAGTGATGTGGGCGGATGACTGGTGAAAGACGTGAGTGTCTGAGTGTGCGTGATACAATCATTGCTCAGGTCGAATATCATTAGTGTAAATGAGTGCGATAACGTGACGAGCAACGGATGATTGTAGGCTGCATGGGTCACCGGAGAAGTACGGTGCAGGGACGAAGGGATGTAGGTTTGCTTTGGAATGGTGGCTAGGGACAGGGAAGAGTGATCATGTTCGAATATACTGAATTCTCCGGTTGTCAGGAAAGCAGCTAGACGTATGATATGTGAGGAAGATAAGGATGGTGGAGATTGATCGAGTGCTATAGCAGATATTTCCGCTATAGACGTAGCTAGAGTAGACCTGCAAAGCAGGGTGCGCGATACTCCATTGTTGTCCCGTACTAGTAGGGAGGATCCATAGGACTTCGACGAGGATATGGTGAACCCGCCTGCCAATATAACGTGCTGACGAGAAGAGGCTGGCGGCGGTGCTAGAGTTGTTCCCTCAGCGTCAATGAAATTCTCGACAGCACAGCGTCCTAGATATGCATGAGAAAGTGAAAATAGATGAACCACGATCATAAGATATACCATTCTTCCAGTTCGAGCTGATGCGGTACATCCACTTCCAGTCTAAAGCGTCATCAGCTGACGACGTAGATGCAGAAGCTCTTGAAGGAAGCGGTTTAACCAATCTTCCATCAGCGCGACCATAAAACCCCTTGCCTCCCCTCAGCCGTGTTTTACCGTACTCTCTGACAAACAGGGCTTTCCAGAGCTACAAGCATAACCAGAGCAGTGGGCGATCCGAGTGTGTTCAACATTCATTCTCTCGTTGCCTAATTGAATCAAATATATACCTGGTTGTCGCCCGCGAGCCTCGCACAGTTTCTGTTCGTCCTGTGCATGGCACATAGATCTCGGGAGTTCAGGAATGAGAAGATAAACAGAATGAGCTCATCATAGAGCGCATCATCAAATGCTGTGATAAGCCGATGCTCCCGTGACGAGATTCGACTGTTATGTAGCCTCTTTGCAGGGGGCAGAGGCGCTGGGGACAGTCGGTGCTTGGACATGGCAGTACGGGGGAGAAATGTGTAAGAGGCATATCACCAATCATTGGATCGGCCTGCCGATAATTCACAGACCGGATAGGTCCGAGGAAATGCTACATTTGGGGCACGAGGAAATAGACTATGGCCAGTCCCTGAGTCTATCCTTATTCCCAGAGTCTTAGCACCTGGCAGTCTTCCTCGTTCAATCGTTGCCTCCATCCCTTGGACAATTGCCACAAGAGATTCATTCCCGCTTGCGCAAGGTACATAATATAATAGCCGGGCCAGAACTGGCCAGTCAGCCCACGAACACCCACGACGGCGTTCAAGCTGTATCTCACTGCACAATATTGCCTTCACTGATGTTCGCGGATGTGTAGACAATTAAAGGTGGCATCGACATATGTACGCTCCCTGAGAGTATTTTATTACACCACACCAAATTAAGGCAACAGCCTGAGGCAATCAAATCAATCAAACACTAGACTTGACAATCTGCTCTCCACTCCCTCCCTTGATCAACTTTTTCGCCACACAAGCATACATCGTTCGCGTGCCACCCGCGCTGCCACCACCCCCCACTAGCGCTCCCTTAAGTTTATTGAGCGACATCGAGAAGCTGAGCTGTTTTAGTAGAGTGAGCAAAAGCTGACAAGTTGCGATCTGTTGCGAGGTGGACTTACTGGGGATCATAGATGGCGCAAGCGGTGAAAATGAGGATGCAGTTGGGGATGTAGGGGAGGTCTGGGAGGAGAGGGATTCGGGGTAGACACTAGGGTATGTCGACGGATAGATATGAAAAACTGGAGTTGATGTTTAGAATTTCATTAGCCCTTGGAGGTTTGCTTCCGCCTGATATCAATTCCGTGGGGTTGAACGAGAAGACCGGCATGATGTTCTCGTCCACTGTGCTACATATCTTCACCTATCAAATGCCGCTTCAGTTCTATGCGTTCTTGGGTTATGTGACCAGGATACTCACCACAACCTTCTCGATCCTCTAGTATATATCCTATTGTCCTACATAGAGTACCACTTTAAAAGGGACATAAATTGGATATAAAAAATAAAAACGAAACCTTATCGATCTCCACATTCATGCGTACTTTTGGTTTTCTGGCAGACTCAGGTCTTGCAGCAGGAGTCTGCAACTCTGAGTTTTCAGGCAACAATTGAATGTTTCAGGAGGTGTAGTGCCTTCGGGTGGAGTGGGATTCGGTGGTAACGATTAGGGCAGCTTCTTAAGAACCGCAGTTTGTTATCCGTCTCCACCATCCACCTCCAGCTCACTGCCTGGGCCCTGGGACTCTTCCTCAGGCTTAGCTCATGGATCAGGCATCAGACTCGCCCTGCCCAATATAAGACCTAGCAATGATAATACGGACCGAGGCCGAACAACCGGGTTCGTGAAGGACATGACTGACACGTCATCAATGTCCACTTCCTCCGAGTCATCTATGAGCTTTTTGGCTAAGAAAAGTAACCGCGCGGATGCAGCAGGCGTGTTCCAGAACATCTCTTCCTGGGCCTCAGGTACAGTCAGAGGCGAAGTCAGTCCCGGACCAGGCTTGGGAGCAGGGTTGGAAGTGCGAAGGATATTTTCTTTCTGTTGAAATATGAATTTAAAGGTTGTGTGGACATGGAATTTAAAGACTTGCACCTGTTTACGCAGTCCGGTAAGACGAGCCTGGAGATATTGTATACGCCGTATCTCATTTGCAGACTGCCGCAGTGGACTCCTACGAGCTGGATTTTAGCCTCTGATATTCTATTGTCTCATCCAGCCTGTTTATAAGACCCAGGACCTGGGATTGTGAAAGGGGCATTGAGCGAATTGAGTGACCGACATACAAGACAGGTTGAAATAGGATATATGTCCTAGAAAAACGCAAAACATACTGCTGATCTAAGTACTTTAACGCAGCCTATGCAGAGTCGATGTCGCGGATCAGATCACCTAGGGCAGTGTTAAGGACAGCTATTGTAAAGAGTCCATCTGAGGGAACTTATCAGGACTGACCCTGACGGACTTCGAGAGGGAAGTCAAATGGTCAATCTGGTCGGATAGTCCAAGGACAATTCAAGATGGACGCGAGTTGCACATGGTCACGTGAGTTGATGTATGATCTTGGCTAAATATTTTAGCATCTCTTCGACCTCCTCTCCATAGATCTGGTACACTTCCAAACATTATTGAACATTGATGTGGATATTTCATAGTAGCCAGGGAACTGGAATGATACTGGTATGGTGCGAATTACGCACGCACGAGACAGCGGAGGGGGATTATCATTGTGACGTGGCAATCGACGGTATCTGGTCGTTGCTGTCCCAGGCCACTGAGTGACAAGCTTGGGTAAGACAAGGCAAGACTTTTAACGATGATAAGCCATGAAGGTGATGTGCGAGGAACTAATCAACAAGTAAGTCCGACAATTGTTTCTTCCTTCATCCTCAACAGAATCTGATATCATTTTTGCTGGAGGTGAGCAATTATCGTCTTGTAATTGCCCTCTATACAGGTGGTCATACAGCTTGTGTAACACGTCGTCGCAGGTTGCCTAGCTGCGTGTGATCTCTCGTTGAAGATCTTGGAAGTGGGTCAACATCCTCAACGAATCTGCTTATGTGCAACCCTACCGATATCACTTCAACGCAACACTGACGAATACCACGGTCATGCGGATCGTTGGAAATTCATGTCTTCTCCGCGTGATAGATGCTCGTGTATTTTCTTTGGGCTTCGATGGTTAGAGAGCTATATGTTGGGAATACGAGAATTCGGTTGTATTCGATTCCCTCATGAAGCAGGACTTTCAATGTTTTATCCGTATATTTCCAAGCTGATGATATTACTTCACAGCTCGAGATTTACGAGGTACAGCCTGGTTGTTCAAGTTGCGGGTACGAGACCTATCAAGTTGTCCTCTGGTGGGTGTAAACCGGGTATCTCCAATGAGTCCATCTAGGAGGCAGATGCCGACGTCACCAATAATCTAGACATATGCAATGACCAATGTCTTGCCCAGACGCAGATTAGTTGTCGAGTACTGTGATGGCATGGAAAGCTTGCTGTCTCTATTAGGGCGTTCTATTCCACGATCATTCTGGCATTCTGAAGAGATTTGGGAATGGTGCCGAGGCAATCCTCAAGCGGTGCGGTATCGAGCAACTTGTGAATTTGCCTGGTATCTGGGAAAATTACAACGGTCTGCTGTCTTCTATCTATATGCGACCTTGGCTTAAGGTTACCAGATTACAACGCCGCATTTGTTCCATACTACGTTGCTGACGAGGTTGTTACCATGGACGCCCTTTGGTGTCAGGAGGAAAGCGTCATACAGGGTAACGTGTTCTTGGTAGGTTCACAGCACACCTTCATTCACCTGAATGCAGAAAACCTTGCGTGATTGAACACCAATGGCAACTTATTGCACCAAAGTCCGTACATTTTATCGCAGCTGGCATTGTGCTGACTATAATTCCAGTGGCGGTGATACAAAGATCAAATGGCGCCATAATCTCGAGGAGCCGGAAGTCACAGGTCCGGCTTTTCAACCACAATGGATGGAGTTCTTCCTGAATCACCTAGACAAGGCTATCGCGATATCTTCCATCTTCTCGGTGTGCGTGCCATTCACCTTGATTTGATGACACGCAGATAGACTCACGATAGCTAAATACCTCTAGGAGTCATCCCTCTTGGGAACTACATAAATGCCAGCTGCTGTGCCCTTTGCCCTCTCCTGGCCACTTCTCTGAATCTTTAAATAGTTTTACCCCTCCTCTGTTGGAAGTGTCCATATTAAATTGGAAGAGACCAGCAAGGAATGGACTTTACAACAGCTTCCTGGACGAGTGAGTTGACGCATTTCATTTCAGGTTACTTTTGTGAATACGATACTCCGCAATCCATTGTGCCCCTTAATTTCGCATGCAAGAAGATGCGCGAGATTTATTAACGCATGCCTTCCTATAAAGGTGAAAATACTGGGCCACGACGTGGCCTAGTGGAAGCAGTTATTATCCCCGTTCATCACGGTCTTGATCGTGTGATTTGTGACGTGTTGCCAGTCCCCAATGAGTGCCAGCTACTGATGAATGTTGGCGCTTCACTTGGGTGAATCTTATAAGATGGAAGCAATGAGGGGCGACCTGAAGTAACGTAACCCTCCATACCAATGTCTCATCCAATCCCGTCAGAATTCGATATCGTTTTTGCTGGAGGTGAGCAAATAACATCTTGTGGTAGTTTGGCCTCTTCACACATCATTCTGTATAGGTGGTACTACAGCCTGTGTTGTTGCAGGTCGCTTAGCTACATATGATCCCTCGTTGAGGATCTTGATTCTGGAAGCGGGTCAACACACCCTCGATAAACCTATTCATGTGCAACCCTCTCAATATCCCTTCAATCAACTACCAACGAGTACCACGGTCACATTCAACATTGGAAATCCATCTCCTAGTCTCAACGGCCGTGTACCGATCGTTCCTAGCGGTCGTTGCGTTGGTGGAGGCTCATGTGTGAATTGTGCGTAGCATACTGGCAGTGATGAAGAAGACTCTGATAACGAGACAGTTATGGTATACAATCGTGCACCTGCTTCCGACTATGATGATTGGGGAGCCGATGGTTGGGAATCTGAGAATTTGATCCCCCTTATGAAGAAGGTCTCGGATGCGTTTCCAGAACATGTGTTCAAATTGCTCATACGTTCACTTTATAGCTGGAGACATATGAGGTGCAGCCCGGTGGTCCAACCCACGGCTACGACGGACCTATCAAAGTGTCTTCCGGTGGGTGTAAATTGGGTATTTCCGACGAGTTCATCCAGGTTGGCACGACCTATCACAAGAGGCAGTATGCCGACGATACCGATGATTTGGAAACATGCAATACATACAGTGTACGCTATGATGTTCCTTTTCTGATTGCGGTCACTAATCAGATCTGTCTCAGCCATGGCCGAAGTGAGTTCCTGTACTCCTACTATTGCAAATTTTTGGCTCATGTATAAAAGGTACATTGACGGGACGACCGGCAGGCGTTCGGACGCGGCTCACCAATACATCTACAACCAATCTCACAACCCGAACTTACACGTCTGGGACGGAAAGCGCGTAAAGCGTATCATCTTCGAGTAAGTTGCCACCTGGGATCGCAGCCGCAGCAAACGGTTGACGACTTTTCCAAATGAAAGGGACAAACGTGCTGTAGGTGTCGAGTTCACCAGCGACCCAGTGTCTTGCCCAGAGGCGGATCAGTCGTCAAGTATTGTGAGGGCATCAAAACTTGTTGTTGTCTCTGCCGGGACGTTCGGTTCCCCGACCATTCTGGAGAGGTCTGGGATTGGTGCCGAGGCGATCCTCAAGCGCTGCGGTATCGAGCAACTAGTGAATTTGCCTGGCGTCGGAGAAAATTATCAAGGTGCGCTTTAAATTTATTCTAAGAACTTGGCTTAGTACGATCAGATCACAATCTTGTCATTGCTCCGTATCTGGCTGTTGACGGGGCTGTTACCATGGACGCCATCTGGCGTGGGGAGAGTATCTTACAGGGTAAGTATGTTCTCGCCACGATTGCAGCACCTTACAACTGCCCAAATGTAGAAAGCCTTGAACAATGGAACAGCAACGGCAAGTCATTGATTGCACAAAAGTTGGTACAAGTTATCAATGTCGGTATCGTGCTGATTGGCATCTCAGTGGACTCGATTCGAAAATTAAGTGGCGTCCTGATGACGAGGAATTGAAAGCCATGAGTCCAACTTTTCAATCACGCTGGAAGGAGTTCTTTCAAGACCGCCCAGACAAGGCGGTTGCAATATTCACTGCTTTTTCAGGGTGCGTGCATATTGCTTGACTTTGATAGTATGACAACGCTCATGACAACCAGATATACTCCACCGCTCTCGAGGCCAACTGTCCTTCCTCCTCGCAGCTACATGAGTGCTGCTTATTATACAGTACTGCTCTCCGTCTACTCCGTGATTTTGTTCTGAATCTCTTCAATAGCTTTACCCCGTGTCTGTTGGAAGTGTTCATATCAAAGTGACGGAGAATGGCGAAGAAGGAATGGACTTTACTGCAGGCTTCCTGGATGAGTGAGTGGATGCACATCATTCTAGGGTACTTTGCGTGACCACGACACTCCGCACAGTCCATCCGATATTGTTCCCCTTGATTTTGGGTACAAAAAGACGCGCGAGATTTTTCGGCGCATGGC
>Ga0310811_10005044_pt1 | contig 16629 bp, 10 predicted proteins | sample YCmetagenome_FD_207642 | JGI IMG/M metagenome (GOLD analysis project Ga0310811, IMG submission 207642) | Soil microbial communities from experimental microcosm in Duke University, North Carolina, United States - YC | ecosystem: Engineered > Artificial ecosystem > Soil microcosm > Unclassified ...
GATGCTGAGGCGGCGATGGCCGAGCGCGATTCCTGGCTCGATGAACAGACCGCTGCCGTCGGGACCGCGATGCGTCATCACGTCGCGCATCGCCTCGAGCGTCGCGCGCGAGATAGAGCGATCAGAGCTCGACGAGAGAACGATTCCGCAAATACCGCACATTAGCTTCCCAGGTGAGGACGTGGTCGGCGCGGCGCCGTCTCAAGATTTGTCTCGGGATTTGGGCACAAACCACACCAATTTGTTAACGCTGCTGAGCAGCGCGGTACGAAACGCTCACAAGATCGTCAGACAGCGGATTGGACCGCAAACAAATCGACTGATGTGACTATCGCCACGCAACCCATGTGACGCGTCACGCAGCGCGACTTTGCTCGTCAGGGCTATTACCGACGCGCCGTGCATGGGGTCGTGAAAGCGCTGGACGAGCTACTACTCGGACCCCGCGGCACCTGCCCGCCTGCAGTTCTCAAGCGCACGCCACACCACCAAAAACTTTGACCGGACCGTAGCCAACCGGCACCCGGAGCAAAGGTAACCAAACAATTGACGAGGTCGTCTGCTCCAATGGAGCGTCGTGCGTGCCAGCACGGCTGCTCGATCGTGAGCGGAGGCGTTTCCAGCACGACGAACGGATCGTCTCCCGCTCGAACTCCAGCTAGAAGCAATGCGCGCCGCGTGACCGCGGTGCCGCATCGACAACGGACTTTCAGCATCGCGCCCCTCCCGGGGCTCGCGACAACGGCAAACCCGGGGAAACCCGGCGACGCAAAGCTGCGGGGCTACCGCGCAAGTCATACCGCGCCAGGCCAGCCGAGCCGCCGAACGAACTTGTGGAGGTTGCTCGCAATGCGCTCATGGTCCTGGCCTGTAGCGGCCTTCGCGCTCATTGCCATCAGTGCTGGCTGCGAGTCGGGCGGCCCGGCTGATCCGACCATTGCATATCAACGTCTGGCGCTCGCACAGAAAGCGATCGACGTCGGCGTCGACGAAACGCAGCAGCTCACGTTGTCCTCGACACCGCTGGGTGGCACGGTGAGCTGGCAGAGCATGAATCCGGGCGTCGCGACTGTTTCGAACGGCGGCGTCGTCATGGGCCGGTCGATCGGGACGTCGAAGATCGTGGCCGCATACGGCAAATCAAGCGACACGGCGACTGTGACCGTACATGCGGCGATCGCAAAGATGGCGGTGAGCCCCGACTCGGCGACCGTGCTCGTTGGTCAGACGCTGCAGTTGACCTTCAGCGCCTATGACAAAACAGGCAAGACCATTACGGGTCTGACCGGCTCCTCGGCCAAGTGGTCGTCCAGCGATCCCACTGTTGCGACCGTCACCACCGACGGCGTAGTACAGGGCGTGTCAGCCGGAGCCGCCTACATCACGTTGACGGTCAGTGGCAAGACTACCGTTGCATATTTTAGCGTCAGCCGCGTTCCCGTGGATACGGTGGTCGTCTCACCCTCGCCATCAGCGAGCGTCAATGTTGGAAGTAGCGCGCTCAAGTTCACTGCCACCGCACAGGATTCGAGCGGCAAGCCGCTGTCGGACTGGATCGTCGCGTGGTCGAGCTCTGACAGTTCGATCGCGACCGTCTCGTCGACTGGCGCAGTCACGGCCTACAAGCCCGGGTCTACCACGATTACTGCGTCTGCCGGCGGCAAGCAGGCGAAGGCTACGTTGACCACGAACCCTGCCATCGTTGCCTCGGTGGTAATTGCGGTCAACGCATCCACCATTCAAATCGGCCAGACGACGCAAGCCGCCGCCATGGCCTACGATTCGACTGGGAATCAGATCACGGGTCGCGCCGTCACCTGGTCGAGCGCTAAGCCCTCGGTGGCGACCGTATCGTCGCTCGGTGTGATCACCGGCGTCGATACCGGAACGACAAAGATCTCCGCGATCGTAGACGGCGTGAGCGGTTCGACGACTGAGACGGTGGGCGGCGCGACCGTCGCCAACCTGAGCGTCGTTCTCGACAAGTCGAGCGTCCCTGTGGGAAGCACTGCGCAGGCCACGGCCATTGCCACCGATGCATCGGGCAATGTGCTCACGGGACGGACGGTTACGTGGAACAGCTCGAGTTCGAGCATCGCGACGGTCTCGAGCGGCGGTTTGGTCACTGCCGTCGGATCCGGAACGGTGTCCATCTCGGGAACGGTCGACGGCAAGACGGCGAGCGCAACTCTCGTCGTGACGTCGGCCGTCGTCGCTTCAGTGACGGTGACGGCCGCAACGACGTCGCTCAGCGTTGGTCAATCCACGCAGGCGACGGCGGTGCTGAAGGATGCCAACGGGAACATCGTAACGGCGCCGATCACGTGGAGCAGCAGCGCGCCGTCGATTGCGAGTGTGTCGAGCTCCGGCCTGGTGACCGCCGTCGCGGCGGGAAGCGCGACGATTACGGCGATGAGCGGGACGGTGTCGGGCACGCTGCCGATCACGGTTGCCACGTCGACGACGAGCGGGCCGACGAGCTTCATCGCGCCCGAGCTGCCGCGTGCCTACGTCGATAGCAAGTACGTCCCTCCGACCGGCACCACGATTAACGTGCCGGCAGGCGGAGATCTGCAGTCCGCGATTAACAATGCCAAGCCTGGCGACGAGATCGTACTACAGGCGGGTGCGACCTACACTGGAAACTTCGTGTTACCCGTAAAGTCGGGCGGCGACGCGACCCACTGGGTGACGATTCGCACCTCGTCCATGAGCTGGCTCCCGCCCGAAGGGACTCGCGTCAGCCCGAGCTATGCGACGGCGATGGCCAAGCTGGTTCCCTGGGAAGTGACTGCTCCGGCGATCGCGACTGTGCCGGGTGCCTCGTACTATCGTCTGATCGGTCTGGAAGTCACGATCCCATCGACGGCGAGCATCAATTATGGAATCGTGCGCCTTGGCAGCAGCGGAACCGACCAGAGTACGTTGAGTCAGGTGCCTCATCATATCGTGCTCGATCGGATGTACGTGCACGGCACCGGCAGCGTGAACGTGCAGCGCTGCGTTGCCTTGAATAGCGCGTCGACCGCCGTCGTAGACTCGTACATTAGCGAGTGTCACGCGAAAGGCTTCGACGCACAAGCGATTTGCGGCTGGAACGGCCCTGGACCATTCAAGATCGTCAACAACTATTTGGAAGGATCGGGCGAGAACATTTTGTTCGGCGGCGCCGATCCGTCGATTCTCAACCTGAACCCGGCCGATATCGAGATCCGGCACAACTACATCTTCAAACCGCTGGCGTGGCAGGGCGTGTGGAGCGTCAAGAACCTATTCGAGCTGAAGAACGCGGTTCGGCTGTTGTTCGAGGGCAACGTGCTTCAGAACAACTGGGTCGACTCGCAGGATGGCACCGGTATCCTCTTCCAGGCGCTCTCCGACAACAATACTGCGGCCTGGACGACCGTCCAGGACATTACGGTTCGGTACAACGATTTGAAGAATTCAGTCGGCGGTGCGGCTGTCCTCTCACGCATTGCGTACGGTACGAATGCGCTCATGCCGAGTCAGCCGTCGCAACGCATCAGCTTCCAGAACAACTTGTTCGAGCAGATCGGCACCGGGAACCTGTTCGGCATGTACGGTGATCTACAGAACGCAAGTCTGATCCACAACACCGGCTTTTCAGGAAACTCGGCTATCTTCATGGACGGTAATCCGGAGACGGGCTTCGTCGCGGCGAACAACGTATTCTCGCACGGTAACTACGGATTCATCGGAACCAATTACGGCGAGGGGAACTACGCGCTCAACCATTTCGTTCCTGGCGCGCTTATCGCCGGCAACGTGCTGTTCAATGGGTTCGATGCATCGATCTACCCGCCCAACAACTTCTTCCCGAGTACGACGAACGCTGTCGGATTTACCAACTTCTCGGGCGGGGATTTCAGCCTAGGTTCCGTCAGCCCGTACAAAGGCAAGGCCACGGACGGTACGGACCCGGGCGCCGACTTCACCGCTCTTCGAGCGGCGTTAGTCGGTGTCGTACCGTACGCGATTGAAAGGAGGAGTGACAAAAGAGCGGCGCCGACTACGGTCGGCGCCGCTCTTCGCATGTAGCCTAGAATCGCTCCGCGCTCAGGCTACCGACGTCGTCGTGGAACGATGGCCGCGGCCCCGGTGAGCCAAGCTCTGAATTCCGTGGTAGTCAAACCCATTGTGTCGATTAGGCGTGGCAGGAGCAATGGATCGCTCCGCCACGTTGCCAAGCGAGGTTCGCACGTCGTCGCAGTCGAGATGCCACGGTCGCGCAACCAGGGTAAGAACATCGGATCGACGTCGCCGCTGGGATAGCAGAAGTGTCGTAGGCCGTATCGCGGCAGCCCGATCTGTTCGAGTGCAGCGATATTGTCGTCGAGCTCGCGCCCGAATAAAGCCTCATCGCGAGGCGTGCGGTGCCGGTGCGTGTGCAGTTGGACCTCCGCGACTCGCGAATCGAGTGATCGCAACTCCGCCGGAGTCATGAGCTGATCGATTCGGGTTGCGAGGAAAGCTTCCCAATCGAGTGACAACCGCGTGCAGAGCTCTCGCAGTAGTTCGTCCTTCTCCTGCGCAGAACACCCGCGCGACACAGCGCTATCCCTGATCCGTCGTGCCAGGCGATTCCGAGCGATCGGCGATTCAGGTACACGCACGGACTCGGCGTCGGCTGTTAAACCAACGGTCGACAACATGCGTCCACGGCCCTGCCAAAGCAGATATGCGGTGGCAACATCGAATACTGGCCGGGGGTCAAGGCAGTAGTAGGTCGAGACGTACACCGTCGCGTGATAGCCGAATTCTTCCAGCAGCGGATAGGCGCGAGCCTTGAAGTCGTACAGTCCATCGTCGAAAGTGAGCGCTACGCTTCGCGATGGCAGGTCGCCGCGAGCGAGGCGTTCGACCGCCTCACCCAGCGGCAACACGGTGCATCCCTCGTCGCGGATCAGCTGAAAACGCCTTCGCAAATGGTCCGGCGACACATGCTCGTCCGAGCACTCATGCTCGTCGCGTAGCGAGACCCCGTGATAGCACAGAATGAGCAGTCGTCGGCGCCGCCAATTGGAGCCGGCGACCAGTGGAAACACGCCGGCCCGATCAGCGACGCGGAGCGCCGCGAGTTTGATCGTGCGCAGTCTGCTCATCGACTCGCGACTCGCTTCAAGATGGCTGCGTACACCCGCGTTTGCGCCTCGCGAGACAGGTCTTCGATGCCGGCAGTGTCCGGCGCCGAAATCCGACCGTGTACGCACTTCGCCTTAATCCAGCCGCGCAGCACTTCCGCGATTCGTTCGGGCGCGGCTTCCGCGTAGCCCAGGCGACGGCTGCGAATCAACTGCGCGGCAACTCCGGTAGTCGCGCCGGCGAGAAGGATCGGTCGACGCGCGCCGATATACTCGAACAACTTCCCGGTGTACACGCCAACATCCTTGGCGGTGTCGTGCATCATCAGAACGAGAACGTCGGCCTCCTGCTGGCGTCGACAGGCTGCGGCGTGAGAAACCGGGCTGCGCCACGAGATCTGATCGTCGATTCCCCAGGACTCGGCTAGGGCGTTGTAGCGGTCGCGCACGTTTTCGCTCTGCGGGCCGACGATCTCGAGCCTAACGTGCCGCGCATCTTCGCCAAGCGCGCGGATTCCTTGCAGCAATGGGCGCATGTTGCGGTTGATCTCGCCCGTGTACACGAGAGTCAGCGCGTGTTCCGACGCGGGGGCGTGTGGAGAATCGCTCTGGATTCGACGTCGGTCTGCCTCGTTCCTCGCATAGTCGTCCTGGTCAAACCCATTCAGCACGACGGACACCGGTTTCCCCGGATGATCGGCTCGCAAGCGTTCCGCTAGCGGCTCCGAGACTGTGACAAGTGCCGCCGCGGAGTGAATGATTCGTCGCTCGTACCGGGCATCGACCAATCGCTTGCGCCATTCCGAGTAGAACGTCGTGTGGTTGCCGGACCAGAGGTCGCGAAAGTCTGCGACCCACGGAACGCCGCTTCCACGGGACAAATCGCTGGCGACCGTGAAAGAAGTCCAGGGCGCTCCGCTCGCCAGGATCACGTCCGGCCTCCAAGCCCGCATCAGCGAGAACCCGGCGGGAACGGCGTGTCGACGCCAGCCCCGTGCCTCGTCTGGGATGTGAAACACGTCGCGATACACCAGGCGCGCCCACCATGCGATCGTTCGAGCGTCCGCCTGCGGACCTTCCGAGTTGAAGTCGGCCGGCGCAGGATCTCGACGCAAGTCACGACGCTTCTCGGACGCCACCCTGCGCGGCAAGCGCCTCCGCACCCAGTTGGCCGCTGCCAGCGCGTACCTGTACGCCCGATCGACGTCCGACCATGGCGTGTAGACGACGTTCTCATTCGGAATCTCAAGTTCAAGGTTCGAATCGAACTCGAGATTGCCAGCCGCAATCACGCGGACATCGTGCCCGGACCGCGCCAGATACTTTGCTGTCTTGCCAACCCGAACCGCTCCAATGATGTTGTACGGCGGAAACACGAACGAGACGATGAGTATTCGCATGCGTTCGTTCGGCTAGATTGACACGCTCGGACGTGGCAACGGCCCAGCAGGATACGTGAGCCGCTGTCCTGGTGGCCGTCGCCGCAGAAGCACGTCACGTCGCCATTGGCCGTCGATCACCGTCAACCGACCTGCCGCGTTCAGCGTGTGCGTTGCCGACAGGCCTGGTCGCCAGTTCGGTCGAATGTCCGATACGGTTATCTCCTGGTAGCTCCGCTCGTCGATGTGAAGAATTTCCTGGATGCGCATGCCGAAGCCGTATCGAACAGCGCAATCCTGGGCTGGTCGATACCAGCGACCCTGGTATGTGAATACGCGTCCCGCGGGCCGGGATGAGCGAACGTCCGATTTGACCGGATTGAGAGGGTGCGGTGTCCACGGTCCGAGAGGGGTGTCGGCCCAGTAGAGATGGAGCTCATCATCCCAACTGCCGGTCGAGGGCGGCGTGAGCGTCACAAATAGCCACCACTTTCCACCGATGTTCGCCAGCGTCGGATCCGCGCCAGCTTCCTCGAGCAGAGTGGCGGCGGGTTCCCACCTGCATGGAAACGAGGTGCAGCGATACAATTGCACGCGCCCGCTCTCGACGCACTCCGGCAGCATATAGATCTGACCTTCCCACTCGAAGACGTTTGGGTAGGAGAGATGATACGGACTTTGGAGTGCCACGTCGGGGCGTCCGACTGTACCGTCGTCGCCGATCGTAAGCACGGAAATGTGGCCTTTCTCAGTCTTGTAAGGGTATTCCTCGAAGAAGACGTAATGCCGGTCACCGTACCGGATTGGAAATGGATCCGCCCAAAAACGATCCAACGGTGGAACCAGGGCCGTAAAGTTGTACAAGGTTGTGTCGGGCGTGTCGGCCGCGCCCGCAGATCGCGAACGCAGTTTGTACGCGAGAAACCATTGATCGCGAGCCCCAAGGTCGCTCAGCTTCTGTCGCAGGTACCGACCGATCAGCCGGGGCAGAAACCGGAGCATCTCCCAATTCGTCGGCTGCTGGTACAGTCGGTTGCTGTACACCTCGTAACGATCCCCGTCGGGACAACCGACCGCATCCGCACCACGGGTGTACAGATCGCGAAGCTTTCTTGGGACAAACGCGGCTGCCTTCCAGTAGTATCCCCGTAAGTTTTGCGTTACCGAATACGGGTTGGTGGCGCTGTACGAACGATATATCACGCGTCCGTTGTCCAGGTCTTCGGTCAAAATCTGGAGGACGGCGCCGGTGACTGGACGGTGCTCCACGACTTCCCAGAAGCCGGGTGGACCTCCACGGTTCACACGATTGTCGGCGTGATGATAGGACCAGACACCGTACCGAGCGACGTCAAGCACCCGCCCCTTGAGTATCCGAAACCCCAGCCGAATCACGACGTCCAGGTTGAAGCCACGAATGCGGTCGACGTCGGTATCGTCAAAATAGTCGCAATACTTGGTCTTGCGCGGCGTAACGGGTAGCCGCGGCACTCCTTCGAAGAGGGCCGATAGATCGGACTCTACAAATGGATCCATTGCAGAGCGAAATCGCCGCGCGTCGAGTCGGGAATACAACAGGTAGAGAAAATTGCGGCGATACGCCGACATTCGCTCCCGGAAAGAGCGGCGAGGGCCGGCCGGAGATGCGTCCAGAACGACGAGAACCACCTCGCACACGGGGCTGGACCGCAACTCTTCTACCATAGCTCGGACCCAAGCCGGCTGCATCTCGGAATCCAGCAGTAATGCGATGCGGAGCGGGGGCTTATCTGCCATTCGCCAAAGTGAGCACGGTCCGTTTGCGAGGGCGTTAAAGGTCAGAAGGCGTCACGAGTTTTGCAAGCAGGAATGCCCAGTGCACGCCCGGATGGCGGCGGTAGATCGTCTTCCGGACGGAATAGCACGTCTCCAGATTTCACCTGCGACGTTGTTGGCGTGACAGCCCTCGATTGCCGCGCGTCTACAGAATTGTAGATCCGGGTGCGCAGCGACTAACTTCCAGCACATCAAAGACTTGCTTGACACGCCGTTCGCAACTACAGATGCGAGGCCAACGCGGCGCCAGAAGTCGCGCCGGTTGGTCCATGGTCGTTGCCGGAACCGCCTGAACGCGTCTTCCGGCTTGCTGAGCGTGCGGACTCATTGTGCGGCCGCCGCGAGCACGGTGCCAGGCGCCAGCTAGCAGCATGTGCGGTATAGCGGGTATCGTCGCCGGGGCCCATGAACTGATCGACGGGGGCGAACTGTGCGCGCTCGGCCGTGCGCTTCGTCATCGTGGTCCGGACGATCACGGCTTTCTCGTTTGGACTCAACGCCGTCCCCCGGCGATCGGGAGACACCCCGATATCGGCTCCGGACGGATTGGACTGGTCCACCGCCGTCTGTCGATTCTCGACCTTTCGGAGCTGGGTTGGCAGCCGATGTCATCGCCGGACGGCAGACTCCACGTCGTCTACAACGGAGAGGTGTACAACTACCTCGAACTCCGCAAGGAGCTCGAGGAAGGCGGCCACAAGTTCAACTCGCATTCCGACACCGAGGTGCTGCTGGCAGCGATCGCATCGTGGGGCCTCCGCAATGCGATTAGCCGATTTGAGGGCATGTACGCCTTCGCGTTGCTGAATACCGAGTCCAACACACTGACGCTCGCTCGCGACCCATTCGGTATCAAACCGCTGTACTACGCGTTTGCGCGTGGGCGATTCGTGTTCGCTTCCGAGATCAAAGCGCTGCTGGCGCTGCAATGGATTCCGCGTCAGGCCGACCCGAACGCGCTTCTCGCGTATCTTACGGCCGGCCGATCCGACGAGGGCGAGGGTACCATGTTCGCCGGCGTGCGCCAACTTCCGGCGGGTGGCGTGATCGTCCTTGACGTCACTGGCGCAGCACGAGTCGACTCTCAGTGGCGGAGCTGGCGCCCCACCGTCACTCGAACGCTTCGCGTGTCGCGCGACGAGGCCGCCACGCTCGTTCGAGAGGCATTCTTCGACAGCGTGGGCCGACATCTCCGAAGCGACGTTCCCGTGGGATCCGCACTGTCGGGCGGTCTGGATTCATCATCCATAGTCGCTGGTATGCGCCGCGCTGCGCCGGACCTCGAGCTCCATGCCTTTAGCTATCTCGCTGAGGACCCGAAGCTCACGGAGGAGCGTTGGGTCCGCGACGCAGCCCGCGCCGCGTCGGCCACCGTGCACGAGGTTCACATTTCGTCCGATGCACTCGCGCACGACGTCGATTACCTCATCCGTAGCCAGGACGAGCCGTTCGGCAGCACAAGCATTTACGCGCAGTACCGGATCTTCCAGGCGGCGGCAGATGCGGGCGTTCGCGTCATGCTTGATGGGCAAGGCGCGGACGAGTTGCTGGGCGGTTACGCCTCGTTTCTTGGGCCGCGCGTTGCCGGGCTAGTCGGGAGCGGACGATTGGCCGCTGCAGTCCAACTCGCATGGAGCTCATATGGCAGAGCGGACGTAGACCTTGGTGAAGTCGCCCGCTATGTCGTCGCTGCTTCCGTACCACGCGCCGTCAAGACACGGCTATCCGCGCGGATTCACGCCGACGCGCTGCCGGGTTGGATCGCCACAGCGTGGTTCGATTCTCGACTGCCGTCGTTGCGCGTCGAGGCTCCTGACCCAGGGCGGGACTTGCGCGCGCACTTGGCCCGTGAGACCGAGACCTCACTTCTCGCGCTATTGCGGTACGAGGATCGAAATTCCATGGCGTTCTCCGTGGAAAGCCGAGTGCCGTTTCTCACGACGAAGTTCGCCGAGCTTTGCCTTTCGCTCCCCGGCGACTACCTCATCGGCTCCGACGGAACGCGAAAGGCCGTGCTCCGTGACGCGATGCACGGAATCGTACCTGATTCCATACTCCACCGGCGTGACAAGATCGGGTTTCGCACTCCCGAGCGGGCGCTTCTTACTGGCGCGAACTCATGGACGAAACGCGTACTCGAGAGCGACTGCGCGAGGAATCTCGATTGTATCGACCTAACGTCAATCACCGCGCGAATCGCGGCGGGACCGAATGGGGCTGGCGTTCCGCGGGTTCCGCTGTGGCGCATACTGAATCTGATTCGGTGGGCCGAGTTACTGGACGTGCAGTTCGTGTGATGTCCACGGGCGACGGTCGCAGGATCGCGGGCGGGGTTCCGCACTGATGCGGATTCTTCACGCGCCGGTCAACATCGCCGGCCAGCCGTGGGTTCTCTCCCGAGCTCTGCGGCGGCTCGGTCACACTAGCGACGTACTGGTGGATCGGCACCACGAGTTCGGGTACCCGGACGACATCGTCTTCAATTACGATGACCTCGGCTCGCCTTGGCGGCAGCTTCGAAAAGGCGCCGGACTGCTGCGCTTGATACAAGATTACGACGTTTTCCACTTCTATTTCGGCGACAGCCTTTTCGCGAAGCATCGCGATTTGCCGATACTTCGCCGAATGCGCCGTCAAGTAGTTTTTCATTTTCGCGGCTGCGAGATCCGGCTGCGGCATGGCGAACTCGCGAAGCACGGGTATTGCGCGTGCTCAGACTGTCCGGCTCCATGCGCCACGGATTCAGAAAAGGAAGCCCTCGCCGCCGTGGCCCGGCGAATGGCCGATCGCATACTCGTGTCGACTCCCGATCTGCTGGAATGGGTTCCGGAAGCCGAGCTCGTCACTCAGGCCTGCGATCTGAGCGCGATGCCCTCGCCGACGTCTCCTGAAGAGCATGAAAGGATCATCGTCCTCCACGCTCCGACGGCACCGCTTATCAAAGGCACGTCATACGTTCAGACCGCCATCCGGAACTTGCGGGCGGCCGGATATGCAGTCGAGCTGCAACTGATACAAGGTAAGCCACATTCGGAGGTATGTCGGGCGATCGACGAAGCCGATATCGTCGTCGATCAGCTGCTAGTCGGCTGGTACGGCAACTTCGCGATCGAGGCCATGGCGCGCGGTCGACCGGTGATTGCTTACGTCCGAGACGACTTGCGCACACTTTCGGGATTCTCGCCGCCGATCGTCAGCGCAACACCGGCGACGATCGAGGAGTCACTCGCGCGACTCATCGACGACGTCACACTCCGACGCTCGCTCGCGGCCGAAGGCCGTCCCTATGTGGAGCGGACCCACGATGCAGAACGCATCGCTCGGCAACTCCTTGCCTTATACGGCACGCCATGACCCGCTCAACAGGCAAGTTGCGTGGCTTGGTTGGCCAAACGGCCGTCTACGGACTCGCCGACGCGGTTGGTAAGGGACTCAGCCTCGTGCTGTTCCCGATCTTCACGCGGATTCTTACGCCCGCCGAGTACGGCGCAATGGAAGTAATAGGCACGGTGACCTTTCTGCTGTCCGCCGTCCTCGTCCTCGGCCTTGATAACGCGACCACCCGCCACTATTTCGCCGCGGAGCATCGCGAACGCCAGGATATCGTACTTGGTACTGCGCTCATCGCGTCCGGCGTGAGCTATTTCGTCGGCACTTTGCCGTTTCTTCTTGCCCACGGACTGCTGACCAGGATACTGTTTCGGACACTTGAATTCGATAGTGCAGTTGCCCTCGCTCTCGCTGGGCTTCCGTTCACGCTGCTCACGGCCTTCAGCCTGCAGACGTTCAGACGTCTCCTGCAACCATGGCCCTTCGCAGCGTTCTCGATCGCATCACTGCTCCTGACAATATCCTTTAACCTATTGTTGGTTTGGCAGCTGCGCTGGGGAGTTCGAGGCGTGTACGCCTCGACATTGATCGCGAGCTCCGTCACAGCGATTGGCGGTCTGTGGTTCACTCGCCGGTATTTCAAGCTGCACCTCGATCGCCGCCTCCTCGCGTCGCTACTGCGATTTGGAGTTCCTCTGGTCCCGGCCGGACTATGTCTGTGGGGGCTCTCGTTAGTCGATCGACTGTTCTTGGTCCGATTGTCGACTCTAACTGAAGTCGGACTCTACTCGACCGCGAATCGATTGACATCGGTGCTCGCGTTCGGCGTCTCGGCGTTCCAGATGGCGTGGGGCCCGTTCGCGTTCTCCATTTCGGAAACGGAGGATGCTCGCCCCGCCTACGCGAATGTTCTCAACTACTACCTCGGGTGGGGCGGATTCGGCGTGCTCGGGCTTGGCCTCTTCGCGGCTGAAGCCCTTTCAATTCTGACACCGCCGCAGTATCACGGCGCAGCGGTCGCTGTTCCCGCGCTCGCCATAGGCGCATTGGCATACGGCGCGTACACGCTCGTTGCGATCGGGGTAAACCTTGCGAACCGGACCGCGCAGGTGTCGATAACCCTCGCTGGTGCGGCAGTGCTCAATCTGCTGCTTTGCGTTCTCCTCATTCCGCGATTTGGAATGCTCGGTGCCGCATACGCGACGGCGTTGAGCTGGGTGGGTGCGGCAATGCACCTCTCTGCAGTGTCCCAGAAGGCCTACTGGATTCCATACGACTGGAAACGTGCCGCGGCCATCGTCGGGATGATTATCGTGTGCCTGTTGATCGGTCTGTTCCCGCTGCAATCAACCGAAAGTCTTTTAGAGCGCGAGACGCGCAAGCTTGTGGCATCACTCGTCTATCTCATCGCGTTGAAACGCTGGGGGCTGTTGCCAAGCCTGACTGGAAAGTGGTGGCTGATTCGCGCGCAAAGTTCTGATGCTTGAAGATGGACCTACAACAATCTCGAAGCAGTCCAAGGCACCGTCCGCAGGAAACACTGCTACGTCGCTCGAACTAGCCGGATCTGCGCATCGCGAAGGCCATCGAACTTCGACGGGCCGCGACGGTTTGTAGTCATGCTCTGCATCCACAGGTCGAGCATGAGGAGGCGCCAGAGCATGTGACTGTGATCGCGCCTCCCGAGAGTATGTTCCTTCGCGAGCCGGCGAATGCTTGCATGATCCACGTATTCAAGCAACGGCGAATCCGCTCGCTGTAGAGCGTCAACACGGTGCTTCAGCTCTTTGCGGAACCACCGTCGAAGCGGGACGGCAAAACCTTGCTTTGGCCGAGAAATCGCTTCCGCTGGTACGCTACCCTTGATGGCCTCGCGGAGTAGCCACTTTCCCACGCCATCGCGCTGCTTGAGGCGACTAGGTAAACGGATCGCGAATTCGACCAAATGATGATCCAGGAGGGGAACTCGAGCTTCTAGCGAGACGCTCATACTTGCCCGATCGACCTTGGTCAGGATGTCGCCCGGCAGATATGTGGCGAAGTCCACCAACATCATCTGTGTCAGGAAGTCCCGCTCACTCGCCGCCGCGAAGTGCGCGTGAAGGATTTCATCAAGATCACCGTTCGTGCGCCGTTCGGCGTCGTTCAGTACTCCGCCTTCAGACACTGACAACGCCTGTGCAACGGTGGCAGCATATCGCCCACGGCGCGTGCGTGACCAGTCCAGCATTCGGTTCCGGCCCAACGTGCCGTGAGGCAATCGGAGAGCCGCTTGCCGCAACACTTGACGAAGCAGCCGTGGTCGAATCTCGCGTCGCGAGAGTAGTTCGGCATACCGCGTGTAGCCGCCAAACAGCTCATCGCCACCGTCCCCGGACAGCGCGACGGTCACATGCTGTCGCGCAAGCTCCGACACAAGCAGCGTCGGCAACGCCGACGAGTCGCCAAACGGCTCGTCAAATGTCCGTACAACGCTTTCGATGAACTGATCTGCGTCCGGTCGAACGATCAGCTGCGTGTGCTCAGTGCCGAGAGCTTGCGCAACCCGGCTGGCGTATGGCGCTTCATTGAACGCCGCGTCGTCAAACCCGATAGCGAACGTCCGAACCCTTCGATCGCTCTGCTTCGCCATCTCCGAGACGACACATGACGAGTCCACGCCGCCAGACAGAAATGCCCCGAGGGGCACTTCGGACTCGAGGTGGGAGCCAACCGCGTCACGCAACAGGCGCTGAAGCTCCTCGAGCGCTTCGCGTTCGTCCTGTATCGGAAGTTCGGCATGAATCGGCGACCAGAACTGTTGAACCTGAAGTCCGGCCTCCCGCTCCCACGTCAGCAGATGTCCCGGGGGCAGCTTTCTTACGCCGGCAAGAATCGACTCGGGATCCGGTATATACCCGAACGCCAAGTAGGACTCGAGGGCGCGACGATCGACGACACGCGGAAAACCAGCCAGGGCGAGGAATGACCAGAGTTCGCTGGCAAACGCGAGACCGTCCGACGTAGGCCAGTAGTAGAGCGGCTTGATTCCAACTCGGTCGCGCGCGAGGAGCAGTCGTCGGCGGCGAGAATCCCAAATTGCGAACGCGAACATACCGCGCAACTGGTGAACAAGTCGCTCGGAATGTTCCTCGTAGAGGTGCACAAGCACCTCGGTGTCAGCGTGCGTTCGGAAGACGTGTCTCGGCGCCAGGGCGTCTCGCAGCGAGCGGTGATTGTAGATCTCGCCGTTGAATACGACTTGAACAGAGCGGTCTTCGTTGGCGATCGGCTGGGCGCCCCCGGCGACGTCGATGATGCTCAGTCGCCGCATGCCGAGCGCAATACCAGCTTCAACGAAGTGACCTTCGTCGTCTGGACCTCGGTGTCGAATCGCGCCACACATGAGAGCGAGATCGGCATGACTCGACGTATCGTCACGCGTCCCGCCGACAAAACCGGCGATGCCGCACATCAGCCGTGGCGTCGGCGCACTGCGGTGCGCTCGATCCGTCGGGCGTCTGTCGAGGACTGTGCTTGAGCCGACGCGAGTCGCGTGTCCTCGATGGTCAACCGCGCTGCGACGTTGATTATGGCCAAGTGCAGGTAGGTGAACACTAGCGTGCCCCAAGATGCCCATATACCGGCAACCAGATAGGCCGCAAGTCCCATTTCCATATAGTACAGCTGCGCGGCATAGCGCGGCTGCGCGCGCGAAGCAATGCGTCGCGCACGTTCCGCGGACTGGAACGTTACTACGACGATGGCGCAAAATAGGACCAGCCCAACGACGCCGAGCTCGCTCGCGATCCGCAAATAGGTGCTATGCGCGTCGCGGTGGCCCCAGGCAGTCGGATTGAATTGCGGGCGCTGGGCGTACTGAAAGTGTACTTGCGGATACGCTCCGAGTCCGACACCGAGCAGCGGGTGCTCGACCGCGATACTCGATGCGACTTTCCAGATCTCCAATCGTTGTGCTGTCGAGCTCTCGGACTCCACTTCCGATGTCGCCGAGGCTTCGTCCACATCTCGAATCGTGCCGATGCGATACCATAAATTGCTTGGGACAAGTACTGCGATCAACGCCACGACGACTGCGAGGGCGGCAAACTTCTTTAGCCGCAGCAGTTGTTTGCGGAACGCGAACAACACGTACGCAACGAGAGCGATGAATCCCGACCGCGAGCCTGTCAACACTATCAGGAACGGCAGAACAACCATTCCCGCCGATGCACACCACCGTATCCATCGCTTCGCTTCCGTGACGAGCACCCCCGCCACGAGCGAGAAGACGAGAATGCAAAACCCCGCGAGGTCGTTCGGATTACTAAAGATGAAGTTCCACGCCGCTCGCCCCATCACTGTTCCATGATACAGAAAATACGAGAACAGCGCGCCCCGAACGGGATATAGCGCGAACGTGCCAAGGAACAGCAAGAGAAATACCCGGAGCCGATTTCGGGTCGTGATCACGTTCACGGCGACCAACAGCACCGCGCAAACCTTGGCGAAATCGAGCAAATTGTTGCCCACGACCTCCCGATACTCCGACACGGGCCAGCCGATCAGCGCCCACACCCACAACGCAATCGCCCAGCGCGCAACGGGCGGCACCTGAAACGATTTGCCCTCGAGCGCGATCGTCGCAAGCGCCGTCGCCATAGAAATGGTGCCGAGCGGCACACGGTACGACGTAACGACGTAGGTGTACACCATGAACGCGACGAACGCGATGCTCCAGTTCGTCCTGCTCAGCAACCCTCGAAGCGACCAAGTCTTCGCTGCCGTCCCTGCTCGCACGCCGACGGCTATTTCGGCCGCGCCCGCAGCCTGCGTCGCGAACCGGCGACGAATGATTGGCTGGCTCACGCTGCGCGATCCTGAATCAGCTCGCCATACATGCGCTCGAGCGACCCGATCACTCGCTCCGCGCGGTACTCGCTCCGCGCTCGGGCCAATCCCGCGGCGCCGAAACGGCCGCGAAGCGAGGAGGAGTCCGCGAGCCGCTTGAGCGCCGAGGCGAG
>Ga0310811_10005045_pt1 | contig 16625 bp, 12 predicted proteins | sample YCmetagenome_FD_207642 | JGI IMG/M metagenome (GOLD analysis project Ga0310811, IMG submission 207642) | Soil microbial communities from experimental microcosm in Duke University, North Carolina, United States - YC | ecosystem: Engineered > Artificial ecosystem > Soil microcosm > Unclassified ...
CCTGGCGTGCCGGCCATCCCGAGTCCCACCACGGCGATGGTCGCGACACCGTGGCGAACCTCTACGCCGTCGATCTCCCGCCGTTCGATCTCCTCGCTGAACTCCTGCGCCAGCGCCTGCCGGGCATCTCGCGCGGCGGCGTCCGGCACGCTGAAGCAGATAGAGTGCTCAGAAGATGCCTGTGAGATGAGCGAGACCGAAAGCCGGCGCCGCTGGAGAGCGGCGAAGGTACGCGCCGCGATGCCGGGAACGCCGAGCATGCCGTTGCCGGCCACCGTTACCAGCGCTTGATGGGTGGCCGCCGAGAGCGCCTTCACCGGCAGTCGGGTCGCGGCGACCCGATCGGAGATCTCGGTTCCCGAAGAGGCCGGGTCGCTGAAGGGTCGCACGAAAAGGGGAATCCTGCGGCCAGCGAGCGGAATCAGCGTGCGCGGGTGGAGCACTCTCGCCCCGTAGTACGCCAGCTCGGCGGCCTCTCGGCTGTGCAGCTCCGGAATCACCCGTGCGTCGGGCACCACCTTGGGGTCGGCAGTGAGGAGGCCTGGCACGTCTTTCCAGAGCGAGACCCTTCCTGCACCCAGGGCCCGGGCAAGCAACGTCGCGGTGAGATCGGAGCCGCCGCGGCCGAGCGTCGTCAGGTCGCCGTCCGGTGACGCGCCGAGAAAACCGGGCACCACTGGGACCTCGCCCCGCGCGAGCAGCGCGCGGAGCGCCCGCCGGGCCGCGCGGTCGGTCCGTTCGTAGTCGGGCGACGCATGACCGAAGTGCGCGTCAGTCCGAACCACGGCGGTTGCGTCGACATAGTGGGCACGAACGCGATGGGCGGTCAGCGCAGCAGTCACCAGTCGGGCGCTCAAGCGCTCGCCCCGGGCCACGATCACATCACTGGTGCGGGGCGTAAGATCCCGCAGCAGGCTGAGACCGGCAGCCAATGCGGCGAGCTCGGCGAACTGCTGGGAGATGTGCTCGGTGAGGGCGGTCCGTACGGCGCCGGCGGGAAGGGTTGCCCGGGCCGCCTGCAGGTGTCTCGCGCTCAGACCGTCCACCAACTCCGCGACTCGCGCAGACTCGCCCCGAACGGCGTGTTGTGCGACGGCCAGTAGCTGGTCGGTAACACCCGCCATCGCCGATACCACGACGATAATGGGCTCGGCGCGATGACTGCGGACGATAGCAACAGCCTGGCCGATCGCGGCAGCGTCGGCCAGGGAGGCCCCGCCGAACTTGTGGACGTGCGGGGCGTGTCTCGCTGGCGGCATGGTGTCGCGGAGGATATACCGCGGGACGCATAAAGTGCAACGTCGGCGCGATGCCGCTGATGCGATCAGTGCAGCCCGGAACCGCCTCCCAGCATCTTCACCAGGTCACCGATCACGTTCTTGGCATCCCCGAACAGCATCCAGGTTTTGTCGGAGAAGTAGAGCTCGTTGTCGATACCGGCGAAGCCCGGGTTCTTGCTGCGCTTGATGGCGAACACCGTGCGCGCGCGATCGGCGTCGATGATCGGCATGCCGTAGATCGGGCTCGACTTCTCCGAGCGCGCGGCGGGATTCACCACGTCGTTCGCTCCCACCACCAGCGCCACGTCGACCTGCGGCATATCCGGGTTGATCTCGTCCATCTCGACCAGGTCGGTGTATGGGATGTCGGCCTCGGCGAGCAGGACGTTCATGTGCCCGGGCATGCGTCCAGCGACCGGGTGGATCGCGAATTTGACGGTGATGCCCCGCTTCTTGAGCTGGTCATACAGCTCGCGCACCTTGTGCTGCGCCTGTGCGACCGCCATGCCGTAGCCCGGGATGATGACCACCTGGTTCGCCTGCTCCATCACCTGGCCGGCGCCCTCAATGGTTTCCGCCTTGTAGACCTTATGGTCGCCGCCGGCCGTGATCTGCTGGACCTGCCCGAACGCGCCGAACAGCACGTTGGTAAATGAGCGGTTCATCGCCTTGCACATGATGATCGCGAGGATGAGGCCGCTCGAGCCGTCCAGCGCACCGGCGGTGATCAGCAGCTTGTTGTCCAGCACGAACCCCATCGCGACCGCGGACAAGCCGGCGTACGAATTGAGGATCGCGATCACGGTCGGCATGTCGGCGCCGCCGATGGGAATGATCAGGAGCACGCCGAACAGGAGCGCCAGGCCGATGATGACGGGGAAGAGCTTGGGCGACCAGTCTGCGGTCGGATGGAGAATCAGAGCGATCCCCAAACCGGCCGCGATGAGAAACAGGCCCAAGTTGGTGAAGTTCTGGCCCGGATAGGTCACTGGCCGCTGGGGAACCCACTTTACCTCCTGAAGCTTTCCTGCGGCCATGAGGCTGCCGGTGAACGTGAGGTAGCCAAGGATGATCTCGGCGATGATCGCGATCATGCGGAACGCCGTGAGATTCTCGGGTCCCTCGCTGAGCCAGAGGTAGTACTTCGCGGTTCCCACCAGCCCGGCGGCTAGGCCGCCGAAGGCGTGCGACAGGGCGGTTCGTTGGGGGACCGCTGTGAGCGGCACGCGAGCCAATGGGATGCCGACCACGAATCCCGCCACGATCGCGAGGACGATCCAGCCGTGATGGATGACCTCCGGCTGCGCCCACGTGACCACGATCGCGATGGTCATCGCCACGACCCCGGCCATCACGCCCTGGCGTGCGGTCTTGGGGGCGTTCATCCAGTGCAGCGCGAAGATGAATAGCGCCGTCGCCAGGATGTAGGCGAACTGGACGATTCCGGGGGTCATTTCTGCTCTCCGGCGCCCGGCTTCCGGTCGGTCTTGAACATCTTGAGCATTCGGTCGGTGATCAGGAATCCGCTCACGATGTTGGTCATCGATGCGAACAGGGCGATCGCGCCAAGCAGGCGGATATGAGGCGGATAATCGGCACCGGTCACGATAATGGACCCGACCACCGCGATCGCGGAGATCGCGTTGGTGATGGACATGAGCGGTGTATGGAGCAGGCGCGAGACCCGGCGGATCACGCCCAGCCCAATGAAGGTCGCCAGGACCAGCACGAACAACTGGGACCAGAAGTCCGCCGACTGAACCGGCGCTGCGTCGGGGGTCATGCGCTCTCCTTCTGCAGGGCTTCGCGCGTGCGCGCGTTGGTGACCGCGCCGTCGTGGGTAATCAGCGCGCCTTGCTGAATGTCGTCGTTCAAATCGAGCTTGAACCCCTTGTCGGTGGTGAACGCCTGCACGAACGCCGTGAGGTTCCGAGAAAAGAGCAGGCTCGCGTCGGACGGCATGGTGGCGGCCAGGTTGAGCGGGGCGAGAATGGTAACGCCGCCGACCCGGATCGTCTCACCGGGACGGGACAGCTCGCAATTGCCGCCGCCGTCGGCGGCGAGATCCACGATGACGCTGCCGGGCTTCATGGACTTGACGATATCCGCTGTAATGAGCTTGGGGGCGAACACCCCGCCGATCAGCGCCGTGGTGATCACAGCGTCAGCCTGAGCGCACTGCTGTGCGAGCACCTCTCGCTGGCGTCGGCGATCTTCGTCGGAAAGCTCCTTGGCATAGCCGCCTCCCGCCGCAGCGCTCTCCTTGAGCTCGATCCCCACATACTTCGCGCCGACGCTCTCGATCTGCTCCTTGACCTCAGGCCGCACGTCAGTGGCCGAGACCGTCGCGCCGAGACGCCGCGCCGTGGCGATGGCCTGCAAGCCGGCGACGGCGGCGCCGATCACGAACACCCTGGCCGGGCGAACCATGCCCGCCGCAGTCATCAACATGGGGAAGTACTTCGGCAGCTCGGCCGCAGCCAGCAGCGCGCCCTTGTACCCGGCGATGTTGGCCATGGACGACAGGGTGTCCATCGACTGGGCTCGGGTGGTGCGGGGGATGGCGTCGGTGGAGAACGCAGTGATCTTGGCGGCGGCAAGGGCGCGAACCACAGGCAAATTCCGGAGCGGCATCAGCGAGCCCAGGAGTATGGTGCCCGGCTGCATCGAGGTAGTCTCGTCGTGCCCCGAAGCCCCGACTTGGGGCGGGTTGACCCGGAGCACGAGATCGGCCGAGCCGAGCAGGCCTCGCCCATCGGCTTCGATGGTTGCCCCGACGTCCTGGTAGGCAGAGTTCGGAAAGCCGGCCGCTGTCCCGGCTTCCTCTTGGACCGAGATCTGGTAACCCGCCTGGATCAGTTTCTTGCACGATTCAGGGACCAGTGCGACGCGGAGCTCGCGCGGCGCACTCTCCTTGGGTACAGCGATTCGCATCCGGGACTCCGGGGCTGCGGGAGAGTTCGGACGACTAATCTTCACGCAGTGGACGCGCGGTCAAGCCGATGCGCCGAATGTGGAAAGTTTGTGCAAATCATACTAGCACAGTAGCTTACGCTAAACTATTGATTTTCCGTAGTTTAGCGTTTATATTGGCCGACCGATTTTGATGCGCCCCCCCGCTGTACGATCCCCACAGGGGTCCTGCTTCCATAGGAGGTTCCTAGAGTGACCGTGAAGCCACGTGCCAAGCGTCGCGCGGTGCGGCCGGCCCAGATCGCTCGGGCCGTCGATGAGGGGAGGGAAAGCCTCGATCTTTACCTCGATGAAATCAGCCGGGTACCCCTTCTGAACCGTGATGAGGAGATGGAGCTGGCCCGCAAGGCCTTCAAGGGCAGTATTGCGGCCCAGGAACGCCTGGCGCGGCACAACGTCCGGTTCGTCGTGTCGGTAGCCAAGAAATTCCAGACTCGCGGCGTGCCGCTGGTCGATCTCATCGGTGAGGGAAATCTCGGCCTCATGACGGCGGCTCGGAAGTTCGATCCGGATCGGGGCGTCAAGTTCATCTCGTACGCCGTCTGGTGGATTCGGCAGGCGGTACAGGCTGCCATTGCGCGGCATGGGCGCCCGGTAAGGGTGCCGCTCAACCGGACGGCGGACCTGAGTCGCCTAGGGCGAACCACTACACTGCTCAAGGACCGGCTGGGTCGGATGCCGACAACCGAGGAGCTGGCCCGGGCCACCGGCCTCACAGTCGAAGCGGTCCGCAGTCTGAGCGCCCTCAATTCCGAGGCGGTTCGCCTGGACCATCCCACCCGCGACGGCGAAGGCAACGAGCGGATCGAACGCTTTTCCACCGGCGAGCAGGAGAGCACCGACACGTCGGCGCTGGCCAACAGCCAGACGCGGGACATCGAGCTTGCGCTGGCTTCGCTGCCGCCTCGTGACGCGAAAGTCCTGAGGCTGTACTTCGGGCTCGATGATGGCAATAGCCGCACCCTGGAAGAGATCGGCCGGATGATGGGGGTCACCCGCGAGCGGATTCGTCAGCTACGCGATCGGGCGCTGCTCCGGCTCCGCGAGGGTGAAACCGGCGACCGCCTCCGCGATCTGGTCGCGTAGGCGTTCCGGGCCGAGAAAGGAAGCCCTCCGAGCGATCGGAGGGCTTCTTTGTTCTGGTTGCTTTTTTTCGTCAGGTGGCCAGACCCCCGCGCAGGAACTGTCGCAACACTCGCTGCAGAATCCCGCCGTGCTGGTAGTACTCCAGCTCGACCGGTGAGTTGAGGCGCACGACGGCGGGGAAGCTGGTTTTCTTGCCGGCCTCATCAGTCGCAGTGACCTGAACGCGTCCTCCCGGCGCCAGGCCACTCGAGATTCCGGTGATGTCGAACGTCTCGCGGCCGCTCAGCCCGAGCGTCTTCCGGTGGGTGCCGTGCTCGTAGGCAAGCGGCAGCACTCCCATCCCTACCAGGTTGCTCCGGTGAATCCGCTCGTAGCTCTCCGCGATAACCGCTTTGACTCCCAGGAGCGCCGGCCCCTTGGCGGCCCAGTCTCGGCTCGAGCCGGTGCCGTACTCCTTGCCGGTGAGGATGACGAGCGGGGTCCCCTCCTCCCGGTACCGCGTGGCGGCATCGTAGATCGAGATCACCTCGCCGCTGGGAAGATGCAGGGTCCAGTTGCCTTCCTTGTCCGGGACCAGCGCGTTCTTGATGCGCACGTTGCCGAACGTGCCGCGCATCATGACCTCGTGATTTCCTCGTCTTGCGCCGAACGTATTCCAGTCGCGGTGTTCGACGCCGTGCTCGAGGAGGTATCTGGCTGCCGGGCCGTTCTTCGGGATGGAACCGGCCGGGGAGATGTGGTCGGTCGTCACCGAGTCACCCAGTACCGCTAGGATCCGGGCTCCCCTGATATCCACCAGCGGCGCCGGCTCGGGTGGAAGGTTCTGGAAGAACGGTGGCTCCTGCACGTAAGTGCTGGCCGGATCCCAAGCGTACTGGCTGCCCGCCGGGACCGGCAAGCCGCGCCAGACTTCGTCACCCTCGAACACCGACGCGTAGCGCTCGCGGAATAGCGAGGGCTTGAGTGACGCCGCCATGGCGTCTGCGATCTCTTTCGGGGACGGCCAGATCTCTCGTAGATGAACCGGCTTCCCATCCTTACCGATGCCCAGCGGCTGCCGCATGAGATCAATGTCGACCCGGCCCGCCAGGGCGAATGCGACCACCAGCAGCGGGGAGGCGAGATAATTGGCCCGCACGGAGGGATGAACCCGAGCCTCGAAGTTCCGGTTGCCGGACAAGACGGCGGCGGTGACGAGGGCGTGCTCCTCGATCGCATGCGCAATCGGCTCGGGGAGCGGCCCCGAGTTGCCGATGCAGGTGGTGCAGCCGTATCCCACCACGTTGAACCGCAGCTGCTCCAGGTAGGGCAGAAGTCCCGAGCCCTTGAGATAATCGGTAACCACCCGCGATCCCGGAGCCATGCTGGTCTTCACCCATGGGCGCGTTTTCAGGCCGCGCTCAACCGCCTTCTTGGCCAGCAGCCCGGCGCCGATCATCACGGATGGATTCGAAGTGTTGGTGCAGCTCGTAATCGCCGCGATCACAACCGATCCGTCGTGCAGCTCGCACGCCTCTCCATCGAGCAGGGGCTGCGCGACGGCTGGGCTTTCCTCGACCAGCGTGATGGTGCCGCCACCGCCCTCGTTCACCCAGCGTGAGTAATTCGCCTCAGCCAACTCGTGGCGAGCTGCCGGGGCGGCCGGGGTCAGAAGCTCAGGAAGGGAGATGTGAAAGTTTCGCTTGAGCGACGCGAGCGGGACCAGGTCCTGGGGCCGCCGAGGGCCGGCCAGCGCCGGCGCGATAGTCGACAGGTCGAGGGTCAACGTGTCGGTGAAGGTGGGATCCGGCGTGGCGTCTGTCCGGAACAACTCTTGAGCCTTGCAATACCGTTCGACACGCTCGACCACCTTCGGCTCCCGGCCGGTGCGCTGGAGATACCGAATGGTCTCGGCATCTACCGGGAAAAAGCCGATCGTGGCCCCGTACTCCGGCGCCATGTTGGCGATGGTAGCGCGATCAGCCAGGCCGAGCGACGAGAGGCCGGGGCCGAAGAACTCGACGAACTTGTCCACCACGCCCTTCTTACGCAGAAGCTGGGTCACCGTCAGCACGAGATCGGTAGCGGTGGTGCCGAGCGGCAGCTCGCCCACCAGCTTCATGCCGATCACGTCCGGCATCAGCATGAAATAGGGTTGGCCCAGCATGACGGCCTCTGCCTCGATGCCGCCGACGCCCCACCCAAGCACGCCAAGCCCGTTGATCATCGTGGTATGCGAGTCGGTCCCCACCAGGGTGTCCGGGTATGCCGTGAGCTCGCCGAACTGCGGTCGCAACTGCACCACTGGAGCCAGGTATTCCAGGTTGACCTGGTGCACGATGCCGGTGCCCGGGGGCACCACGCTAAAGTTGTGGAAGGCACGCTGAGCAAACTTGAGCAACTGATACCGTTCCCGGTTGCGCTCGAACTCCAGGTCCACGTTCTGCTGAAACGCGGCGCCCGTTCCGTAGTAGTCCACTTGCACCGAGTGATCGATCACCAGGTCGCAGGGCACGACCGGGTTGATCAGATCAGGGTCGCCATTCATTCGGGCCATCGCGTCTCGCATCGCGACCAGGTCAACGACGCAGGGTACGCCGGTGAAGTCCTGTAATACGACTCGGGCCGGCATGAAGGGGACTTCGCTCCTGGCGCTGCTCGAAGGAGTCCACTGGCCCAGCTCGCGGACGTGATTTTCGCTCACAGCTCCCCGTCCGGCATGGCGCAGGACGTTTTCGAGCAAGACGCGGATCGAGAAGGGCAGGCGCTCCAGGTCGGTGGGCCCCTGACGGGCGAGCTCGGGCAGCCGATAGACCGTTGCTTGCTCCGAGCCAAGATCGAGGGTGCCGCGAGTGCCGAGAGGATTGTGGGTCGATGAAGTCATCTGAACTGGGGTGAGGGTAGATTGGTCACACCCAGAATGTAATTAGCCGAACGGACCTCCATGCCGCTTCCGCCGATCCCATATGCCATCAGTCGTTTGTCGGACGGCGTGCGCATCGAGTGGGATCAAGCAGGGCACGTTTGGCTCTACCCTGCCTGGGAGCTTCGACTCGCCTGCCCCTGCGCCGGTTGCGTGGAAGAAATGACCGGACGGGCACTGCTGAACCCGGCCAGCGTTGCCCTCGATGTCTGGCCGGTGTCATTGGAATTGGTGGGATCGTACGGCCTGCGCATCCGTTGGAGCGACGGACACGATACCGGCATCTACACCTTCGAGCAGCTGCGAAAACGCTGCGGCTGTCCCCGCTGTCGCCAGCCCTGAAGGGACTGGTAAACCGGCGCGGTCGGAGGTAACGTAGGCACCCACTCCCCCCAGGTCAGTTCTCGCGAGGTCGGCTATGATCGTAGGCCGGCGGTACTGGATTGTGATCTGGTACGGGATCCTGCTCCTGGGGCTTCTGGGTTGGGCGGCTTCCGTCCACTGGGGTCGGCGGACCCACTGGCGCAACCTGGATGAGGTGCTCCGGGCCATCGGCACCATTCTGGTGTCGATCGGCATGCTGGTGCTCCTCTATCCGCTGCGCTGGGTCTACGCTGGACTGCTCGGGGAGGCCCTACTGGGAGTGGCGCTGATCGCCTTCGGAGCCGCATTCGTGCTGGGCCGCCAGGCCGAACGAGAGCGCCGGGCCAGGCGGTCCGGGGAGACGCTGCGCCCGCCTGAGTGACACGCACTTGCGCCACCCGATCAATCTCCTCACTGTACAACTGGGCCGCGGGGTGCGGCGTCCGGAGCGTTGCTCCGGGCCGTCCCCTGGAGCAACCTGCCCCGGGTGACGCCGCTCCTTCCTGCAACTGGGGAGGAAGGGCCATGGCTCGGTCCGATCTCTCGAAGGGCGATGAGGGCACCTACGTAGGTGCCATCGGTGCCGGGTCCGTCGCCCTCTGGTTTTTCGTAAGTGACCTGATTCAAGGTCACCCGCTCCGCACTCCGAGCGTTCTAGGACAGGTGTTGCTGTTCGGCGAATCGAGGCCGGACCTCGCACACGTCCAGTTCGCTGCGGTCATTGCGTATACCGCGGTTCACTTTGCCGTGTTCCTTGCGTTCGGTATCGGGCTGGTGGCCCTGATACGCTGGGCGGCTCGCGAGTCCGCCGTCCGATACGCGATTCTCCAAGTCTTCCTTGTGTTCGAAGTGTTGTTCTACGGACTGCTCACTCTGGTCTCCCAGGCCACCCGCGAGTTGTTCCCCTTCTGGACCGTGCTCGGCGCCAACACGTTCGCGGCGATCGCGATGGGGCTCTATCTGTGGTGGCAACACCCAGAGTTCCGGCAACTGCTGCGCGAAGTACCACTGGGCGCGGCACCGCGGTAGCGTGGGGCACCTCTCTCGCCTTCTTACTTCTAGTACCGTACCGGTTTAGCTTCCCCCGATCCTCCTGCCGGCGGGATTGTCTGCGCGCCGTTCTCTCCTCTGTCGTTGCCGCGTTAGTTGTCATCACAGTTCCGCTCGCCGCTCAGCTCGAGCCGCCCTCCACCGGCGGGGTCGTTGCACTGGAGCACGAGCTTCGTCTGCTGGGCCACTACAAGCGCGTACTCGTGATCGGGGCGCACCCCGACGACGAGGACACCGAGCTGCTCACCGTGCTGGTCCGAGGCGAGGGGGCCGAGGCGGCCTATCTCTCGCTCAATCGGGGTGAAGGCGGACAAAACGCTATCGGCCCCGAGCTGGGCGAGGCGCTCGGGCTGCTTCGCACGGAAGAACTGTTGGCGGCTCGGCGTCTGGACGGGGCACGTCAGTTCTTCACCCGGGCGTACGATTTCGGCTTCTCCAAGACGCTCGACGAAACCTGGACTCACTGGCCGCGCGACTCGGTTCTCAAGGACGTGGTCCGGGTAATCCGGCGGTTTCGGCCCCAGATTGTCGTGTCCGTCTTCAGCGGCACGCCTCGGGACGGACACGGGCAACACCAGGGGGCTGGGTGGGCCGCCCAGGAGGCATTTCGGATCGCGGGAGACCCCACCCGCTTTCCCGAGCTTGCGCGCGATCAACTCGCGCCGTGGATGCCGCTCAAGCTCTACCGCAGTACCCGCTTCGACACTGCGGCAACCACCCTTGTCCTTCAGGGAGGCGTACTCGACTCGGCGGTCGGAAAGTCCTACCACCAGGTCGCGATGGAGAGCCGGAGCCTGCACCGCTCGCAGGACATGGGACAGCTCCAGCGAATCGGACCCTCGGTAGTTCGCCTGGCGCTGATCCAGGACCGGACCGGGAAGGGCGCCGATGGCCTGTGGGCCGGGATCGACACCACCCTTGCAGGACTCGCCTCCGCCGGCGGAAATGGATCCGCACCAGGCCCCTGGGACTCGTTGGCAAAGGCCATCGCCGATTATCGGCGCACTGGGGCCCCGCCGTTGGCAGCCACGCTCGATCGCTTCGCGGCGGCATTGCCCCAAGCTCAGTCGCAAGGCAGCGTCCGGGTCACCCGGGCGACCGCCGAGCAATGGGATCAACTCACCCGGCTGCAGCACGCGATTCAATTGGCATCCGGGATGGTGTGTGACGCGGTGGCGGACGACCAACGGGTCGTCCCGGGCCAGGTCCTGCATGTCGATGCCTCCTGCTGGAACGCCGGTTCTCACCCGGTATCGCTTCCGCTGGTTGCGATCCGGGGTAACGCGCGGTGGCCCGGCGTCCAGGAATCCAAGGAGGGCGCCACTGTGCAGCCCGGCGCCGTGGCGAGCTGGGCATTCGATGTGCCCATCCCCGACAGCGCGACGCCGACCACGCCCTATTTTCTCCAGAGTCCACGCCAAGGCGACTCATATGTGTGGCCCGCGGGGCCCCCCGAGCTGCTCGGCCTGCCGTTCGGGGAGCCACCGCTGACGGCCGATTTCGGGGCCGAGGTCGAGCCGCGCGAGGTCACGTTCCAATTCCGCGATCAGACGGCGGGGGAAGGCAGACGCCCGCTCACCGTGGTCCCGAGGATCGACGTCAAGGTCGATCCCGATACGCTCGTTTGGGCGGCCGGTTCGCGCGGCACACGCCGGTTCACCGTGACGCTCGTGCACGGGGCGCGCGACACCACGGCAGGCACGGTCAGATTAGTGGCTCCTCCGGGCTGGACTGTGTCTCCGGCGGCGTCGTTCACGCTGACCCGCGAGGATGAATCCCGATCGTTCGGGTTCGACCTGAGGCCTCCCGCGAACGTTCAACCCGGGGCGTTCACCATCCGGGCTGAAGCGACCGACCGTGGCGGAGCGCGGTACGACGCGGGGGTGTTCAGGGTGGACTATCCCCACGTTCGCCCCCGCTCCTTCACGCGAGTCGCGGCGGTGTCGCTGCGCGTAGCGCCCCTGGCGCTCCCGCGCCTTGCGCGCGTTGCCTATGTGCGCGGCGCCGCCGACCGGGTGCCTGAGGCCCTCCAGAGCGTCGGGGTCCCAGTGACGATGCTCGATGCGGCGGCGCTCGAGCGCAGCGATCTCTCCCGCTACGACGCGATCGTTGTCGGGAGCCGCGCCTACGAGACCGAGGCGGCCCTGCAGCGCTTCAACGGCCGGCTTCTGGACTACGTCCGTCGCGGCGGGCTCTTGCTGGTCCAGTATCAGCAGTACGGGTTTTTCCTGGGCGGCTACGCGCCATACCCGATGACGGTGGCCGGCCAGGCGCTGCGGTTGGAAGCCGCCCCTGCGACGGGCACCGGGGCTCGAGCGACGCCGCCACGCCCGGCCGGCGCGCCGGTGAGCCACGACCGCGTCACCGATGAAGCCGCTCCCGTTCATATCCTGCGTCCCTCCGATCCCGTCTTTCGCCTGCCCAATCGGATCGGCGCAGGCGACTGGGATGGCTGGGTCCAGGAGCGAGGGCTCTATTTCGCGCGGAGTTGGGATTCGGCCTATCAGCCCCTGCTCGAGACTCACGACCCCGGTGACGATCCGCGCGAGGGCGGACTCCTCGTCGCCCACCTGGGAAAGGGGACCTACGTCTATACCGGGCTGAGCTTCTTCCGTCAGTTGCCCGCCGGCGTGCCGGGGGCGTATCGGCTGTTCGCCAACCTGCTCGCCCTCGCACGGCCCACATCCCGGTGATCCGGGGTGCCGCGGTCCTGGTGTGGCTGCTCGGCGCGTGTAGCAGAGACCCACGCACCCCGCTCCTGCTCTATTCGCCTCATGGACGTGACCAGCTGACGCTGCTCGAGCACGAATTCGAGCGTCGGCACCCCGATGTGGACGTGCGCTGGCTCGACATGGGCAGCCAGGAGATTCTCGATCGGCTTCGCTTCGAGCGAGTGAATCCGCAAGCGGACGTCTGGTTCGGTGGCCCGACGACGTTGTTCGATCGGGGCGTGGAGGACTCGCTGCTCGTGCCCTACCGGCCGGCCTGGGCCGATCACGTCGGCCCGGACGGCGTCGGGCCGCATGACCTGTACTACCCGGTGTATCGCACACCTGCCGTGATCGCATTCAACAGCCGAGCCGTTCGCAGGTCTGATGCGCCGCAGGACTGGGACGACGTGCTCGCTCCGCGGTGGCACGACCAGGTGCTCATTCGAGACCCGATGGCGAGCGGCACCATGCGCGCCATCTGGGGACTGGTGCTGCTGCGCAGCATCCGCACAACGGGTGACACAGCAGCGGGGATGGCTTGGCTTCGGCGACTGGACCGGCAGACTCGAGCGTACACCCTCAATCCGGCAGTGCTCGATGCCAAGCTCGCCCGGCAGGAAGGCGTGATAACCCTCTGGGACCTGCCCGACATTCTGATCAGCCGGTCCAAAGGACTCCCCTTCGACTACGTCTTTCCGCGAAGCGGCACGGTCGTGATCGATGATGCGATCGGGCTGGTGCGAGGATCGCGTCATCCCGCCGCTGCCAAGGAGTTCATCGACTTTGTGGGGAGTGTGGACGGGCAGCTGCTGGCCGCGCGACGAGTCTACCGACTGCCCGCTCGCCGAGACTTGCCACCGGACTCGGTGCCGCCGTGGGTCACCGATGTCGAGCGGACGATGGTGGTTGCGCAGATGGACTGGGGTCGGCTCGCCCGGGATGGCGCCGGCTGGATGAGCTATTGGGACCGCCACGTGCGCGGGATGGGGCGGCCGTGACGGGGTTCCTGGAACTCGCTGGGCTCACCAAGCGGTTCGGTCCGGCCGTCGCGGTGGACGATGTTTCGCTGAGGATGAGCCGAGGTGAAATCCTCGCGCTGCTCGGCCCTAGTGGGAGCGGGAAGACTACGACCTTGCGGCTGCTGGCGGGTTTCGAGACGCCTGACAGCGGCACGGTCACGGTGGAGGACCTCGATGTCACCCGCCAGTCGCCGGTGGCCCGCCGCTTCGGCATGGTGTTCCAGCACTACGCGCTGTTCCCCCACCTCGACGTAGGCGAGAACGTCGCGTTCGGGCTGGAATCCACCGGGGTGAAAGGCGCGGAGCTGGAGCAGCGGATCGGTCGGGCCCTCGAGCTGGTGGAGCTGGCCGGCTTCGAACGCCGGCGAATCGCGCACCTCTCCGGCGGACAGCAGCAGCGGGTCGCGCTGGCCCGCGCTATTGCGCCCGAGCCTCGGGTCCTGCTGCTGGACGAGCCCCTGTCCAATCTCGACCCGGTGCTTCGGGAGCGCACCCGACGCGAGCTGCACGACCTCATCCATCGCATCGGCATCACCACGGTTCTGGTGACGCATGAGCAGGAAGAGGCGTTCGAGCTGGGAGATCGGGTCGCCGTGCTGCGAGACGGTCGCCTCGAACAGGTGGGCACACCGGACGAGCTCTATGCGAATCCAGCAAATCCGTTCGTGACTGCGTTCGTGGGCCGGGCCTCTACGCTCGAAGGTGTGGTACTGGAGCGGGGGAGATCCGGCACACGGGTCCGGGTCGAAGGCGCGGATTGGGGCGTGGCCACCGACAGCGGCGTTCAACGTGCGCTGATTCCCGGCCAACGGATTCGAGTGCTGGTACGGCCCGAGGCGCTCTGGATGGCGCGTCCCGAGCCGGGTTCGCTCGGCGCCGTCGTCCGAGAGCGTCGTTTTGCCGGCGCCACCTCGCTCTTCCTGGTCCAGACGGACCTCGGCACCGTGCTCGAAGTCAGTGGATCGGGGCTGGCGGTGAACGTCGGCGAGCGAGTCGGTCTGGTGCCGAGCCGGCGGGCGGGCGGTGCCGCCGGGATCCACCTGTTCCCACTGGACGCAGCGACATGACTCGGGGAGAGACTCGCGGCGCTCGGCTGCTCGCGCTCGGACTGCTGGCGCTCATTGGCTGGCTGGTGGTGTATCCCCTGATTCTGGTCCTGCTCGAGTCGGTCCATACAGGGCAGCGATGGACTCTGGACTACGTGCGGCAGTTCGCGGGGCGTTCCACCGAGTGGCTGGCATTGTGGGGAAGCTGCTGGATTGCCATTGCAAGTGTCGTTCTCTCGGCCTTGATCGGCGTGCCGCTTGCAGTCCTGGTCACCCGTTACGACTTCCCGGGGCGGCGGACGCTCGCCACGATCATCGCGCTTCCCGCAGTCCTGCCGCCTCTGGTAGGTGTCGTCGCCTTCCTTTTCCTCTACGGAGAGTCAGGCTTTCTCGCGCGAATGGTGCAGGCGGTCTTTCGGCTCGACGAGGCGCCGTGGCGGCTCGAAGGGGCGAGCGCGATCCTCTTGGTGCACGCCTACTCGATGTACGTCTACTTCTACCTGTTCACGCGGGCTGGTCTGCTGTCGCTGGATGGGTCGATGCTCGAGGCTGCAGCCAGTCTCGGGGCAGGCAGGTGGCGAACGCTGCGCCGCATCGTGCTTCCCGCACTGCGACCGGCGCTGGCGGGCGGCGCCTTGCTGACGGCCATGACGGCGCTCGCCTCGTTCAGCGCCCCCTACGTGTTCGGCGGCGGCTTTCGGGTGATGACGACCCAGATCGTCTCGACCCGATTGAACGGCGAGACATCGCTCGCGATGGTCGAGACCGTCTCCCTCACTCTGCTCGCACTTCTTGCCCTGTTCCTGTTTCGGGGAGCGGAGCGCGAGGTCGGAGGAAGCAAGGGCACACCCCCGGCGCCGACCCGGATCGAACGCCGCTGGGTTAGTCGGCTTCTGACGTTGTCCGCTTGGGGCCTGGCGATCGTTCTTCTGCTGCCTCACCTGACGCTGCTGGTCGTCTCGTTCGTGCCGGTCGGGACCTGGACCACCGAGGCGATACCACCGGCGTGGACGCTGCGAAACTACGCGACGCTGGTACAGGATCCCGTGCGGGTACGACCGCTGCTCAACAGTCTCTGGCTCGCCAGTGCCGCTACCGTCGCGTCCGTAGCCATTTCACTGCTCGCGGGCGCGCTGGTGGTGCGGCGCCGCGTACGCGGCCGAGGCATCCTGGAAGCGCTGTTGGCGCTGCCCTGGGCCGTGCCTGGAACCGTGTTCGCCATCGCGATGGCCACAGCCTTCAGCGTGCACGCCCCACTCGCGGGTCGGATTGTCCTGGTCGGTACCATTTGGATCCTTCCGCTTGCGTATCTCGTACGGAACCTGCCCCTCACCAGCCGAGCCACTTTGGCGGGGTTCCGATCGCTGGATCCGTCGCTCGACGAAGCGGCGGGGTCGCTCGGCGCGGGACGATGGCGCACGCTCTGGTCGGTTACTGTGCCGTTGCTTTGGCCTTCGCTGGTGGCGGGCGCCACGCTCGCGTTCGCAACCGCGTTGGGAGATTTCGTGACGTCGATCGTGCTGTACACCTATGACACGCGCCCCATCTCGCTCGAGATCCTGTCCAGCCTTCGCCAGGCCGACGTCGGCGTGGCCGCAGCGTACGGCGTAGTCCTCATGGCGGTGAGCGCCGTCGTGTTCGCGGTCGGCGGGGCTCGCACCGGAGGCGGGATCGGGTGAGGGAGGGCTCGAACCACCAGCTGCGCCGTCTCGCTGTGCTGATCGCCATCAGCCTGGTGGACATGATCGGCTTTGCAATCGTGCTGCCGCTGCTCCCCTTCTACGCGCTCAAGCTTCGCGCCACGCCGTCGCAGATCGGACTCATCATCGCGGCGTTCTCCATTGCGCAACTCCTCTCGGCCCCTGTGTGGGGACGGGTGTCGGACCGGTACGGCCGGCGCCCCGCGCTGCTCATCGGGCTGCTGGCATCGGCGGTCGCGTACGTCGTCTTCGGGCTGGCCGACTCGCTCTGGCTTCTCTTCCTCTCGCGGTTGGTCCAGGGAGCGGGAGGTGGGACTACCGGCGTCGCCCAGGCCTACGTCGCCGACACCATCGAACCCTCCCAGCGGGCCAAAGCGCTCGGCTGGCTCTCCTCGGCTACGGGGGCTGCCTTTGCTATTGGGCCATTACTGGGTTCACTCGCGTCCCATTTCGGCCAAACGGCGCCAGGGTTCATCGCCGCTGCGCTCTGCGTGA
>Ga0310811_10005047_pt1 | contig 16623 bp, 17 predicted proteins | sample YCmetagenome_FD_207642 | JGI IMG/M metagenome (GOLD analysis project Ga0310811, IMG submission 207642) | Soil microbial communities from experimental microcosm in Duke University, North Carolina, United States - YC | ecosystem: Engineered > Artificial ecosystem > Soil microcosm > Unclassified ...
CAAAGGTAGTAATTTGAGATCAGAGATTAGAGATAAGGGTTTAGTTTTTTTAGGTATTGATCAAGAAAAATTTTAGATAACTTTAACACCGTGTCGCGTAACGGGTACCGCTCCTCGTATTAACTAAAAACCGGTCCGGAATATGAAAAAATTAACCGCCTTATTAACCATCGCTATCGCTGTGCAGCTTTGCTCGTGCAAAAAGAATGACCATCTTGTTACTACCCATATCAAAAAAGTCAATGTTTCGTTATACGGCGACTGGAAGTTTATCGGCAACTATTTAAGCGCCGGTGGCCCGCAATATTTTGTACCGGCGGCGGCCCAAACACAAGCAACTTTTAATACGGATGGCAGTTTATCGGGAACGTCATTCCCAAACTTTGACCATTACACCCTTGTAGACAGCGTGACCATTAAGCTAACCGGCACAGGCACTGATTACGGAACTTTCATCTATAAGATCAATGAGGATACGCTGAAGATGTCGCCGATAGCGCCCAGTATGTGTATCGAAGGATGTTCTGTTGTATTTGTGAAGTGAAGAAGCACCGGCTTTCTATTATCTGACTTCAGACCTCTTATTTCAGCTCTTCATCTTTTTCAGCAAACTCTCGATCACCCTTGGGAAATGCTGGTGTTCCAGCTGCTGCCCTTTAAATTTGATCATTTCCAGGTTATCGCCGGGCTCGATCTTGAAGCGGGATTGATGGAGTATCTCGCCTTCGTCAAATTTTTCGTTCACAAAATGAATGGTAATGCCCGATTCTTCTTCTTTGGCCTCCAGCACGGCTTTGTGCACATGATCGCCATACATGCCTTTGCCGCCGTACTTGGGTAACAGGGCCGGGTGCAGGTTAATGATTTTATTAGGAAATGCTTTAAGCAGGTTTGCAGGTACCAGCCACAGGAAACCCGCCAGTACAACCAGGTCGACCTGCAGATTCTTGAGCAGGCGAATGATCCCGTCTGTCTCGTAAAATTCGTGCCGTGAAAAAATATGTGAAGGTATCTCGAAGTTGTCGGCCCGTTGCAAAACGTAAGCCTGCGGATTGTTGGTTAGTATCAGAACAACCTCTGCTTCGGAACTGCGCTTAAAATGCTCCATTATCTTTTGAGCATTTGAACCGGAACCAGAAGCAAAAATCGCAATCCTTTTTTTCATTAATCTTTCTTGTTAACTGCAATAAACTGCAAAACAAGGTTTTTTGTTCGCAAACTTAATTTGTTTATACGACAGGAAGCGTTAAAACGTTCTCCCAGGCGCCATACCGACCCAAAGATAATGGTTTACCGTTTTTAATCAACAAGTTATTGCGTTTTTACCCTAACAAAACCATAACGGGTTATCTGTCTTTTAGCATCTGCAGGATAAAAAGTGGACAGGCTGCCTGTACGCAGCACCAGCGAGTACTGGCCCAGGTTTAAAATTTGCGCCACTTTAAAAGGCACTATCGTTGTACCCGCAGAGTCGCATGCCATATCGCAGTTCAAACTAAGCTTGTCCTTTGAAAACGACCAGTGCCCGGTAGATACTGGCTGCGAATTACAGGAATAATTAGTAAATGTGCACGAGCCATCGCCGTTAAAAGTAAATGTCTGGTCGAGCTCGCAGGCTGTGTAAAGCGTATCGGTTGTCAGTAACGTATCACCTGAAAAATGCGCCACCTGCACCGAAGCCAGCTGCCATTTACCGGTTGTTAAGAGCGTTGGCAGGTAATCGGCTGTCTTTTTGCACGAATTAGAGATAAACCCGACGAACAGGGCCCCGGACAAAAACAACAGCAGCAGTTTATTTCTCATGGAATTAATATCGCCAAAAATAGGAAATCCGGCCCAATAGCCGCATCATCCTATATAACTTTTAAAATGCGGGTTTAGTGTGGGTTACCTTACCTAAATACTCTTCAACAAAAAGGGTTTCATAAGAATAGAACTTAAGCCTTTTAAGCCCTCTCTGCCGGAGAGCGGTTTGAGTGAGGCTAATTTATAATATGTTTATTTAATTACAATTGTTTTGCCGCCAGACTATTAAGTTTGCTGTAAACTAAAACTCCGAAAACTTATGATACCAGCAAAAGGATACGCAGCGCCACAGGCGAACATCCCTTTAGAACCTTTTAAATTTGAACGCCGCGAGGTGGGTCCGCATGATGTGCAGATCGAAATATTATATTGCGGCGTTTGCCACTCCGACATTCACCAGGCACGTGACGAATGGGGAGGATCCATTTTCCCGATGGTGCCGGGGCACGAAATTGTGGGCACTATTACCAAAGTTGGTGACCAGGTAACGAAGTTTAAAGTGGGCGAAACGGCGGGCGTTGGCTGTTTTGTCGATTCATGCCGGCATTGCTCCAGCTGCCTTGCCGGACTGGAACAATATTGCGATGTAGGCATGGTTGCCACCTATAATGGTCGAGATAAAGAAGGAAACCCTACCTATGGCGGCTATTCGAACCAGGTAGTGGTTGACGAGAATTACACCTTGCATATTTCCGAAAAATTGCCGCTGGCAGGAGTTGCACCATTGCTTTGCGCAGGCATTACTACTTATTCGCCCATTATGGAATGGGGAATGGGCAAAGGGCACAAAGTGGGTGTCGTGGGTCTGGGTGGTTTAGGCCATATGGCGGTAAAACTGGCCGTATCAAAAGGCGCCGAGGTTACCGTACTAAGCACTTCTCCTTCCAAAAAGGCAGATGCTGAAAGATTAGGCGCTCACCATTTTGTAGTGACGAGGGATGCTGATCAGATGACAGCTACCGCCGGAACCCTTGATTTCATCATCAATACTATATCGGCACAGCACGAATATAACGATTACCTGCCCTTGCTTAAGCTTGATGGCACTATGGTACTGGTTGGAGTGCCGCCGGCAGCTCCATCGGTTGCAGCTTTTAACCTGATCATGAAGCGCAGGCGCCTGGCAGGCTCATTGATAGGTGGCATTAAAGAAACACAGGAAATGCTGGACTATTGCGCCGAGCATAATATCGTATCGGACGTTGAAGTGATCAATATAGATTACATCAACGAAGCCTATGAACGTATGCTGAAGAATGATGTGCGATATAGGTTTGTGATCGATATGGCTTCTTTGTAGTCGAAAGGCTTAAGTCACTAGTCCAAAGTCAAATTAACTTGGCGCTAATGACTCCAGACTTGTTACTTTAGATTTAGGACTTCAAATGACCATTCCATTCGAAAAAATTAAGGCCGAATTTAAACGCGTGTTGCTTTCATTGAACTTTAGCGACAGCAAAGCTGATGAATGCGCACAGATATTCGCCGAAAACAGCCGCGACGGGGTGCATACCCACGGGCTCAATCGTTTTCCGACTTTCGTTCAGTATGTAAAAGACGGCTACGTTGTTCCGGATGCTGAACCAACCAAAGAAGGCGGTTTTGGCAGCCTGGAACAATGGAACGGAAATTTGGGCCCCGGCATGCTGAACGCACGCTTTTGTATGGACAGGGCTATCGGATTGGCAACGGAGAGCGGCATCGGCTGCGTCGCCATAAAAAACACTAACCATTGGATGCGCGGCGGCACCTACGGCTGGCAAGCGGCCGATGCCGGTATGATAGGGCTATGCTTTACCAATACCATTGCCAATATGCCTCCCTGGGGCGGGATCGACCCCCGGCTCGGGAATAACCCGCTTATCATCGCTGTTCCGCGTAAAAATGGCCATGTAGTGCTGGATATGGCCATATCGCAATATTCTATAGGTAAGCTTAATTTTTATAAATCTAAAGGCGAACAACTTCCCTTACCCGGAGGGTACGATACTGACGGCAAACTTAGCACCGACCCTACCGCTATTCTCGAATCGGGCCGGGTTTTGCCAGTAGGCTTCTGGAAAGGATCGGGTTTGTCCCTCGTGCTCGATCTCCTGGCAACTGTGCTTAGCCAGGGGCGACCGACCGCAGCCATAACCAATGGCGGACCCGAGTCAGGCGTTTCGCAGGTTTTTATCGCGATCAAACCGACCGGGGCACAAACAGAAAGCCTTGTCGAAGAAATAATAGCTTACTCCAAAAGCAGTCGACCCGAAAAAGAGGGCGCCGCTATTTACTATCCCGGCGAAAACACTTTGAGAACGCGGGAAAAAAGCTTGATGGAAGGCGTTTGGGTGGATGAGAAGATTTGGGAGAAAGTGAAGAATCTTTAAACCATTCCGTTTACTAAATATTCCTGCGAAGCTATTGAATATTACTACCCCGTGGTTGAATTGATTCTTCCAGCCACCCGTAATTCAAAACCTTTGATAGATCAGCAACTATCATTATGAAGGTTTACACGATAATATTCCCGATTCTTCTGTTACCTATATTGGTGCATGGCACAACTTACATAACGCCAACCTTAGGAGATACCACCGCGAAAGCAAAACCGCAGGTCGTTATGTTCGCGCCGGGAATACTCCCAGGCACAACGAACGTGGTTGCCGCCCCCGCTTTTTCGCCCGACGGGAAATCGGTTTATTTCGGGCAGACGGAAGACAAGAAGGGCATTACGATTGTCGCTTCTTATTTTAAAGATGGTAGGTGGACGAGCCCGGTTTTAGCCCCTTTTTCGGGCACTTATGCAAACCTCGAACCTGCGTTCGACCCTCGTGGGAAATACCTGATCTTCGCCTCAAGCCGCCCCGAAACTGCCAACGGCCCTCTGCTCGATGGAAACTGGAACGGGCACGCCTATCCCGGGCATGGAGGTAACCTATGGAAGACTAATTCAACTAAAACGGGGTGGAGCGAACCGCAGCGTTTACCCGATGTCGTCAATAAAAATGGCTCCGTATTCAGTCCGGCTTTAACCCACGACGGCAGCTTGTATTTTATGCGGGCCGATAGCGGCGGCCTGTTTCACATCTACCGGTCGCAATTGAAGGGAGGCCAGTATCAAACCCCGGTACGCGCTTCTTTTTGCCTGGACAAGTTTGGAGATTTTGATCCTGCTGTAGCTCCGGATGAATCGTTTCTTATCTTCTCATCACCCCGACCACCTGCACCTGCCAAAACTTCCGACCTGTTTATTGTCTTCCACACAGCTACCGGATGGAGCGACCCTATCGACCTGCGCGAAGCTGTTTCAGATAAGGTTTTTGGCGTCGAGGCTCGCCTTTCTCCTGATCTGAAAACCCTTTATTTTAGCAATCAAATGAATAAAGACGGCACCAAAGTGCCAACTGAGAATTATATCTGGCAGGTGGATATAAGCGGCTTATTGAAGGCACACGGATTATAAAGCCTATTCTACTAAGTGCTCAAACTTGTCCCAAAAACCATCCTTCGGCAAAGGGGCAACAATCTCCACCGGTTCCTTTTTGATCGGGTGAATAAAGCGTAGCCTGCGTGCATGCAGGCAAATGCTTTTGCGGAGGCTGCCACGCGGGTAACCATATTTATTATCGCCAACTATAGGGCAACCCAGGGTGGATAATTGTACCCGTATCTGGTGCGGGCGGCCGGTTATGGGATTTACTTCTATTAAATAATAACCTTCCAGTTCACCCGCCAGCCGGTAATTCAGCTCCGAGCGCTGCCCGTCGGGCACCATCTGGTCATAAGCCCGGGTAACGTTTTTCTGCGGATTTTTTAGCAGCCAGTGCACCAGGTTGCCTTCAGGCGGCTCCGGCCGTTTACGCACTACTGCGTAATACGTTTTTTGCATCTCGCGGTTTTTGAAAAGCAGGTTAATACGGTCGAGCGCCTTGCTGGTTTTGGCGAAAAGGATAACCCCGCTTACTGGCCTGTCCAGCCGGTGAACTACACCCAGGAATGCGCCATTGGGCTTTTTGTACTTTCGGGCAATGTATTTCTTTACCTTTTCATCCAGCGGTTCGTCGTTGGTTTCATCCACCTGTACAATATCACCGGCCCTTTTGTTGATCGCGATCAGGTGATTATCCTCGTACAGGATATCATCATCCGTAATATCCCGGTCGACATACTTAATATTAACTCTTGCGCACATAGGTAAGGCGTATGGTTATAGATAGAGGCTTCATATGCACATCTGCATATCGGCACATTAATACTGCTCTTTATCGTTAGGAAAACTTTTGGCTTTCACGTCATCGATATAAGCTTTAAACGCAGAATTCATCACATTGTTCAGATCGGCGTACTGTCGCAGGAACCTCGGCTTAAAACCTTTATTAATGCCCAGCATATCGTGTACCACCAGCACCTGCCCGTCGCAATGCTTGCCGGCGCCTATGCCAATGGTAGGGATATGAATGCTTTCGGTTACTTCCTTAGCCAGTTGGGCGGGTATCTTCTCCAGCACGATGCCAAAGCAGCCCAGTTCTTCCAGTTTTAGGGCGTCTTCGCGCAGCTTTTGTGCTTCGGCCTCTTCTTTGGCCCTGACAGTATAAGTACCGAACTTATAGATCGATTGCGGCGTCAATCCCAAATGCCCCATAACCGGTATGCCCGCAGCCAGAATGCGGGTGATCGATTCGGCTATCTCAACGCCGCCTTCCATCTTAACACTGTGCGCGCCCGCCTCCTTCATGATCCGGATGGCCGAATTCAGCGCCTCTTTCGAATTACCCTGGTATGAACCGAATGGCAGATCGACCACAACCAGCGCCCGTTTGGCAGCCCGTACAACCGATGAGGCATGGTAGATCATTTGGTCGAGTGTGATAGGCAGTGTTGTCTCGTGACCAGCCATTACATTCGAGGCCGAATCGCCTACCAGGATGATATCCATCCCGGCCTCGTCCACAATCGTGGCCATCGAAAAGTCGTATGCAGTAAGCATGGCTATTTTTTCGCCGCGCTTTTTCATTTCCTGCAGGCTATTAGTGGTAACCCGTTTAACCTCTTTATTAACAGACATATTGTTTGTAATTATTGGGTAAAGGTAAAACTCTTTTGTGATTTAGAATTTTCATTGTTCAATTTCGAATTTATTGACAATCAGGTTACGCAATTCCCCATTGTAAATTATCGTATAAACTGTTCAATCAGCATTCAGGCAAAATCCCGCCCCGCAAAACAATTTCGAAATTCCACATTCGACATTCGAAATAATTCCCTACTTTTGCGGCGTGAATTCAAGTTTTGCCGGCTGCACTTCTTGCAAAGAATTTCACGGGACTGAACACCAGTATTACCGGCACATTAACCATTCAATTTTTTACGTATATGATCACCAACTTCACCAAGTTACCGGCTGTTTTATTGCTGGCTGACGGTACTGTATTTCATGGCAAAGCCGCAGGAAAAATAGGCACTACCACCGGCGAGATCTGCTTTAATACCGGCATGACCGGCTACCAGGAGATATTTACCGACCCATCTTACTTCGGGCAGATCATGGTGACCACCAACGCGCATATCGGCAATTACGGTATCGCAGATGCAGAAGTTGAATCGAACCATATCCAGATAGCCGGCCTGGTTTGCAAGAACTATAACATTTACTACACCCGCAAACAGGCACAGGAATCGATACAGGATTATTTCCAGGAGGAAAACATTGTTTCTATTTCGGATATCGACACCCGGCAGTTAGTTCGCCATATACGCGACAAAGGCGCGATGAACGCCATTATATCCTCCGAAATATTGGATATTGATGAATTGAAAAAGAAACTGGATGAAGTGCCATCCATGGATGGGCTTGAACTTTCGTCCAAAGTTTCGACTACTGAATCGTACACTTTCGGTGAAGAAGACGCCACCTACAAAGTTGCCGTGCTGGACCTGGGTGTAAAAAAGAATATCCTGCGCAACTTCCACGACAGGGATATTTACGCCAAAGTTTTCCCCGCAAAAACCACTTTTGCCGAAATGGAAAAAGATTTTGCGCCGAACGGTTATTTCATCTCCAACGGTCCCGGCGACCCGGCTGCAATGCCTTATGCTGTGGAAACCGTTAAAGAAATATTAAAATCAGAAAAGCCGATGTTCGGTATTTGCCTGGGCCACCAATTATTAGCACTGGCTAATGATATCCCTACTAAAAAGATGTTCAACGGTCACCGCGGGCTAAACCACCCGGTAAAAAATATCATCAAGGATCATTGCGAAGTGACTTCACAAAACCACGGTTTCGGTGTAGTGCCCGAAGCGGTAAGGGCATCGGACAAAGTAGAAATAACCCACGTAAACCTGAACGATAAATCTATCGAAGGCATCCGCGTAAAAGGTAAAAAAGCATTCTCGGTACAATATCACCCCGAATCATCGCCCGGTCCGCATGATAGCCGGTATTTGTTCGATGATTTTATTGCATTGATGAAATAACATACCGGTAGAGACGCATAATTATGCGTCTCCTCATTAAAATATCCAGGCCTTGCGGTAATCCGCAGGGCTTTTTTATACCCATATCAATCAGCCAAAAAATGGGATGTCGAAAAAAAGCAAAGTGGAAACGCGTAAAGTGATCGCTGAATATTTGACGATGCCGACGTGAAATATAATTCACTTTCTTTCTCCTTGTCATTGCGAATGAGGAACGAGTGAAGCAATCCCGTCGCTCACACGCGAAGAGGTTGCCGCACTCGCTGCGCTCGTTCGCAATGACATATTTTCAAATTTACCGATTCATCCCCCTCCTTTATCCGTTCACCGACAATTTCGGGCTGTTCGCCAAATAAATATCACGGTTTCCTGTACACAGGGGCATATTTGTGCCGCAAAACAAATAAAACCATGAAAACCATATTGATCGTTCAGCTCTTCCACCTGGTTCACGACACCGCCCAGCACCTGCATGTCATCATTCATACACTTGGCCATTTGGTGAAGTAAACGGGTTAGTTATATGTAAAGCGGCGGGTCAGCTCACCCGGTCATCGTTTTACTTGGCCCACCCGCTCTCCGCCTTCGGCGCAAAGAGAGTTTCCCTAAAAAAGTGATTGCCCAACCCTCTTTACCACAAGCGGTAAAGAGGGTGACCCAGCGAAGCGAAGGTCGGGTGAGTCCCTAATGAAGCCACACCAGCGCTTAACATAAAGCAACAATATCTTAACACCAATTACGCATCAGCTTAATAACAGTTGCCTTTCTTTGCACAACTACTTACTCAATGAAAACATTCATACAATTTTACAACTACCTGCTTGAAAGGGCGGAGACCTTCACCCGGTCGTTCGCGAACATGTTAAGTTAGTATCATAAATCGTTGGCTTTTATCAAAGAGCTAACAACCGGATATACTATCTTTATCGCTGCTTCACCAAGTCGTAAAACCTAATGAAAGTGGCCAGAACTCTATTCTTACTCTATTTTCTTTTATTGTCTGTTTACAATAGCTTTGCCCAGCCCCGTATTGATAGTTATAAATTGATCACAGGGAAGGCAAAAGAGTATCATAAATCGGAATGGGACATACAGGTGTCCGCAGCTTTCGGCAATGCATACGACCAGGCCGATATCAGTCTTGATATGGCCATCACGTCCCCTTCGGGCAAACCAATCCTATTACCGTGCTATTTCGACAGCGGGGATGGCGAAGCGTCGGTCTGGAAAGCCCGGTTTGCGCCCCAGGAAACCGGGAAATACAGTTATCACTTTATATTGCATAGCCAGGGAAAACAGGCCGTATCGGCTAAAGCCGTTTTCGATGCCGGGCCGGGCGATGGCAAAGGCTTTTTGCATAAAAACAACCTTTGGACCTTTAAATACGACAATGGCGAATTGTTCCGCGGTATCGGCGAGAATGTAGGCTGGGAATCGCGCTCTTTCGAGAAAGATAAATGGACCTATGATTATTTGCTGCCAAAGCTGAGCAGCAACGGCGCAAACTTTTTCCGCACCTGGATGTGCTACTGGAACTTGCCGCTGGAGTGGAAAAAAGTGAATTCAACCAAACGCTATAGCAACAGCGACGCTTACTATAACCCCGGCGCCATTAAGCGGATGGATGAACTGGTAAACCTTACGGATTCGCTGAACCTTAAATTTATGCTGACCATGGATTGGCACGGCCATTTAATGGAAGGCGGAGGCTGGAAAAACAGTAATTATAACGCCTTAAATGGTGGCCCGGCTAAAACGCCAACGGAATACTTTACCTCGCAAAAAGCCCGTGCTATGTACAAAAACAAACTGCGCTACATTGTTGCCCGCTGGGGCTATAGCACCAGCATTGCTGCCTTTGAGTTTTTTAACGAGATAGACAATGCTGCTTTTAACGGCGCGGACAGCGTTTTGATACCGCTGCATTATATTACGGAGTGGCACGATGAAATGAGCCGCTACCTGAAAGATATCGACCCTTATCGTCACCTGGTGACTACCAGCGTATCGCACCGCGATATACCGGGAATGAACTCGATAGCTTATATCGATTTTAACCAGAAGCATATTTACAAGCACACCGAAAAGATACCCGGTATTTACTGGAATTATATTAATGGCTTTGGTAAACCCTATGTTGTGGGCGAATTTGGTTACCGCTGGGAGGATGATGACCGGAAATATGCTGCAGAAGCCGACTATGACTTTAAACGCGGGCTTTGGTACGGCCTGTTTAGCCCCTGCCCCATTTTGCCCATGAGCTGGTGGTGGGAAATGTTTGACGAACAAAACATGGAACCTTATTTCAAAGGCGTAAGACAAATCAGCGACGAAATGCTGAAAGCCGGCAAGGGGTCATTTGAGCAGTTCGACGTTTCATCGGGCAATATCGAATCGTACGGCGTAAAATGCGGTAGTAAATATTTTATCTATTTACTCAATAATACCGATTCGACTGTCAGCACCGCTGTTTCATTTGCGGCAGCCGGCAAAAACTATACTATCAGTTATTTTGACCCGAATGACCGGTCGACCCAACCGGGAGGAAAAACAACCGTGCAGGCAAGCAAAATTGTCATCGGTGGTTTCAGCCTGCCGGCAAAAAAAGAAAAACTCATTGTTGTAACGGCGAACTAATACCGGTTTGCTGCGTTTGTTCTTTAAATATTGGTTTATGAAAAAAGGAGACACCGTCCATTGGAAATGGGGCGCGCACGAAGCGGAGGGCAAAATAACCGGGGAGCACGATAAACCGGTAGAGAAAACCATTAAAGGCGCAAAGGTAAAACGCAATGCCAGCAAAGAGGAACCTGCTTACGACATTAAACAAAAGGACGGCAGCAAAGTACTGAAATCGGCAAGCGAACTCAAGAAATAGCTACCTCCAAATCTCCCTCTGTAGCTGGCACTTTCACATTGGTGTTTAAGCCCCTCGCTGCCGGAGCGGGTTTTGGCGTGAGGCTTACCTAAAAAAATAGGCCATTTACCGAAAATCTCATTGATATTCCGTTTTTCGTTGCCATTTTTACACCATGGCAAAACAACCTATCATCACCGTAAAAAACCTTGTAAAAAAATACGGTGATTTTACAGCCGTCAACAATATCAGTTTCGAGGTTTACGAGGGCGAAATATTTGGCCTGCTTGGCCCTAACGGCGCCGGCAAAACCACGACGCTCGAGGTCATCGAAACCCTTCGCGAAAAAACTTCTGGTGAGGTCATGGTCAATGGCTTTTCGGTAGACAAGGACGAGGACGGCATTAAAAAATGCATCGGCGTACAATTGCAGGCCGCCGGTTATTATCCCAACCTCAACCTTTCCGAACTGATCGTGCTGTTCTCAGGCCTTTACGGCGTTGATAAAACACCAAAGGAAATGCTGGAGAAAGTGGCCCTGGTCGAAAAAGCAAAAGCAAAATATAAAGACCTTTCGGGCGGGCAAAAGCAGCGCTTTTCCATAGCGACTACGCTAATCAACGATCCAAAGATCATTTTCCTGGATGAACCGACAACCGGGCTTGACCCCCAGGCGCGACGCAACCTTTGGGACCTGATACGCGAAATACGCGACCGCGGCACAACCGTTGTCATCACCACCCATTATATGGACGAAGCCGAAGTACTATGCGACCGCGTAGCCTTTGTGGATGGCGGGCATATTATTGGCATAGACACGCCCGATAATTTTATTGATAAGCTGGTAGCAACGGGATTTGAGCGAAAAAAACAGGTAAAAGAAGCCAACCTGGAAGACGTTTTTATTAATATGACGGGTAAGGAATGGAGACCGGAATAGCGGCCTCACCTAAATCCTCTCCAAACGAGAGGACTTTTAATTATACAATATGAAAATTATATCATTATAATAAAAAGAACCACCATCTTCTTCCTCTCCTTTGGAGAGGGCGGGGTGAGGCTAAACGACGCAAATGACAAATAAACCATATAGCAATACCAAGGCCACGCTGGCCATAGCCAAAGCAAGTTTCCGGTCAATTATGCGCAGTCCGTCGGCAGTAGTGTTCAGCCTGGCATTTCCGCTGATATTTATTGTGGTGTTTGCCAATATCGGGGGTAGTGCACCCACGGTTGACGTAGGGGTTGCTAAAGATTGTGATACCTCAAACAATATATATAAGGTGCTGAAAACCGTGAAAATGGTGAACCTCATCACTAAAGAATCGGCAGCAGATATGGATAAAGACCTATCAAAAGGTGCTATTGATGCCATACTGGATATTAAAGTTAATCCGAAGGACGCAACAAAACAAAATACGCAAATAACGGCGTTCCCGCTCAGCACACAAAAAGCCGCTGTTACTGTTAACGTTCAATACACCAAAGCCTCGCAAAAAGGAGGTATCTTCAAATCGGTATTGAACAATATCTTGTTCGAACTTAATTCATTCGTGAACTCCAGCGCGCCAAAATTGGCAGAGGTGCACGAAACCACGATCCAGGGCCGTGTATACAAATACATCGACTTTATTTTGCCGGGCATGCTGGGTTTTTCGTTGCTTAGCAGTGGGGTGTTCGGTACAGCGTTCGTATTTCTTAGTCTGCGTTTAACCCTGGTGATCAAACGGTTCTTTGCTACCCCCGTAAAACGCTACAGCATTGTATTGGGCGAGGCGATAGCAAGGATCGTGTTTGCCCTGCTGGGCGCAATATTTATTATCGCGATAGGGCACTATGCCTTCGGCTTCACCCTGATCCACGGGTTTATCACGGTGATCAATATGCTGATCCTATCCGCTATAGGGCTCATTATTTTCATGGGTTTCGGATTTATTATATCCGGCGTGGCAAAAAACGAAAGTGCGGTACCTCCTTTTTCCAATATCATTACGCTGCCGCAATTCCTGCTTTCGGGCACTTTCTTCTCTACCACCGCCTTCCCTAACTGGCTCCAGGGCATCAGCCACGTTTTGCCCCTTACCCACCTGAATAACGCCATGCGTAAGGTAGCTTTCGAGGGCGCTTCGCTGGGTGATGTATCGCACCAGTTGCTTATACTCGCAGCCTGGTTCGTGGGTGTTTATATTGTGGCGGTGAAGACGTTTAAGTGGGAATAAATTTTGTTGGAAAGTTGTAAGGTTGAAATATCGGAAAGTTGCCGCAGCTTAAGAACAAGCATTCTATATCTTTCGGACTTAGGCGGACTTCCCGACTTTCGGACCTATCCACATTAAATTACCGTTAATATTCAAGTAAATTCCCCCTCTACTAAATATCCTTATTATATTTGGAAAATAAAACATAATTAGTGTACTTTTGACACTAACTAATTTCAATACCTAAAACAATACGAAATGAGCTTAATTATTGACGTTCACGCCCGGCAGATACTCGACTCGCGTGGTAACCCTACTATCGAAGTAGATGTTTTGACCGAAAACGGCGCTTTGGGCCGCGCTGCAGTACCGTCCGGCGCATCAACCGGCGCACACGAGGCTGTTGAACTGCGTGACAACGACAAATCTAAATATATGGGCAAGGGCGTGTCGCAGGCCGTTGCCAACGTAAACGATATTATTGCCAAAGAACTGCAGGGTGTCGACGTATTCGAGCAGAATGCCATCGATGCATTGATGATCGAACTTGACGGCACCGAAAATAAAGGCAAATTAGGTGCTAACGCCATCCTTGGCGTTTCGCTTGCGGTAGCCAAAGCAGCTGCACAGGAAAGTCGCCAGTCGCTTTACCGTTATATTGGCGGCGTTAATGCCAATACGCTGCCTATCCCGATGATGAATATCATCAACGGCGGTTCGCATTCTGACGCGCCTATCGCCTTCCAGGAATTTATGATCATGCCGGTTGGCGCTCCTTCGTTCTCCGAAGCATTGCGCTGGGGGTCGGAAGTGTTCCATAACCTGAAAAAGATATTGCACGATCGCGGCCTTTCAACCGCAGTAGGGGATGAAGGCGGTTTTGCACCAACTTTCGACGGTACCGAAGACGCCGCTGAAACCATTTTAAAAGCAATTGAAAAAGCCGGATACAAACCGGGCGTGGATATATGCCTGGCGCTTGACTGTGCTGCCTCTGAGTTTTACGTGAACGGCAAATACGACTATACTAAGTTTGAAGGCGAGAAAGGCGCTATTCGTACCAGCGCAGAGCAGGCGGATTATTTGGCCGAACTGGCAGGAAAATACCCGATCATTTCTATAGAAGACGGCATGGCCGAGGACGATTGGGAAGGTTGGAAGATCCAGACCGAAAAACTGGGCGATAAAATTCAGTTAGTTGGCGACGACCTGTTTGTAACTAACGTAAAACGTTTGCAAAAGGGCATCGACGGGGATATAGCTAACTCCATACTGGTAAAAGTGAACCAGATAGGAACCCTTACCGAGACCATTAACGCAGTAACTTTGGCGCAAACCAACGGCTATACTTCGGTAATGAGCCACCGCTCGGGCGAGACCGAAGATTCAACCATTGCTGATTTGGCAGTAGCTTTAAATTGTGGCCAGATCAAAACCGGTTCGGCATCACGGTCGGACAGGATAGCCAAATACAACCAGCTGCTGCGCATTGAAGAAGAACTGGGCGAAAGTGCAAAGTTTATTGGTAAAAATTTCAAATACTTTAAAAACAGGTAAAAGTTGTAAAAGAGAACGGCTAAAAGCTGCCTTAAATAATTGTTGAGCCTCGGTCACGCCGGGGCTTTTTTATTTTATTTTACTCATAACAGCTTTAATGCTCACCCAGACCGGAAGCCCATTATGGGGAAACAATTCCCCCAATTTCCCAACGGATCTTTTTAGAGGATCGGGGCTTGGTCAATATCGCCTGTTAAGCCTTTCGTGAGAAATTGACCTTCAGCGTGTTGTGTATAACACGCCTGTTATTAGGCACTTATAATTTGGTTATAAAGTGGCCCGAAACTTGTATTTAAGTAAAAGAACCATTGCGTATCAGCAATGGCATACTATTCGCATTGATTTGCCTGCCGGTTAATTACCGGCTACCTAATTTGAGAATTTATTTAATATTGATTAAATACCAAAAAATGATGAAACAGTTACCTGGTCTAAAACAGAAATTTACGATTAAACCACTTTTGGCTGTCGCAGTTTGCATATTGCTGGTTTACTCTTCATGCCGGAAAAATGATAATACCCCGGTGCCTTCCACCACTACAACAACTAAAACAACTCCTGATACTAAAGCTATCGGCGGACAAGTGGCACTTAACATAGCCAACTCGCTTTATGGCAAGCTGGGCGGCGCAAACCTGATGGACGGCGTTGACTCGGTATCATTAACCGGTCACATGGGTCCGCACCACGGTTATAACACTAATTCGCTTTGCGGTTTCTTTACCGATTCATTAGTAAGTGTTGATTCACGTGAAGGCGATACGGTATCGCATACAGGCGGTAACCTTAGTTTTTATTTCAATTGCAAAGATGGCAAGCACGCAGGTTATACCGCATACGATTCATTGGGAACAACCCGTACAACGTCAAAAGGCCTGTTCCAGAATTACTATGTAAAGCAATATTATACCATCGATTGCAAGGATGACAAACACCAGTTCATCGGTGTTAACGGCACCAACTATTTTTACCAGCTGGTTAACATCTCATGCGGCTGCGATAAAACTTATGCCGATATCGAAAACTCGGTGTATTACCTGAAGGACCTGACCATAGACGTTTGTAAAAAAGACATACTAAGCGGAACGGCTACTTTTAAAGCATACGGCTACCACTGGAGCATTACCGGCACCATGACTTTCCTCGGCAATCACATGGCCGATATGATCATCGACGGCAACAGCACCATTTATCACGTAAACCTGCTTACCCAAACTATTACTACATAACAGATCAACTTTATGTTTAAAGAGACCCTGGCTTTGCCGGGGCTTTCTTGTACCCGGATGTGGAGCTTGCTGATTGCAAATAAGATACCCGTATATTTTAACGTATCGAATCTCCTTTAGCCGCCCTGCCCATCGTATCTTTTGAAAATTGCTGCATTTGCTTTCCCTGGTGGATCGAATCAAGCCTGCTTATTTCAGCATCATGTTTTTCATCAGCTTGCCGTTGGGTTGCCGCCGGACTACCTTTCCGGGAATAGATGTCGATTATAATTAAAACCAGCAGTAACAAGACCGACGCGATGAGCGCCCCTTGGATATATTTGCGGTTTGTCGCGGGTTTGTTGACCTTACCTTCAGAAACAACCGCGAGAAAACTATAACCTGATTTGGGCTGGGTTTGTATGATCTTCTTGTCATCATCGGCCAAAACTCTGCGAAGAAAAGATATAGCCTGGTTTAATCCCTCATTTGCGCCCGGGTAATCATCCCATATTTCTTTTATGATCAGCTCCCT
>Ga0310811_10005048_pt1 | contig 16622 bp, 3 predicted proteins | sample YCmetagenome_FD_207642 | JGI IMG/M metagenome (GOLD analysis project Ga0310811, IMG submission 207642) | Soil microbial communities from experimental microcosm in Duke University, North Carolina, United States - YC | ecosystem: Engineered > Artificial ecosystem > Soil microcosm > Unclassified ...
ATTGTTATTCGCGCCGCGATTGCTGGTGAACGTCTCGAAGACGTAGCTGTATTCGTGCTGACTGCTGACGTTGAAGTCGCCGCCGATGACGACGCGATTGGCCGTCACCCAATCGTCGCCGCCTCCCCCGGGCGGCAAGGCCTCGTAGATCTGAAGGCTCAGCCCGCAGCGGTCGGTACCGCCGAATGCGCCGCTCGCTTCCGCACTCGGCGCATGAAAGACGACGATTGGCAGATAGCGCGCTGAATCGCTTCCCTGATTGGCGACGGAAAGAACGCAGTATGCCGGGCGCCGCACGGCATACCAATGGCCGACGGTCAACGAGCGTTCGCAGAAGTCCAGCAGCGCCCAGTCCGTATTGCCGGGATTGGTCGGGCTGTAACCCGAAGCAGCGAGTTGCCAGTGCGCGCGCTGAACGCCTTGGGTCTGGACCCAGCCCTCGATTTGGCGCCCGGTGTAGACGAGATTGATCGCATGCTTCGCCTTGGCGTGGTCGCCGTTGAGCCCTGTATTGACCCCGCCTGAGGGCCCGCTATTGCGCGAGACGATATCGAACGACGTCGAATCCTCGTTCCAGAAGATGACATAACCTTCGTTGTGGCCGGTCATGGTATAGGCGAGTTCATTGAACTTGGTCGGCATCCTGCGCTTGTCCTCGCGCGTGCCATAATCCGCGGTCTTTCGCTTTTTGCGCGCGTTGGGCGGATCGTCCTCTTCGAACCGCGTCGTCAGGTCGCCTTTGATGGACCCCGGGATCCAGTCGTAGAACCAGTTCGAGTCCTTGCCGGCCTTCTTGAAGGCGTCGTCCATCGCCTTCATGAGCGTGTCGAGATGGGGCACGAACCACTCGCGCGACTCCATCAGGCAAAACACGTCGACATTGAAGCGCGCCGCGAATCCGCCGATGAAATTGCAGATCGGCTTGAAATCGACGCCGCGGCGGTCCGGGCTGAAAACCCCGAGGTCCTGCACGTTCCAGTACATGACGGTGATCGTCTCAGCCATGGCCGGTCTTCCGCCTCATGTCATCTGCGTTCATTCATCTGTGTAGCCGGCGTACCAGCCCAGCGCGCTGTTGCCGGTTCGCGCTGCCGGATCGCCGAACAGGTAGAGGTCGACGTTTCCGGGCGGAAAGCTCAGCAGCAGGATGCGCAGCACGATCTGGCGCAGCTTGAGCATGTAGCTGCGGCCGGCGGCGCTGTCGTTCGATGTGAATTCGACCTTGGCGAAGGCGAGCTTGAGCAGGCCCTCGATCGGGATTTCCGGCTTGGCGCTGTTCGAGCCCGGCAGCTTGAGGCCGATATAGACATTGTAGCCCTCGCCGCTGTTGCCCCAGGCGGCGATGACGCTCACGCCGAGCTTCTGGTTGCCGGCGAGCGACCCGAGCGTGCCAAGGTCGAGGTCGAAGACCAGCCCATACCACGGCGGATTGGGATGTCCCGGCTGCAACGGCGTCACGCATTCGATGTAGCCGAGGCTGCCGGGCGTGACCGCGTCGGCCTGGCCCGCCGATAGCGCCGGCTGCGGCACCGCGATCAGGCCGTTGAAGGTCAGTGGGAAATGCCTGAACAGGCTCATCGGCCGCGGGACACTTTGCCCGATGTCGAGCGCGAGCCCACCGGCCTCGAAGGTGAAGGTCACCTGGTCGGGATGGTCCTGCGGGAAGGACATGGTGATGACGAGATTGGAGAACGACAAATAGCCGTCCTGGATCTGCTGGCCGGTCGTCTCGTCGAAGATCGGCCCGAACGAGAAGGCGTCGAAATAATCGAGCTCGAAGAAGCGCAGGCGGCCGACGAATTCGAAGCGTGAGCCGATGATCGTTTGCCCGCCGACCTGCTGCGGGTCGACGCTGACATAGTGGCAGCTCAAGGTCTCGACTTCGTCGAGGACGTTGCTGCGTGCGGCGAAGCGGTTCGAGCCGGTCTGCGAATAATCGTAATAGCCGGTGCCGTCGCCGGCGACCTGGTAGGTGCCGGTCAACACCACGTTGTTGCCGCGGTCGGTCGGCGCGAGCAGCACCGCCGCCGAGAACAGCGTGTTGATCTGCAACTGGATCTGGCTGAAGAAGTTGGCGATCGTGGAATTCTTGAACAGCACCTGCAGCGAGGTGACTTTGAAGGCGTAATCGACCTTGGCGTTGACGAACTGGTCGCCCGGGTTCTGGTAGTCGATCAGCGCCAGCAGGCTGCTCGGCTGCGTCGTGATTGCGTTATCGCTGATGCCGATCGGCGTCGCCGAGATGGCGAAGTGGTGCGCCTTGAACTGGTCGAAGTCGATGCCGGCGGCGAGCCCCTGCAATTGCGGCGGCAGGCTGGTCGGCGGCACCTTGACGTTGAGAAAGAGCACGCCGGTCCAGGCCGGATCATCGATGATCTCCGACAGGAACGCCGCATATTCCGAGACCCGGTCGGCCGGCGTCTTCGCCACCGCCTCGCGCGCCGCGAGGATCAATGAGCGCAACTGCGTCTGCGTGTCCTGCAGGCTGCCGCCCGGCCGCGCTGCGGCCGCCGGCCAGGTCCACGCCCCCGGATCGCCAACCAGCTCGTTGATGCTGCGGTTGACGTATTTGAGGATCATGATCGTGTCGGCGCGCCAGTTGACCGGCGACAGCTTGAACGACCATTTGTCGATGCAGAGTTCGTCGTCGACAGTTTCCTGCTCGAACATGCGCGCATGAGGCGCGGTATCGATCCCCTGCCCTGCGGCCGCCTCGATCTCCGCGAACAGGTCGCCGAACGACTGGAAAACGCGCGGACGATCGCCGCCGATCCGCGCCACCGCGGCATCGAGCAAGCGCGCGAGTCCGTCGTCCCGGGTGCGGCCGGCATGGCGGCGGATGGCTTCGGCGGCGTCGTTGTTGAGGCGGTAAGTCAGGTCGGCGGACGCGCTCAGCAGTGCCGGATCGGCAATCACGCTGAACAGCTTGTTGGTCTGGATCGCCGCGCGAAAGCCGCCCTGCACGTTCGCGAAGCCGAAAAGGCGCGGCTGATTGTCCGGACTCGCCGACGCCGGGCTGTTGCCGAAGACCACCGTCTTCCACTGCGTCAGTGTCTGGTCGAGCGTGACCAGGATGCCGCTTGGAGTCGTGGAGACGACGTCGCCGGCGTCCTGCGCCGTCTCAACCGACGCCGTCGCCAGTTGCGCGATGACGTTGCGCCGGGTCGGGCTCAGTGCGCTGGCCTCGAGCTCCTCGTACTGATCGGTGTCGCCGGTCGCCACGCCGGTATAGGGCGCCATCGGGAAGGCGCTGAAACTCTCGCCCGCCGGCGGCGCGACCGGAACGGGCAGACTCCCCGCCGGCACCGGCTGAAAGGCGAGCGCGTCATTGGCCCCGATCGAACTCTGCGGCACCGAGTAAAGCAGCGCCTGGTTCGGCTGCGCGAAGTAGACCGGCAAGGTCGCGCTATTGACCGGATAGACCCACGACGTGCGGCCTGCATCCGTCAGGCTTTGTATTTCGTAGTCGTCCACCAGGCCGAGGCCCGCGCGCTGGCCGAGCTTCACCGCGAACGCAGCCTGTCCGGACACGAAATGCAGAAGACTGCCCGACGCGTTCAGCGTGACGCTTTCCACGCCGGAGGCGCCGCACATCAGGTTGAAGGTCTGCCCGGCCGGCGTCACGGGCGCGAGCGCATAGGCTCCTTCCGGACACATGTAATAAGGATCGGCATTGGACGGCGTCGTATGGGTGAGCGAAGCGGCGAACACCATGCGCGCCGGAACGAGCGGCGAGACCGGGTTCGGCTGCGGCGTCGCGTTCAGCGCCTGGCCGGTGGTCGACACGAACTTGCACGGCAGCGCCGGCGGCGTGCCGGCGAACTGAAGATAGGTGCGCGAGGGCGTCAGCGGCGCGAGCGGGTCGAAGGCGCCGGTGAATTGCAACGCCGTGGAGGCCGGCTGCTCGAGCACGGGACAACGGAACGTCAGGGCAAGGCCGTCGCGCGGATTGCTGTCGTCGGCGGCGAAATAGCGGATTTCAAAACCGAGTTGCTCGAAGTCGCTGGGACCCTGGCTCGGGCGCGTCAGCGAAACCGAAAAGCCGAAGCAACCCACGGTCGCGCCGTCGAGCGGCACCGTCACCGGCGACGGCACGGCCTGCGCCTGCGTGCCGTAGCTGAATTGCGCAGCCTGCCCGTTATTGGCAGCCGACAGCGTGAACGCACTCGTGGTCACCGCCAACACTGCGCGGTTGATCACCTGCAGCATGTAGCCGCCGTTGTAGGAGATCACGAACGGCGCGGTGAGGTTCGCCGTGCCGTTGCTGGTCGCGCTCGCGCGCAGCGGCAGAAGCTGCCACTCCTGCGGCAGCAGCGAGCCGTTGGTGGTGATCCAGAGGAAGCGCAGATTGGTGGTGCCGATCCCGGGCAGCAGCGCCTCCACCTGCTGCACGAAGGCCGCCTGATCGGCGATCGCCTTGTCAACGAGGATGTAGAGCCCGGTGGCGGCGAAGCTCTGCGCCGGCGTCAGCGTCAGGTCGGTGCTGGCCGTCGCCGGCATGAAGGCCCAAGTAAAGCTAGGCGCACTGGCCGCGTTTCCGCTGGTGTCGAGGATGAAGAGAGGATCGTCCGTGCTCGTCCTGGTGAACGCCGGATCGCTCATGACGTCGCCCCGGCGGCGAGCCCGCCGGTCCACACCTCGTCGCCCTGCACCAGGGGCAGATCGAGCACCGTGGAGCCGTCCGCGAAGGCCGTGTAATTCTGATAGCCCACCATGACCGGCCGCTTCGCGCCGAGCATCATGCCTGCCGCCATCTGCGCCGGCGGCAGATTGGGGCTGATCGGCCGGTTGAGCGCGACCCCGGTCAGCGCGACGCCGGTGAGATCGGGCACAGCGCCGTCCGACGCGAGCAGCGTGCCGAGCGTCGTGCCGAGCGGGACGAAACGGCTTTCGCCGTTCAGCGCGACCGCGATCAGCGGCACCACTTCCGCGCGGCCGCGGAAATAGTTGATCGACCAGTCCGGAGACGGCGTCGTCGGCAAAGTGCCGAAATTGACGAAGCTCTGGGTCACCGTGTCGAGCGCGGGCCAGGTGCTGGCCGCGACCAGCGCAACGGCGTGGTTCTGGTCGCTGCTGCCGGCCCCCTGCCCGGCCGGGAAACTCGCCGGATAGAACATGCGCAGGAAGGGCCGGCGATAGGCGGCCGTCTGCAAATCGACTACGCCGCCGGCGCCGCCGACTTGCGCGGCCTGGAACTGGATCGCCGCCATTGAATCGAGGAACGGGTCGAGCGCGGTCATGCGCAGGCCCGCTCCGCTCGGCAGATTGGCGATCTGGTAGGTGACCGCACCGCCGGTCACGTAGCCGTCGATGCCGTCGCCTGCGCCGTTGACGTATTGATAGCTCTCGGAGCGGATTTTGAGCCGCATGCCCGGCATCAGATCGACGATGCGCAGGCTCTCGTCGAAGCTGTAGCGATAGCCGAGGCTTTCCGCGAAGGTCAGCGGCAGGCCGGCGGCGAGCGTCTGCTGGACGATGCGCGCGGCTTCGAGCGTAGCGCCCGTCGTGCCGGCGATCGCGCCGAGGAAGCTTGCGAACTGCGCCGCGATGGTCTGCCGCTGCGACAGGTCGGAGAAATTCCAAAGGCCGCTCGATTGCGCGATCGTCACTGTGTACGCGTAAGGCGCGGTGACCGGCGACATCGGCACCAGCGAGAACGGTCCCTGCGTGATCGTGTTCGACAGATGCGTGGCGAACAGTTCGGGCAGATAGAAGACAAGATCGGCCGATCCGGGCGGAACGCTGAGACACGGATAGACGGCGGGCGCGACGGCGCCAGAGAACATGCCGACGTAGAAGGCCGGATTGCCGGTTCTCACATTGGCGGCCGCGGTGTTGGGTCCGAGCGACGCCCCCGCCCCCGCCGCGACCTTCACGGTGATCGACGCCGTCGCGGCAAGCCCGGTGATGTCATAGGCGTAGCTCAGGGACGGGCCCGCGCAGGGGACGGCGATATCGTTGACGCCGGTGATCGAAATCGTCGCCGTGTAGCCCGTCACGCGCGGGTCTGCGGCCGGCTCCCATTGCGCGACGATGTTACGGCCGTCGTAGGAGGTGGAGAGCCCGGCCGGCACGTCGAGGACGAGCGGCACCGGCATCCCCACCGGACCTTTTGCACTGGTGATCTTCGCGCGCACCGCGAGCGCACAGCCAAGGCCGGGCGCGAGCGTGGCGGTCGAAATGCTGGTCGACAGCGTCGCCGTTTCGACCGTCTTGAGCACCTGCTCAGCGCCGTCGGCGAGGGCGACGACCTCGTAGCCGGTGACATTAGCCGCCTGCGACGGCGGCGTGCTCCATTGCACCGCGGCGGTCGACGCATCGGTGAAGGCGACCGACGTGATGCTCGACCCGGTGGTCGCGATCGCCGTCGCCGTCATGGCTGGACCGCTGACGATGTCCGCCACCTGCTGGACGCTCACCGTGTAATCGCGCGTGGAATCGGCGGCGAAGGCGAGCGTTGCGCTGAGCCCCGTTACCATCGACTGCACGACCGTCGTATTCCCCTGCAGGACGCTGACGAGATAGGTGCCGTGGGAATCCGTGCCGCTCCACGCAAATGTCAGGCTGCCGTTCTGGTAGGTCGCGGCGGCCAGCGCCGGCGCCGTCGTCAGCGCATCGAGTAGCGCGGATTGCGGGCCCTTGGTCGCACTGTTGATCGCCTGCGAGGTGACTTGATAGGCGTGGCTGCCCGAGAGGGTGAATGTCACCCGATTATTGCTGGCCGCGGTCGCCGTTCCAGCCGTGCCGTCGGTGTAGAGGAAGCCTTGCAGGCTGGCGCCGGACAACGCGATGGAGTTCGGGTCGAGCGCCATCACGAGATTGGTTCCGGTGCAGCTCAGCCCGATGATCCGCGGCGCGTTGGGAATCATGCTGGCGCCCGAACTCGCGGGGCCGGTGACCCCCGCGGCCAGCGCCATCGCGCTCACCTGATAGGACGCCGTGGGATCAAGCGGATGCGTCACCGGCATCGCAAGGCTGGTGCCGGTCGCGACGTCCTGCGTCTCGACCGGCGTGCCGTTCGCCGACAGCACCATGCGATAGCCGGTCACGATCGTATCGCCGACCGAGGGCGCGGTGACCGACACCGAGACCGATTTGCCGTCGAACACCGCGCCGGACACCGTCGGCGCGATCATCACCAAAGGAAGAAAGGCGCTCTCCGGCCCCGCTGCGCCGCCGACATTCGGCGTCACCCTGAGCTTGTAGGTCGAGCTGGCGGCCGGCGATGGGACGGTGATCGCCGCTTCGGGACTTGGCGAATAGACCGAGACGACCTCGCTGCCGTCCTTGGTCACCGTCGCCTTGTAGCTTTCGACCGGCCCCGGCGCCGGCGCCCACAGGGCGGCCACGACGCCTGATGAAACCGTGGCCGTGAGACTGCTCGCGCTCTGACGCAGGACCGGAAGCGGCGCGCTTTCCGGTCCGGTCACGATGCTTGCCTGCGCCGCTAGAGTCAGCATGGCCGGCTGCAAAGCGACGTTGGTCAGCCCGGTGACGTGGCTCAGATCGATCGTGCCGGTCGTCACCGCGCCTGTGATGCTGGCCGTCAGGGGTCCGCCGCCGGCGAGGCGGAAGCGCGCCTGATAGCCGCTGATCGTGACCGATGACGGCACCGTCGGCGCGGTCCAGTTCAAGGTCAGGATCGAACCGATGATCGAGGTCGAGGTCAGCGCCGGCGGCGCAAGGATGAGCGTGGTCGGCGTGCCGTCGTGGAACGAGCTTGCGCCGGCGATCACCTCGACACCGATGCCGACCGCGCTGAGACTTCCCAGCGCAAGATTGCCGAGCGATATGCCGCCGCCCAGGCTTGCAGAGGCTTCGGATACATAGATCAGCGCCGGCGGCGTGACGCTGACATCGTACAGCAGCGTCCGGTAGCCGGTAGCGACCGCAGCAGCGGCGCTGTTCGCATTGGACCACGCCCAGCTTGCGGCGATCTCTTCGCCGTCATAAGCGGCCGATCGCAGCGCCGGTAAAGCGAGGACGGCGTTGACCGCGCCGCTGTCGGGGCTCGATCCGTAAGGCCCGGTGCTGGCGACCGTGATCGTGACCGGCTTGGTCGCATCGAAACTGGTTTTCGCCAGCGAGAACTGCGCGCTGTGGCCGGCGACGGGGCCGGAATTGCCGACCGCCACATTGTTCTGTTTGACTGTCGCCGTGGAGGTCGCAATTGCGCCCTCGGGCGCGTCGGGCAAAATCCAATCGACGGCGATCTGCCACTTCGTATTGTCGGACGGGTCGGTTTGCACGCTTGCGCCGACAATCTCCGGCGCGCCGCCGAGTACAGGCGCCTCCGGTCCGAGCGGACCCGTGACCTGGGCATTTTGGATCGTGGCCTTGGCCAGGGCGCGGATAGTGAAGCCGGTCTTGCCGAACGCGTTGGCCGTGAAGGTCGCGACCAGCGGCGAGCCGCTCGCCGTGACCGGCCCCGCGACCTGCGACCCACCCTCATAGAGATAGGCCTGATACGTCGTGCCGTCCGGCATGCCGCTCGGCGCGGTGACCTGCGCGGCGATCTGAGCCGTGTTGTTCGGCGCGCTCAGCGTGATGTTGCCGACCGTCGGCGCATTGGCGATGACGGTCACCGCCGTGCCGATCGGCCCGGTCGCGATGCCGCCGACGGCCTGCACCGCGACTTTATATGTGGCGGCGTTGTCGAGCGCGATATCGAGCATCCCGCCGGCAAGCCCGGCGCCGACCTGACGCAGCGACTGGCTGTCCGACAGCAGATGCAGGCGATAGCCGGTGACGTTCGGATCCCTATGATCGAGCCACGTCACCGCGATGCGCGCACCGTCGTATTGGACGCTGCCGACGGCCTTGACGGCGACGATCACCGGCGCCGTCGGACCTTCCGGCCCCTGCGATTGGCCCTGCGTGGGACTGAGGGTGAGACCATAATTGCCGGTCGCGCTGATCGTGCCGTACGGCTGGAACGTCGCCGACAGGCCGTCGGCAAAACCGCCGCCCACTTTGGTGTGGCTCGACTGGTCGTACATCGCCGCGGCGGCGCCGGTTGCCGCCGGCGTTCCCGGCGCGTTCGACCATGTCACCGAGACATTGGTGCCGTCATAGGCGATCGCCTGCGCGACCGGCGGCGTCAGCAGGACATTGCCGCGATTGCCGACCGGGCCAATGCTGTCGCCGTTCTTGTAGAACAGGCCGACCTTGTAGGCCGACCAAGACGAGAGCGGCGCCGGCAGATTGAGCGTCGCGACATAGCCGGCGCCGACTTGCTGCTGGGCCGGCTCGCCGTCGGCATAAACCTGCATGACGACGGTCGGCGCCGGCGACGGACTGACGATCTTGCCGATCCCGACAAGCGTGGCCGACGTTGCCGAAGCGATCGTGTAGCTGACGCTGGAAAGCTCCGGCGCGGAGACGATCGGCGGCAAACCGGTCGCCGGCGGGCCCTTGAAATTCGCGTTCACGCCGGTGAGCGTCAGCGTGTAAGTGCTGGTGAGCGACAGGCTCTGTTGCAGCACGACCGTCGTCTGGCTTCCGTCGTACAGCCCGCTGAAGACCGACTTGTTCGCTGTCTGGTCGTAGAGTTGGACCGCGACCTGCAGGATCGCGGAGGGATACGGAATGGTCCACACGATCTTGAGCGTCTTGCCGGTGTATTCGGTCGCGATGCCGGTGACGGCCTGGAACACCAGGTTCATCGGCGCGCTCCAGGTCCCCGGCACGCCGTTTTGATTCACGGCGACGGCGACCGTGTAGGCATAGCTCGGATTCAAGATGCTCGGGTCGACCGAGACGTTGCCGATGAACCCGGTGACGTTCTTAGACGCGATCCAGGACGACCCCGAGGGATTGCCCTGGAAGATCGCCAGGATGAAGTTGACTTCCGGGCCGCTGTATTGCCAGGCCGCCGAAACGTTGCCCGAGCTGGCATACGAGCCGCTGATGAAGACCGGTACCGCCACGGCGAGCCCTCCGCATGCGAGTTGTGCCGCCGGCGACTAACCCACGCGTTGGCTTTGGGCGGGCTCCTTCAGATGGCTCTCGTAGTCTTTCAGGAAGATCGGGTCGATCGCGGCGCGCACCGCTTCGGGATGCGTCTTGCGCCGGATCCGGGTGACGGTCTGCATCTGATGGTCGCCGACCAGGACGCCGTTGGCAAACATCGTCGTGCCGTCGGGCAAGAGTGACTTCGCCTCCTCGTAGCTGCCGAGCGACAGATTGTAGAGGATGCCTTCGTGCTCGATTTGCTCGACCGTGGCGACCTTGCCGGTGCCGTCGAGGACCGTCAGTGAATCGCCGGCGGAAAGCTCTTGCACGAGGCGCACGCTCCCATCGGCCATGACGACGACATGGCCCTGCGAGAGGACGAGCTGTTTGCCATCCGCCATCGTGACCTTCACTGCGGGGCCCCGATGCGGCGCGGCGAACGTGGCGCGCACCGCCAGCGTGCCGCCTTTGTTGTCGACGCGCACGATCTCGCCGCCGACCAGGTCCTCGATCTTGCGCGTCGAGCCGTCGGCCATCGTGATGCCCGTCCCTTGCGCCAGGCAATGCCAGACGAACTGGATTGGCTTGATAAAAGCCGTGCCGTCGATCGGATCCTGACTTGTGTTGTCGACGCTCATGATCGAGGCGTAGGACGGAAGCGGCTGACCAACCAGGTTCACCGTCATGTTGCAGGTGAAGTAGGTCACCGTGTCGGCGGCCCAATCAGTCTGTCCGAAGATCACCGGATAGGTGGTGCTCTGATCGTTTGTCGCCGGCAAATTCCACTGCAGAATTTGATTGTTCGTATTCGAGATCGAGAAGCGCTGATAGATTTGCGCCATCGTGGCGCTGTTGGGCTGGATCGACGCCTGTCCCCCGCCCGCCTTCGCGAGATTGAAGAACAAGTTGATCGTGGTTCCAGGATTGAGCTGCTGGATCGGCGCGTCGAACTGCACGTTGCCGACGAGCGGAACCGCCAGCGTGAAGTTGTTCGGATCGTTTTGCCAGAACCAATAATCAACGTCGGCCTGATTGCCCAGTCCCCGCGCCAATCCGATGATGATGTAGGGATTGCTCGCGTGCTGCGGCTTCTGCACCGGCTGCGTGACGACCGGATCCGACGTGGTGAGCCGCTTGAACGAGAGGCTGACGACGCCCGATTGCATCGGCTGGCCCGGCTGCAATTGATAGAAATACGTGACCGACGCGGTCATGTTGGTGGATGGAGCGAGCGCCGTGGCGTCATTGGTCTGCACGGGCACAAATTCGCCGGCATTGTACTGAGCGTTCGAACCGCTCGCCAGAACAGCCGCGGTGTCGGAGTTGAGCACCTGGCAGACCACCTGCGTCATCGACGTGCCGCCGATCTGCGTGTGATAGCCCATGCCGGCCATCACGTTCGACGGGACTAGGCCGGCATTGGTGATCTGCGGACCGGATACGAAGACGTTGTCATTATCGTCCTCGGCTTCCGCCTTGAGCGATGGGCCGCCCTGCTTGACGTGCAAGTCGCGGGTGCGCCCGAGCATCTCGTGCAGGCCGGGATAACGATCCGGCGTCTTACCGGCCAGGATCAGCGTGTCGACGGCGTAGCGATATTGCCGTTCGTCGGAGAAATCGAGCGTGTGGTGCGTCCGGTCGGCGCCGGCCAGTTTCAAGACATGCAGGATATCGGCGCGCTGTGCATCGTTCGGCTGCTGAATTGTCATGGCGATTTCTTCCCCCGACTGTCGTGGCTCGTTGGGCTCTTTTGGGCGGAGAGTAGTGCGGAAATCACACGATTGAACTATTGACGCGCTCAACCATAGATCACTTTGCGGGCGACTATAAGTGGTAATTTACGGATAATCGCCGATTGCGACGCCTGAGCGAACCTTCTGTGATACCGGACCGGCGGTCCACATCAGCTTCAGGTCATTGCAGGGCGCGAAAATGGGCTTGGGCGCTTCAAGCCCACCCCAGCTGCCACTCTTAAGTTCCGCGTGCCAATGGCGCACGGCGAACCGCCGTCGCGCCAAGCGCTTGCAGGCAAAAGTTCAACGGCGCCGCGACATCAGGGAGGCGAATTCCCGTTGCGACCGGTCACCGGCCAAGGACCTGCTTTTCATCCTCCGTCAGGTACACGTCGGCGGTTTGATTGAGGGAGCCGGCCCCCACGACCTGAAACGGACTGCGGTCGTTGTAGCCGCTTTGGTCGTGGGTCTTCCCGCGTGGTTCCTGCTGATGGTCGTGCGGCTCATCGCCGTCACCGCCGAAGCCGAGCACCTCGACGATGATGATGGACGGCTGCGTATTGCCGGCGCCCTGCTGCGGCGCCACCGTTTGTTGTGCCGCGGCGCCGGCCGTGTTGGACGCGGTCAGCGAACCGGCAACATTCGGCGTCGCCACGGTGGGAATGCCGATCGCCTGGCCTTGGACCTGAATGTTGCTGGCATTGAGAACCTGCAATGCCTCGAGGGTGACGTTACCGGAAACGCGGATGCCGGCATCGCCTGCATCGATCGTTCCGTGCGGCGCGAACAGATAGACGTCGCCGGGCTGTACGCCTGGCACGCCGATCAGTGTGGCGATGCCCGCCCCGGTCTGCGGCGTCACCACCGATTTGGTCACCAGGCCATACGGGCTGACCGTGAACTGCGGCGGCGAGGTCACCAGCGTCGTCTTCTTGCCTTTGCCGGCATTGAGGTCGCCGTTAGTCGAGAACATCAGGATATCGCCGCCGAGTTCGGTGAACACGCGCGATTGCGCCACGATCACGTCCTGATCGGTGAACATGTTCACGTTGCCGCCGCGCAGGGTGAGCACACCGGGACGCGCGGTATCCGTTTCACCGCTGAGATCGGGAGTCTCATTTTCGATGCCGAGCGACACGCTGCCGCCTGGGGCGAGGATGTCGATGTCGCCTCCCGCCTCGGTGCGTATGCGGCCAAGCTGGAACGCCGACAGATTGCCTTGATAAGCGGTTGTTGGCGTGCCGATCGAACTTCCGGGAAACAGCGTCTGGATTGCCTTGTAGGCGCGGTCATAACCTTTGCCGCCGTTCCCCTGGCCGTCTGCCGCCGCCGTGCCGCCGGCTTCCAGCTCGTCGAAATACACTTGCTCGACGAGCGGCAGTTGCTCACTTTGCGGGAGCGCACGAAAAGCCGCGAGCGCCTGATCGATCGTGAGGCCGGGATTATTCTCACGATCCCGCATCGCGCTGAGCAAGGTGTTGGAATAGCTTTGCAGCACGCCACCGGCGTTCGCCGGGTCGAAATAAGTGGAAATGAAGTCGGCGATATCCGGCCCTTTCTGGCCAAGCCCGACTCCGACGCTGATAGAGGCACCCACCGCGGGCAGCAGCGCATTATCGAGATTGCCGATGCTTGAGATGCCTTGCGACTCCGTTGGTACGACCAGGCCGCTGAGCACTAGCGCCTCGATGGTGATGTTGCGGCCCGCCATGACTTCAAGCGCGCCTTGGCCAGCGACACGGATATTGAAACCCGTGCAGGCGCTGGAGGTGGTGAGTGGCCCGCAACTCGTAATGTCGCGGCCTGCCTGGACCAGCGATACGTCGGTCGGCTGGTTGTTCTGGATCTCGAAGATCGGCGAGACGATGTCGAGGCCGGCCCGGATGTCGGCCTGCTTGGAGGTCGCCAGCGTCACGTTGTTCAAGCTACCAAGAGCATAGACATGCACCGTGCGCGGATCGTCGGGCTGGACCAGATCGGACGGCACCGTCGAATTGAGCTGATCCGTGAAATTGAAGATCGTTGCCGCATAGTCGTACTGGAAGGCGTTGGCCGAGGAGATCGGCTCGATCCCGGTCATGCTGAAGCCGGTGTTGCTGATGTCCTTGCCCGCGTAGAGATCGACCTGCGCCAGTGGTGACGGCGCAGCGACGAACAGGTGATTGCTGCCGTTGAAGCCGCCGTTACCGGTCGCGGTTGAACTCGCGATGAGCGTGAAGATGCTGTTGATCGAGCCGGTGTCGGCCACGATGTCCATGATCGGCGGCACGTAGTCGCCGTTGAGCTCGATGTCCCCGCCGAGAGAATTGACGTTGAGCGTGGTGCGGTCCGTGTAGCTCGAGAAGAACCCATAAGGAATGTCGATATTGGGGAAGAAGCCCCCATTTCCCTCAAGGCCGAAAGGCACTGCGAACCTTCCGCCGAGTGACCCGTCGAGACCGACCTGGATGCCGGCTCTGGTCGGATCGCCGATCACGATATTGAGCGTACGGTCGGAGGTCGCGGTTATCTGGGCATCGCCGGGCTCGATTTCGACGAGGGCCCCATTGCCGTCCACATTGAAGCCTGCGCCGATATCAGCCGCGTGGATATACCCCGAGCCACGACCGACCATGACATTCGAGTTGCTCAAATCGCCAGACACCAGCAGGTTCAGATTGCCGCCGCCTTTAACGACGACCTGGTCCATGCTCGTCGCCCCCGTCGGCGCGCGGAGTGTCGTGGGCAACGCCACATCGACATTGGACATATTGCCGCCCACGCGTATGTCGGCGTTGCCTCCTCCCAGAGCTCCTAGTCCGAGGAACGCTGCAACTGTCGGCGGCTCGTCGGTTCCAAAGGGGGTTTCGTAATAGGTCTGATAGTAGGTTCCGAAGTTGATGAATGACGTGCCGTTGACAACGGGTCCTGGGAACACCGGGCGCTGGCCCATCGTCCACAGCCAGTAAGTGTCGACTTCACTGCCGGCATATCCCGCGAAAGTTGGATTCAGCACCGGGCTGATCTGCGCGCTGGTAATGTTGCCGCCAGCGTTCACCCTAAGATTGCCGCCCTTTTCAGGGTAGCTCACATTCAGCGCCGTCGGATACTCGCTGTCATACGGCGCAAACGTATTTGGATCGTAGCCCAGATAGCTGTCGGACGTGAAAGTCGTTTCGGAAGAAATAAACTGCCTTTCCGGCGGCGTAAAACCGGCGACCGGCGCCGAGGGCGTTCCGGCCGTGTAAATCCCGAACGGCGTTTCGAGGTCGATATCCTGGGCCGCCGCCAGAGAGAGATCGCCGGTCCCCGTTCGCAGTACGCTGGGGATCAGGACTCCGGATTGATCGGGATGCGGGTCGTTGAACACGATCGACCCCGACCCGGCTGGCAGCGAGGTTGCCGCCACAACGGCCTCCGGATCGGACGCGGCGAGGTCGGCGCCGGCAGTCAGCCGCAGCGTCGCCGAGCGGGAGCCCTGCGGCAGCAGCGGCGCGATGGCGAAGATGTTGCCATCGGGCGATGAGACCGGGCTGTCGAAGCCGTCGCTAAGGCTGCCATTCATGGTGATGGTGCCGGCGGCGCGCAGCGTCAGCACCATCGGCTCGCCATCGTAGCGGTAAGTATGCAGATCGATGCCGGTGTCGGTGCTGGACGGGCTTTGCAGCAGCGTCATGTCACCGCTGCTGTCGAACTCGATGCCGGGCATCAGATGGAAGGCAGCGTTGCTCGCCAGCGAACCGATGCCAGCCTTGATGGTTGCAGCGTTGGCCATATAGGCCTGAGCCGCGGCATCGGCATCGGCCATGTGCTGGTCGACGAAGGGATCGGTGGTGATGTCGGTGACGGCGACTGCTTCGGCGTCGATTTCGCGCGCGCCGGTCACGGTCACACCATCCGCAGTCATCGCAACGCCGTCGGCACCGACGCGCGGCGCGCGCAGCCAGACCTCGCCGCCGCTTGATCCGGAGCCGGTGACATCGATGCGGGAGCCGGAGGCGAGAGTCAGCCGGCCCGTGCTGGTCCCGCCGATGCCGAGAAACACGTTCCCTGAATCGCCGTCCGCCGTCGCATGCGCATCCAGCACCGCGCCGGAGCCGATCGTCAGGTCATTGCCCGCCGTCAGCCGGATCGTGCCGCCGTTCGCACCACTGGCGTCGATCAGGCCCAGGACGGTGAGATTGCCGATCGCCGCCGACAGTTCGACATCTTGGGCCGTGATGTTGCCGACCGTGATGTCGCCGGTTGCGAGCGTCAGCGCCTGCTTGCCGCTGAAGCCTTGCAGCACCGTCAGCAGAGCGCCGGAGTCTCCCGAGGCGAGATCCAGGGAGGCCTGCGCGCCGTTGTAGCCGGAGACGGTCGAGGTGTTGAAGACACCATCGAGCCGCGCCGTTCCGGCCGTCGCGACAATGTTGAGCACGCCCGCATCGCCGCCCGCGTCCGAGGCGGTCGTGTCGACGACAGGATTGGCCGTGCGGTCGAGCGCGGCCAAATCTCCGCCGCTGACATCGACGGTGGCGCCCGCCGCGACATCGACGTCGCCGTTCTGCGACTGGAGATTGATCGTGCCGGCCGGCGAAATGCGAACCACATCGAAGAATGGGACCAACGCGCCTGAAACATCCGTCGTCGAACCTGCGACAAGCGTGACGCCAGACGCGCCGTTCAAGGTGATGACGCCCGACGGCAGCGAGATGTCGCCGCCCTGGGTAATGGTCGTGGCATTCACCGTCAGGTGCGCGCCGATCGACTGAACCTGTGTGAGTTGAGCGGCGGGCGCCGTGAGCGAGGGACCGAAGACGATTGCGCCGGTCACATTCAATGTGGTGTCCGCCCCCGCCGCTCCCGTCACCAGTGGTGCCGCGACGGTCATGTCGCCGGTCGTGCTGTAGACGCCGATGCCTGCGCCGATGACTTGTGCGGAGGCGTTCAACGCCACGTCGGAGAAACCGCCGA
>Ga0310811_10005049_pt1 | contig 16621 bp, 12 predicted proteins | sample YCmetagenome_FD_207642 | JGI IMG/M metagenome (GOLD analysis project Ga0310811, IMG submission 207642) | Soil microbial communities from experimental microcosm in Duke University, North Carolina, United States - YC | ecosystem: Engineered > Artificial ecosystem > Soil microcosm > Unclassified ...
GGGCGGAGAACCCGAGATCCTCCATGAGCACCAGCTCGGTCGGGGTGAAGCAGTCGTGGACCTCGGCCAGCGCCAGCTGTGCGCGGGGGTCGGTCACACCGGCCTGGGCGTAGGCGTCCTCGGCGCACCGGGTGACCTCGGGGAAGGTGGTGAAGTCGTAGTCCTGGTGGCGCACCCCGGTGCCCGGGCCGGCCACGAAGGACAGGGCCTTCACGTAGATCGGCTTGTCGGTGTAGCGGTGGGCGTCCTCGGCCCGGACGATGATCGCCGCCGCCGAGCCGTCGGACACCCCGGAGCAGTCGAACACTCCCAGGTCACCGGCGATGAGCGGGCTCTTGGCGATGGTCTCCTGGGCCACCTCCTTGCGGAACTGCGCGCGCGGGTTGCGGGCGCCGTTGTAGTGGTTCTTCCAGGCGATCCGGGTCATGACCTCCTTGAGCTGCGCGCGGTCGACGCCGTACTTCTCACCGTAGGCCGGCGCGAGCAGGGAGAACTTCGCCGGCGCGGTGACCGAGGACATGGTGCCGTCGTGCGCGGGCTGGCCGACCACCAGGCCGGAGTAACCGGAGTCCTTGAGCTTCTCCACCCCGACCGCCATGCCGACGTCGTAGGCGCCGGAGGCGACCGCGTAGCAGGCGTTGCGGAACGCCTCGCTGCCGGTGGCGCAGTAGTTCTCCAGCCGCGAGACCGGCTTGTAGTCCAGGGCGAGCGGCGCGGACAGCGTCATCCCGGACTGCCCGGAGCCCATCGTGCCCAGCCAGAACGCATCGATGTCGTCCAGCGTCATCCCGGCGGACTTGACCGCCTCGGCGGTGGAGTCGACGAGCATGGAGTCGGTGGAGCGGTCCCAGTGCTCACCGAACGGCGTGCATCCCATGCCGACGATGGCCACCTGATCGCAGATGCCGTGTGAACCCATGACTCAGGCCTCCCCAGAAGAGTCGATGCTGGACGAGTCGGTGCCGGATGGTGCAGTGGTGCTTGCGGGGCGTGCCTTCCAAAAGTAGTCGTGCACCCCGTCGATGGTGTAGAGCCGACGGAAGGTCATCTCCACCCGCTGGCCGATGGCGACGGTCTCCGGGTCGACGTCGGTGAGCTCGCAGGCGTAGCGCCCGCCGCCGTCGAAGTCCACGATCGCGGCGATCACCGGCGGCGCCGCGGAGAAGGCCAGCCGGTCCACGGTGTAGGTGGTGATCTTGCCCTGGACGTCGGCCAGCCGCTCCGGCTCCATCTTGTCGATCGAGTGGCAGGTCATGCAGGTCCGCATGGGCGGCAGGTGGCGCGTGCCGCACTCGGTGCAGGTGCTGGCCTCGAAGGCGAACTTCCAGCCGGCGTTGCGCAGGGACGGCGGCGCGGCCGGGCGGTCCGGGTCCGGGCGGCGCGGCGGCTCGGTGCGGACCATGCCGCGCCAGTTGAGGAACCGCTGGTAGCTCACGCTCGCGCTGTCACCGTCGACCATCGCGGCCACCGACACCGCCGGGCGGGCTCCGGCCAGGGCATCCGTGGTGCGCAGCAGCACGCAGTCGGCGCCGTCGGCCAGGGTGACCAGGCAGATCACCTCGTCCGGCCCGGCCTGATCCAGCGCGCCGGCCAGCAGCAGCCCGGGCTGTGCCGCGCCCGGCGAACCGATCCGCAGGCGGAAGTCGTCCCGGACCGCCTTCTTGTCGATCTTCAACAGGCCGGCGACCCGGGAGCAGGCCCGCTCCTGCAGGCCGGCCACCACGAAGTGGTCGATGTCCGAGGCCAGCAGGCCGGCCCGGCCGAGCGCGTCCGACACGGCCTGCTGGGCCAGCGGCAGGTAGGCGGTCTCGCCGAAGCGCTCCTCCCACACCTTGCTGGCCGACTCGCCCGGCACCCGCCAGCGGTCCAGGAACTCCTTGGTCACCGAGGTCCAGGCCAGCTCGGTCACGATCGGTGCCTCGTCGGCGCTGAAGCGCAGGGCCACCGCGCCGTCGCCGCCGCCACGCTCGTCGGCCGATCCCGACAGCCCGGTCCGGATGTCGGCGCACACCGCCAGCGCCGAGCGTCCCGCGGCCGAGGCGTCCGAGGCGGCGCGGATCGCGGCCAGCCCCGAGCGCACCGACCCCACCACGTCGTAGGCCCCACCCTCGGGTGCCAGGCCCAGGGCGGCGTGCACGGCGACGGCGTTGGTCTTGTCCGCATAGGCCGGGGACGTCGTCGCGAACCACACCTCCGAGGGCGCGTCACCGGTCGAGGAACGCAGGGCGACCCGCGCGGCCTCCACCCCCATCGATGTCGAGTCCTCATCGAAGGAGGCCACCGAACGGCTACCGGCGCCGGCCGGGGCGCCCAGCGCCTCACCGATCGTGGTCCGCTCCAGCCGCCAATAGGGCAGGTAGGCCCCGTAACCGGTCAGGTTCATCCGTGCTCCGCTTCATCGCGTAGGTCTGCCGACCCAGTATGGCTGTCGTCACGACCCCTTGGCCTAACACCGGTTGGTTAGGTAGGCCACATTCGCGGGGTGCGCCCGGACATGCGGGAAGCACCGTTCGACCGGCCCGGACTCACGGACCTCGATCCTTTCATATCGCTGACACAGGCAATTCATAAGAATCGCGGTCGACAGATATTGCCACCTCACCATGAGAGCAACGTGTGAATGCTGATGCCTGTCAGTTTGTTGCTCTATCCGTGCGTGAAGAATTCGAATACGTCAGGTTTCTCAGGCATTTCCGGAGATACTCATGGCGAGACCCCACGACGGGGGTCTCGAGATTCGATGGAGGAACTGATGAGCCGAAACAGGTGGGGATGGGTCCGCGAGACCGAGTGGCGCCGCCGCTGCGACCGGGAGCACCGCCGTTGCGACGACCACCGCCGTGACCGGGACCGGGACCACCACTGCAAGCACTAGCTCCCCGAATGAGGCGACCCCGTGCCGATCAGGCGCGGGGTCGCCGCTTCTGCGCCGTGATCACATCGTGAACACGGGTCACGCCCCCGCACATCCTGTGCGCAAGGAAGGACTCGTCTTGGCAGCCGCCGATGAAGTCGGCACTGACGGGATATTCGCCGACCGGATACCGGCGGACGATCCTTTCGCCGAGCGGCCGCACGACGAGGAGCCGGGCGCGGCATTCTCGGACAATCTCGTGGCGCAGGCGCCGACGGTCGCTCTGCGCACGATCTTCTCGCGATTCTGGCCCGACACTCGGCCGGTCCGCGGACGGTGGGTGCTCAGCCTGCTGCTCGTCGCGGCCACCCCCGCCCTGAGCGCCGCCGCGATCTGGATGTTCAAGATCCTCGTCGACGAGGTCGTCGTGCCGCACGACTTCCGGCGCTTCCCGCAGCTCGCCGGCGCCTACCTGGCCATCGCCGTGGCGCAGGGTGTGGTGTCGTTCGGCGACCAGTACCTGTCGTCCTGGGTGGGTGAGCGATTCGTCCTGAGCCTGCGGGCCCGCCTGTTCGACCAGATCCACCGGCTCTCGGCCGGCTTCCTCGAACGCCGCCACCTCGGTGACGTGCTGTCCCGGCTGACCGGTGACATCGACGCGATCGAGGAGGTGCTGCTCTCCGGCGTGGCGCAGGCCCTGGGCTACCTGTTCGAGGTCGCCTGGTTCGGGGTGGCGCTGTTCCTGCTGGACTGGCGGCTGGCCGGCGCCTCGCTGGTGGCCGCGCCGCTGTTCTTGCTGGCCGCGCGGTGGTTCTCACGGCGGATCAAGGACGCCTCGCGGGAGAAGCGCCGCCGCGCTGCGTCGATCACCTCGGTCGCCGAGGAGAGCTTCGCCAACGCCGCCCTGGTCCGGGCCTACGGTCGCGCCGACACCGAACGCGAGCGGTTCGCCGAGCAGAACATCGGCAGCCTGCGGGCTCAGATGGCGGCCACGAGGCTGCAGGCCTTCTTCGGCCCGCTGACCGACCTGATCGAGGTCGTCGGGGTCCTGGCGGTCATCGGGCTGGCGGTCTGGGAACTGTCCCGCGGCCGCATCACCATCGGCGGGCTGCTGGCCTTCGTGGCCTACCTGACGCAGCTCTACGGGCCGATCCAGGGGATGGGACGGCTGGTCAACTCGCTCTACGCCGCGGCCGCCGGCGCCGAGCGGGTGATCGAGTTCCTGGACGAGGAGCCGGCCGTCACCGAGCCCGGACGACCGAGGTCGCTCGGCCGGGCGAGCGGCGGGATCACCCTGCGCGACGTCGGCTTCAGCTACCCGGACGCCTCGGGTCCGACGCTGCGCGGCATCAACCTGGAGATCCGCCCCGGGGAGAGGATCGCGGTGGTCGGCGCGAGCGGTGCGGGCAAGTCGACCCTGCTCAAGCTGCTGCTGCGGTTCCACGATCCCAGCACCGGTGCGATCACCATCGACGGTATCGACCTGCGCGAGCTGGCACTGGAGGACCTGTACCGCAACATCGCCACGGTTCTGCAGGAGACGCTGGTGTTCGACGCGACGGTGCGGGAGAACATCCGCTGGGGTCGCCCCGACGCCGGCGACGACGAGGTGCGGGCGGCCGCGACCGCGGCCGACGCCCACGAGTTCATCCTGGCGCTGCCGCAGGGCTACGACACCCGGGTCGGCCAGCGCGGCCGGCTGCTGTCCGGGGGCCAGCGGCAGCGGCTGGCGATCGCGCGGGCGATGATCCGCGACGCTCCCGTCCTGCTGCTCGACGAGCCGACGACGGGTCTGGACGCCGAGTCGGGTGAGCGCGTGCTGGAGCCGCTGCGCCGGCTGATGAGCGGGCGCACCACGATCGTCATCTCGCACGACCTGCGCGCGGTGTCGGACGCCGACCGGATCGTCTACCTCGAGCACGGGCGGGTGGCCGGCATCGGCAGCCATCTCGACCTGCTCGCGCAGGTCCCTGGTTACGCCAGGCTGGCGCGGGCGGCGGGTTCCGGAGGCGGGCCCGGGGACGGTGCGGCGCTGGTGCTCGACCGGGTGCGGCTGCGCGGGCCCGGCCGCGAGGACCTGCTCGACGAGGTGAGCATCGACCTGCACGGCGGCGGCTGCCTGGCCGTGCTCGGACCCGACCGGTCGGCCTGCTCGACCCTGCTGCGGGTGATGGCCGGGGTGGAACGGCCCGCCGCCGGCACGGTGCGTCGTGATCCCCGGGCGCGCACGGTGCTGGTGGCCGACCCGGTCGAGCTGGTCGCGGGCACCATCGCGGAGAACATCCGGCTGGGCTGCCCGGGGGCCGGCCCGGCGGACGTGGTGGCCGCCGCGGTCGCCGTGGGGCTGCAGGAGGTCGTGAACGCCCTCCCACACGCCTACGCGACCCGGGTGCTGCCCTCCGGCCCACCACTGGGTCCCTTGGACGTCCGGCGTCTCGTGCTGGCCCGGGCGTTGCTCGCTGCACCGGACATCCTGCTGCTCGACGATCCGACCGCGGGCCTGGACCGAGCCGCCCGGAACACGTTGCTGGCGGTGCTCTGCGATGTGGCGGCCGGGCGCACGACGGTGATCGCCACCGGCGATCCGGTGGTGGCCGCGATCGGCGACCGGAGGCTGCGGCTGACCCCTGCCGGGCCACCGCCGACGGTCGCGTTCCATCCGGTGCCCCGCCGCGGGGTCAGGGGTGCGTTGACGCGGGGCTGAGCGCCGCGGGTCGGCCCGGTCCGGTGGGACCGTCCGAGTGGAGGTGTCCCCTGGCGCCGCGTAGCGTGTCGGCGCCGAGCGAGTGACGGGAGCGGGCGCTGAGTACGCAAGCAAGGGAACGCACGGCGGGCCGGGCCTGGTCGTTGCGCAGCTGGATGATGATCGCGGGCGGGATCGCCTCCGTGGTCGCGGTGAGCGCCCTGATAGCCGGGACGCTGGCCATCGCCGGCCTGACCTCGGCGCGTAAGGCCGTGGTCGAACAGCAGGACCCCGCCTTGCTGAACACCCAGGCGCTGCTGGGCGCGCTGCTCAACCAGGAGACCGCGGTACGGGGGTTCGTCATCACCGGCGATCCGACGTTCCTCGATCCCGACCAGCAGGGGGTCACCCAGCAGCAGGCCGCGACCCAGAGGCTGCGGGACCTCGCCGCCGCCTCCCACTGGTCGCAGCTGACCTCGAGCCTCGACGCCGTGGTCGCCGCTGCGGGGGCCTGGCGTACGCATTACGCCGACCCGACCATCGCGGCGGTGCGGGCCAACGGGGCCCGCGCGGCGAACGTCGACCCCATGGGTGGCAAGGCCGAGTTCGACGCCGTACGGGCGGCGCTCGACGCGCAGCGCAACCAGCTGGTCGCGGCCCGGCGCGCTGGTCTGGCGACATTCGGCTCCGCCGCGACGCAGCTGACGGTGACGGCGGTGGCGATCGCGGCGGCCTTCGTCGTGTTGCTCATCGCGCTGGCGGTGTGGCTGAGCCGCATCATCGGTGCCCCGATCTCCCGACTCGCGGACTCGGTGCGGACCGTGGCGAGTGGGGACTTCGAACGGACCGTCAGCGGCTCCGGCCCGAAGGAGCTGATCCTGCTGGGCGAGGACGTCGACAGCATGCGCGCGCGCATCCTGGTCGACCTCCAGGCGTCGCAGACCCTGGTCACCCAGCTCAACAAGCAGACCGACGAGCTGGCCCGGTCCAACCGCGATCTCGAGCAGTTCGCCTATGTGGCGAGCCACGACCTGCAGGAGCCGCTGCGTAAGGTCTCCGGCTTCTGCGAGCTGCTGCGCACCCGCTACCGGGGCCAGCTCGACGAGCGGGCCGACCAGTACATCGACTTCGCGGTCGACGGGGCCAGGCGGATGTCGCGGCTCATCGCCGACCTGCTCGCCTTCTCCCGGGTCGGGCGCAGCCAGCCGACCCGGGAGGAGCTGGAGTGTCAGGCGCTGCTCGACCAGGCCCTCCGCAACCTGGCGACCCAGATCAACGAGACCGGCGCCGAGATCACCCACGACCCGCTGCCCGTGGTCCGGGGCGAGGCGACGCTGCTCGCCACCGTGTTCCAGAACCTGATCGGCAACGCGATCAAGTTCCACGGCGAGCAGCCGCCGAAGGTGCACGTCGGCGTCACCCGGAACGACGAACACTGGGAGTTCCGCGTCAGCGACAACGGGATCGGCATCGACCCGGCCTACGCGGAGAAGGTTTTTGTGATCTTCCAGCGCCTGCACGCCAAGGAGGAGTACCCGGGCACCGGAATCGGGCTGGCGCTGTGCCGCAAGATCCTCGAGTACCACGACGGGACGATCTGGCTGGATCCCGAGCAGACCGAGGGCACCGCCTTCTGCTTCACCCTGCCGGTGCTGACGGAGGCCGAGGAGGAGCCCGATCCGGCGCTCGTGGACGAGCCCAGTCTGAGCGCGGCGGGCCCCGTCTGAGCGTGATCGCCCGGGACTACGCTCGACCGGTGGCCCGGTACTTCGACGTTCACCCCGACAATCCTCAGCGACGAGCCATTGCCCAGGTGGTCGAGGTCGTCCGCGACGGTGGGGTGATCGCCTACCCGACGGACTCCTGCTTCGCGCTGGGTTGCCGGCTGGGCAACCGCGAGGGCATGGACCGGATACGGGCGATCCGCGGCCTCGACGAGCGCCACCACTTCACGCTCATGTGCCGGGACTTCTCCCAGCTGGGGCAGTTCGCGCTGGTCAGCAACCGGGTGTTCCGGGCGGTCAAGGCGGCCACGCCGGGGCCGTACACGTTCATCCTGCCGGTGACCAAGGAGGTGCCGCGCCGGATGATGAACCCGAAGAAGCGCACCGTCGGGGTGCGGATCCCGGATCACGTGGTGGCGCAGGCGCTTCTCGGTGAGCTCGGGGAACCGCTGGTGTCCAGCACCATGCTGCTGCCCGACTCCGAGGATCCGGGGGTGCCGCTCACCCAGGGGTGGGAGATCAAGGAACGGCTGGACATGCAGGTGGACGCCGTACTGGACTCATCGGAGTGCGGTACGGAGCCGACGACGGTGATCGACCTGTCCGGGGACGAGGTGGAGATCATCCGGCGGGGCGCCGGTGATCCGTCCCGGTTCGAGTGACCCGTCCACTCGGACGGGGTGGAACGTCGCGCCGCGGGCTAGGCTCGCGCTGCGACGACGCAGGTGGACGATGGGCGAGGGGTTTAAGCGATGGCCAGCACCAAGGACTATTTCGAGTCGATCGAGGAGGCGCGGCGGCGGGCCAAGAAGCGGCTGCCCAAGTCGGTCTACATGGCGCTGTGGGCCGGCGCCGAGCAGGGCCTGACCCTCGCCGACAACGTGGCCGCGTTCGGCGAGATCGGGTTCCAGCCCCGGATCGGCGACCTTCCGCGCGAGCGCAGCCAGTCCACCACGGTGATGGGCCAGGACATCTCGCTGCCGGTGATCATCTCTCCGACCGGGGTCCAGGCGGTCAACCCCGAGGGTGAGGTCGCGGTGGCGCGGGCCGCCGCCTCCGAGGGCACCGCGATGGGCCTGAGCTCGTTCGCCAGCCGTTCGGTGGAGGACGTGGTGGCGGCGAACCCCAAGACGTTGTTCCAGACCTACTGGTGCGGCGACCGGGACTCGATCCTTGCGCGCTCGGAGCGGGCCAAGAAGGCCGGCGCCCAGGGCCTGATCGTCACCCTGGACTGGACCTTCGCCCACCGGCGCGACTGGGGCAGCCCGCCCATCCCGGAGAAGCTCGACCTCAAGGCAATGCTGAAGTTCGCCCCCGAGGCGATCGTCCGGCCCGGTTACCTGGCCAGGTGGGCCCGCGCGGGCAAGCTGCCCGACCTCACGGTGCCCAACATGGTGCTGCCCGGCGAGGAGCCGGTGGGGTTCTTCAACGTCTACGGGCAGTGGATGTTCACCCCCCAGCCGACCTGGGAGGACCTGCGCTGGCTGCGGGAGTCCTGGGACGGGCCGTTCATGATCAAGGGCATCATGCACCCGGACGACGCCCGCCGGGCCGTGGACATCGGGGCCAGCGCGATCTCGGTGTCCAACCACGGCGGCAACAACCTCGACAGCACACCGGCCTCGGTGCGGGCACTGCCCAACGTGGTGGACGCCGTCGGAGACCAGATCGAGGTGCTGCTCGACGGTGGGATCCGGCGGGGCAGCGACGTGGTCAAGGCGGTCGCGCTCGGCGCGAAGGCCGTCATGATCGGGCGGGCCTACCTGTGGGGGATGGCGGCCAACGGTGAGGCGGGTGTGGCCAACGTCCTGCAGATCCTGCGCGGCGGCATCGACGAGGCGCTGCTCGGCATGAGCAAGTCCTCGATCCACGAGCTGTCCCGCAAGGACCTGATCATGCCGCCCGACTTCTCCCGCACCCTGGCCTGAGCCGGGCGCGTCCGCTACCCGCCGCCTCGTGCGCTGACGGCCGCCTCGGGGCGGAGGGACCTCAGCAGGCACCCTTCGCCGCGAGCACCCGCTGGACCGCCTCGTCCGAACCGGGTAGGCGGCCGGAGGCCTGCTCGGCCTGCAGCCGGGTGAGCACCTCGTCCACGCGGGCGGTGGAGGTCCACAACGCGAGGTCGGCACCGGCCCGCAGGGCGTTCACCACGGCGTCCGGCAGGTCGTGCTGATCGGAGATGGCCTTCATCGCCCCGAGGTCGTCGGTCATGACCAGGCCCTCGAAGCCCATCTCCCCGCGTAGCAGCCGGTAGGCGGGAGCGCTCAGGGTCGCCGGCAGCCCGCCGGTGAGCCCCGGTACGTCGAGGTGGCCCACCATGACCGCCGCCGGACCGGACGTCAGCAGCGTCCGGTAGGGGAGCAGGTCGTCGGACAGCAGCGTGTCCAGCGGCGGGGTCGACACCGTGCCCCGGTGGGAGTCACCGGTTCCGTGGCCATGCCCGGGGAAGTGCTTGAACACCGGCAGCACCCCGGCGTCGCGCAGCCCGGCGGCGAACGCGCCGGCGTACTGGGCCACCCGCTTCGGGTCGTCGCTGAAGGAACGGTCCCCGATCACCGAGCGCGAGGGTTGGTCGCTCACGTCGGCGACCGGCGCGATGTCGACCGTGACACCCCGGGCCCGCAGATCCCGGCCGCGCTGGGCGGCCAGCGCCCGCACCTGGTCGAGGTTCATGCTGGCCGCCATGACCCGGGCGCTGGGGATGGAGCCGTCGAGGGCGTCGATCCGCTGAACCCGGCCGCCCTCGTCGTCGACCGCGATCGCCACCGGCAGGCCCTTGCCTGCCGCCTGCACCCGGGCCAGCGCACCTCCCCGCAGCAACGCGGTGGCGTTACCGCCGATGAACACCCCGCCGACGCCCTCGGCGGCGATCACCGAGACGGCGGCGCCGGCATTCGAGCCGTCGACCCCGATCATCAGCCGCTGGGCGAGCTTCGCCCTCGGTGGCATGGCGGCGACCATGAGCGCACAGCGGGACGGGGGCGGCGGCGGGACGAGCGCGGGCGCGGTGACGGTCAGTGTCCGCGCGGCCGTCACACCGAGGCCGAGGACCGCGACCACCGAGGCCGCCACGATCACCGCACGACGCCGCGACCACCACCTGGGGGCGGGGGTGCGGGGGGTGGGGTCCTCGAGGGGGTGCCTGTCGTCGCGTGCCATTCAGATCCGGTAGCTGCGCACTCCGTCGGTCTCGGAACGGTGCAACCTTCCCTGCTCGGTGAGCAGGTCGAGGTGCGCCGATGTCTCGGTCGTGGCCAGCCCGCGGTTCATCGGGTCCAGCTCCTCGAACTTACGTCCTCGGCGCGTCCACAGCAGGCTGCGGGCCGTCTCGTACGCGGTCGAGGTACCCGCCTGCACGGCGGCGGCCATCTCGTCGAGCCGCTGCGCGTGGTGCTCCAGCAGCTCGTCCACCCGGGTGTGGACGCTGGGCGACACCGGTCCGTGCGCGGGCAGCAGGACCTGGTCGGGACGCCCCCGCACCAGGCGCAGCGACTCCAGGTAGTCGGCCAGCGGGGAGCGCGCCATCTTGCCCTCGAGCCCGATCGACGGGGTGATGTGCGGCAGCACGTGGTCACCGGCGAAGAGCATGCCGTTCGCGTCGTCGGAGAACACCAGGTGGCCCTGGGTGTGCCCGGGGGTGTGGATCGCCGAGAGGGTGCGGCCGTCCAGCGCGATCTCGGTGGGTGCCTCCAGCCACTCGTCGGGGTCCTCCCACTCAGAGGGGCTGTTGTCCTGGTTGCCCTCGAGCATGGCCACCAGCTCGTGCGCGCCGGCCCGCATCAGCTTGGCCCGCACGGTGTCGAAGGGCCGGCGGTTCGGGTCGGCGGCCAGCCGCAGCGACTCCTGCTCGCGGATCCCCAGGCTGATCCGGTTGCCGAAGTCGCGGCGCAGTTGCACGGCGAGTGTGTAGTGGTCGCGGTGCACGTGGGTGACCAGGAAGCGGTGCACGTCGCCGAGCCCGTGGCCCAGAGCGGTGACGGCCTTGTCCAGGGTGGCCCGCGCCTCCGGGATGCTCCACCCGGCGTCGATCATGGTCAGCCGGTCGCCGTCGCGCAGCGCGTACACGTTGACCGCGCGCAACCCGTCGGAGGGCAGGGGGAGCGGGATGCGGTAGAGCCCGTCGGCGACCTCGTAAACCCCAGCCGTGGTCCAGTCCGCGCTCGGGTCGTCCGGCTCGATCCGCACTGACACTCCTCTCGCCGCGGGACGTCCTCGTGAAGTTAACACCGGGTGGCCGGGAGCCGGGCTGTCGTCCCCGGGAGCTGCACGTGGGGGCCACGTGCTACCAGGGGTATCTCGAAGGTGCAGTGCATATGGGGTGGTTTCACCCGTTGGTGCCCCGAGGCTGGTCACGGCCCCTGGAAGACTCGAGGCAGCACTCGACACCTCGGTGGTGGCCGGCAGGCCGCCCCGGTCGACGTGACGTTCCGCACCCATGGCCGGGCGCCATCGGTGCCTTCCGCACGGTGGTCACCCGGCCGCCCGCGAAGTCAGAGGAGACGAAGCGCATGACGATCACCTACGACAAGTTGTTCATCGGCGGCAGTTGGATCGACCCCAGCTCGGACCGCACCATCACCGTCGTGGGGGCCAGCACCGAGGAGATCATCGGTTCGTTGGCCGAGGCGCAGGAGGCCGACGTCGACGCCGCTGTCGACGCCGCGCGCACCGCGTTCGACGACCCCAACGGCTGGGCCAACTGGGAGCCCGGGCGTCGGGCCGACGTGATGGAACGCTTCGCCGACGCGCTGGAGAGTCGCGCCGGAGACATCGCGCAGCGGGTCAGCGCGCAGAACGGCATGCCCATCGCCATCTCCTCGGCGTTCGAGGGGGCCTTCCCGGCGGTGCTGCTGCGCTACTACGCGAACGTGGCCCGGACGATGACCACGGAGGAGGAGCGCGCTGGCCTCATGGGCGGCACCATCACGGTGCGGCGCGACCCGCTCGGTGTGGTCGGCGCGATCGTGCCGTGGAACTTCCCGCAGTCGCTCGCCGCGTTCAAGTACGCCCCGGCTCTGGCCGCCGGCTGCACGCTGGTCATCAAGCCGTCTCCGGAGACGTCCCTGGATCTGGGCCTGGTCGCCGATGCGGCGGCCGAGGCCGGGCTCCCGGCCGGTGTGTTCAACATCGTTCCGGGGGGCCGGGAGGTCGGCGCGTACCTGGTCTCGCACCCGAGGATCGACAAGGTGGCCTTCACCGGTTCGACGGCGGCCGGCCGGTCCATCGCCGAGACCTGCGGGCGGCTGCTGCGCCCGGTCACCCTCGAGCTGGGTGGCAAGTCCGCGGCCATCATCCTGGACGACGCCGACCTCGACCTGGCCACGGTCGGTGAGAAGCTCTTCCAGAACACCATGCTCAACCAGGGTCAGACGTGCTTCATGGGCACCAGGGTGCTCGCCCCGGCCAGCCGCTACGACGAGGTCGTGGAGACCTTCGCCGCGCTGGCGGGCTCGTTGACGATCGGCGATGCGCTGGACCCGGGCACCCAGATCGGGCCCATGGCCAGCAGCGCCCACCGGGACCGGGTCGAGGGCTACATCGCCAAGGGCAAGGCCGAAGGCGCCCGGCTGGTGCTCGGCGGCGGGCGCCCGGCCGGGCAGGACAGGGGCTGGTTCGTCGAGCCGACCATCTTCGCCGACGTGGACAACAAGTTCACCATCGCGCAGGAGGAGATCTTCGGGCCGGTCCTGTCGCTGATCAAGTACAACGACGACGAGGAGGCGGTGCGGATCGCCAACGACTCCGACTTCGGCCTCGGCGGCTCGGTGTGGACCCAAGACCCCGCCCGCGGGCTCGGGGTGGCCACCCGGGTGCAGACCGGCAACATCGGGATCAACGGCTTCGTGCCCGACCCGAGCTCTCCGTTCGGGGGCGTCAAGGCCAGCGGCCTGGGCACGGAGCTCGGCCCCGAGGCCGTCCACCACTACCAGCAGATCAAGTCCATCTACAACCAGTAGTCCGTCGGCACTGGCGGCCCGGTCTCCCCAGGGGAGGCCGGGCCGTTCGTGTGCCCGGGCCTTCGTGTGCCGGGCGCCTGCGGGCTGGCCGTTGTCGTGCGCAGGCGGGTTAGGCTGCCCGGCTGTGGGAGAGGGTCCGGGACGGCGGCGGCTCGGGCCGCGCGATCCGGCGCTGACCAGCCGGATGATGTCGAGGGTCCGTAACAAGGATTCCCGCGCCGAACTCGCCCTGCGCAGGGCGCTGCACGCGGCCGGGCTGCGCTACCGCCTGCACGCCCCGGACGTCCTGGGTCGCCCGGACCTGGTGATCAGGTCGCGGCGGCTGGCCGTGTTCGTCGACGGCGACCTCTGGCACGGCAACCCGGACGAGGTCCGTCGGCGGGGACGGGAGTCGCTGGCCGATCTGTTCCCGACCCGCACCGAGTGGTGGGTGGCCAAGATCGAGCGCACCGTCGAGCGTGACCGCGAGGTGACCGCCGGGCTGCGTGAGCAGGGCTGGACGGTGGTGCGGCTGTGGGAGCACGACATCCTGCGTGACCCGGATGGGTGTGCGCGTTCGGTGTTGGATGCCGTCAAGCGCGATTGACATCACCCCGGAGTGGTCAATCCGCCGATCATCACCCGAATGGTGCGGTGGGTCGCGTCATCTTGGGAGGGTTGCTCACGCAATGCTGTCGTCAACATCGAGGGAGGAGCCGATCGTGACGGCGGTTGATCAGAGCGTGTCGTACAAGTCCAGTCCGCTCGCCCTCGCGCTGGCGGCGCTGCCGGAGGTGTGGGGGACGCTGCTGCTCGAGCACGAGCCCGACAGCTACGGCCGTTGCCAGGCCTGCCGCACGTCCGGAACCCCGGGAGTGCAGTGGCCGTGCACGTTGCGGGTGGCCGCAGAGGACGCCCGTGAGCTCGCGCTGGCCGACTCGTCCCAGTGGGCCGGCTCGAACTGAGCAGGAGCTCCCGCCGGGCCCGGGCCGCGGGCCTGTTGCTGGGAGTCGCGGCTGACGCGGTGCTCGGCGACCCCGCCCGCTGGCATCCGGTCGCCGGGTTCGGCCGGCTCGCTGCCGCCTGTGAACGTCGGGCGTACGCCGATACCCGGTCGGCCGGGGTGCTCCACCTCGCGTTGTGCGCGGGGGTGGTGACCGGTGCCGGGTGGTTCGGCGGCATCGCCGCACGCCGCGGCGGGCCGGTGGTCGAGGCCCTGGCGGTGGGGGTGGCCACCTGGGCGGTCGTCGGGGGTGCCTCGCTGGCCGGGGAGGCCTCGGCGCTGGCGGATTCGCTCATCGCCGACGACCTGGACGCCGCGCGAGCCCGGATACCGCACCTGTGCGGGCGTGACCCGGAGTCGTTGGACCCGGCCGGCATGGTCCGGGCCGGCTGCGAGTCGGTCGCGGAGAACACCTCCGACGCCGTGGTCGGCCCGCTGCTCTGGGGAGCGCTGGCCGGGCTGCCCGGTCTGCTCGGCTACCGGGCGGTCAACACCCTCGACGCGATGGTCGGCCACCGCTCCGAGCGGTACCGGAACTTCGGCTGGGCCTCCGCGCGCACCGACGACCTGCTCAACCTCGCCCCGTCGCGGCTGACCGCCGCGCTCATCGTCGCGCTCGCCCCGCTGCTCGGCGGCCGGCCCGCCGACGCGCTGACCGCGTGGCGCCGGGACGCGGGCGCACACCCCAGCCCGAACGCGGGACCGGTGGAGGCGGCGGCGGCCGGCGCGCTGGGCATCCGGCTGGGCGGGCTCACGGTGTACCCGCACGCGGTGGAGGAGCGGCCCGCGCTGGGTGACGGCCACCCGCCGACGGTCAGCGATCTTCGGCGGATGGTGGCTCTGTCACGTGCGGTGACCTGGGGGGCGGCCGTCGTGACGGCGGCGATGGCCGTCGCGGGCCGGCGGGCTCAGAACCGCGACTTGCCGTAGCGCTCGAGCATGGGGTCGGGGCCGGGCCCCGGTTCGCCTTCCGGCCCGCCGTCCTCAGCGCCATCGCCGTCGTCCCCGCCACCGGCACCGCCCTCGGGACGGCGCTGCAGGATCTCCAGGCGGATGAAGTACCCGAGCCCGAACAGCGCCATCACGCCGAAGGTGAGCCACTGCCAGGCGTAGGAGAGGAACGGCCCGGCATCGGTGTCGGGCAGCGGCACCTCACCCAGGGCACCGGGCTGGCCGCTCAGCAACGCGAGGTATCCGGGTGCGACGGGTTTCCCGATGACAGCGGACAGCAGATGGCTGTCCACGGAGTACAGCTGGTGGTGGCCGTCGGTGAACATGGGTGGCCGCTGCTTGCGGTCGATCTCGTCGAGCCTGATCCGCGCGGTGAGCGTCACCTCACCGTCCGGCGCCGGCGGGTAGGCCGGGAGCGCGTTGTTCTCGACCGGGCGGATGTAACCCCGGTCGACGGCCACGGTGCGCCCGTCGTCGGTGCGGAACGCGGTGAGCACCTCGTAGGCCGGGTCGCTGAGAATCGACCGCAACCGCACCACGGCCTCGTCGGCCGGCAGGTAGTGCCCGTGCACGGTGACCCGGCGCCACTCGACCGCCTGCGTGGGGGCCGGCGCCGCTCCGGGGCCGGCCGGGACGAGCTGGGCCAGCGGCACGGGCGCGGTGGCCTGCGAGGTGGCGATGGCGGCGTTGTCACGCTCGCGCTCGGCGTTGCGGCGGAACTGCCACGGGGCCAGCAGCGTGTAGCAGGCGACCGCAAAAGCCACCACACCCACGATGAATGCCAGCCAGGCCGGCTTGAACAGGAACCGCACGCTTCTACGTTAGGCGTTGCGCGATCCGCAGTACGGAGCGGGCAGCCGCCGCGGCCTGCCCGGCGTAACCCGACCCGAACAACACCACGTGCACCAGCAGCGGGAACAGCTGATGCATCCCGACCCGCGCCCGCCAGCCGGGCGCCAGCGGGCTGACCTCCTGGTAGCCGCTCAGCACGGCGTCCAGGTGCGGGCATCCGAACAGCGCCAGCATCGCCAGGTCTGTCTCCGGGTGCCCGCCGTGCGCGGCCGGGTCGATCAGCCACCCGCGCGCCGGGTCGCCGCTCCAGCAGACGTTGCCCGACCACAGGTCGCCGTGGCAGCGGGCCGGAGCCACACCGGGTCCGGCCACCTCAGGCAGGGCCTCACACGCCGCCCTGATCAGGGCGACCTCGTCGCCCCCGAGGTCACCGCGCCGGGTGGCGACGTCCAGGTACGGGCGGACCCGGTGCGCGACGTACCACGGCGCCCAATCGTCCCCGGTCTCGTTGCGCATCGGGGCCCGCCCGATCCAGGCCTGGACGGGACCACCGGGCGGTGGTGCGCCGAACGCCGGCGCCCCGGCCGCGTGCAGCCGGGCCAGCCCCCGGCCGAACCCGGCCGCGGCGACGGCGGTGGGCGCGGCCGGTGGGAGGTAGCCCAGAACCAGCCACTGGTC